>OHAG01001914.1_pt1 | contig 12449 bp, 7 predicted proteins | sample 1577081 | NCBI WGS metagenome assembly OHAG01 (sample SAMEA3541513, study PRJEB24748) | human gut metagenome | biome: human gut; feature: human-associated habitat; material: faeces | place: China | collected 2012
TTCTGGGACCGCCGTTTTTTCTATAGCAACTAAGAACTTATTTTTCAGCCAGAAGTTCTTCTCCAATCTCCACAACATTTCCTGCACCCATCGTAATCAGGAGGTCATGTCCTTTTACGTGAGCCTTTACGAAATCTTTGATTTCTTCGAAGCTTGGGAAATAATGTACATCCTGTCCATCTTCCTGTAAAAGTTTCATTACATCTTTAGAAGAAACTTCTCCGGTATCTACCTCACGGGCAGCGTAAATATCAGCCAGAACAATGTGGTCTGCCTGTTCTAATGCTTTCGCAAACTCAGGGAGAAACGCCTTTGTACGGGTGTATGTATGAGGCTGGAAGATAACCCAGAGTTCATCATGCGGATAATCCTTTGCAGCAGATAAAGTAGCGCGGATTTCTGTTGGATGATGTGCATAATCGTCAATTACAGTTACATCGCCAAGAGAACCTTTGTATTCAAAACGACGGTGCGTACCGCCAAAGGATAAAAGACCTTTGCGGATCGTATCGAAAGGAAGACCGATTGCTTCTGTACATGCGATGGCAGCTAAAGAGTTCATAACATTGTGGCGGCCTTTTACTTTTAAAGCGATACGACCCTTTTCCTCTCCATGTGCAATAAGGTTATAAGAAGCATTTCCCTCTTTATCAAATGTAATATCTGATGCAGTGTAATCATTTTCCGGATTTAGGCCGAAAGTAACGTGCTTCTGAGCAAGACCATTCAAAATAAAGTCAGTATGCTCCATATCGCCATTAATAATGATAAGACCATCATCAGCAGTCTGAGAAGCAAACTTGTGGAAAGAATTCTTAATATCCTCAATATCCTTAAAGAAATCCATATGGTCTTCTTCTACATTTAAGATAATAGAATATAAAGGATAGAATTCTAAGAAACTGTTCGTATATTCACATGCTTCCGTAAGGAAGAGGTCAGAATGGCCGACACGAATATTTCCGCCGATACGGTCTAACATACCTCCGACACTGACCGTAGGATCGGTATCTGCCTGAAGAAGAATGTGAGTAAGCATAGAAGTTGTTGTTGTCTTTCCATGTGTTCCGGCAACGGCGATAGACTTCGCAAAGTTTGCCATGATCTGTCCGAGAAGAGCTGCGCGGGTCATCATAGGGACTCCTTTATTCTTTGCAGCAGCAAATTCTTCGTTAGATTCGTGAATGGCAGCAGTATAAACAACAAGATCGATATCATCGGTAATATTCTCTGCTTTCTGTCCAATAACAACCTTTGCACCTGTTTCTTCAAGATGCTTTGTCATGTCGGAAGCCTGCATATCAGAACCGGTCACTGTGAAATGTCTGTTTAATAAAATTTCGGCAAGACCGCTCATGCTGATGCCGCCAATACCGATAAAATGAACATGAATCGGCTTTTGAAAATCAATTGTATACATATTTCCCTCCAGTGCCACAAGATGTGTCTCAGAAAATCCGTCATATGGGACTTAGTGAGTACATATAAATAAATATGGCGAAAAAAATCAGTTTAATTATTAAAAAGTCGTTTATAGTATAGCGCACAGATAAACGAGATTCAAGAAAGAATTGCGATACTTAAGGTCTCTTCTGTATACATCTTATAGTAAGGGTGCCAGGGTACCTTGAAAAATTTCCAAAACAGCCAGTAATAGGGCACTTTTCATTATAATGTCCTATTGTTTTCGTGGGATTTCTACATTTAAATGTAAAAGATAACCATATGACAATACAAAATATATAAAAAAATAAAAAATATATTTTGTTTTTTGTGCTAAACTGCTTTCCATTTGGGAATTTCAGTGCTATAATAAGTATTATGTGACAAAGGGGTGATTATTATGATAAAAAAAGAAATGATAGCAATGCTCTTAGCTGGTGGACAAGGAAGCCGTCTTGGCGTACTAACCTCAAAATTAGCGAAACCGGCAGTAGCATTCGGCGGAAAGTACAAAATCATTGATTTTCCGTTAAGTAACTGTATTAACTCTGGAATCGACACAGTAGGTGTTCTTACCCAGTATCAGCCATTAAGACTGAACCAGCACATCGGTATCGGTATTCCTTGGGATTTGGATCGTAATATAGGTGGTGTTTCTATTCTGCCTCCATACGAGAAGAGCCAGAATACTGACTGGTACACAGGAACAGCGAACGCGATTTATCAGAACATGGAATTCATGGAGTATTATCATCCGGATTATGTAATTATTCTTGGTGGTGACCATATTTATAAGATGGACTATGAACTGATGCTTGAGTTCCATAAGAAGAACAACGCCCAGATCACACTGGCTACATATGAAGTACCATGGGAAGATGCCAGCCGTTTTGGTCTGGTAATCACAGATGAGAATAATCGGATTCTCGAATTCGAAGAGAAACCAGCGAACCCAAGAAGTAATAAAGCATCCATGGGTATTTACATCTTTAACTGGGAAGTATTAAAGGAAGCTCTGGAAACTTTATCCGAACAGCCTGGCTGTGACTTCGGTATGCATGTAATTCCTTACTGCCACCAGCGCGGTGATAAGATTATGGCTTACAACTACCAGGGTTACTGGAAGGACGTAGGAACACTTTCCGCATATTGGGAAGCGAACATGGAATTAATCGATATTATCCCAGAATTTAACCTTTACGAAGAGTTCTGGAGAATATATACAAAGACAGACGTTATTCCACCACAGTATTTCTCAGCAGACTCTAAGGTAAATGCCTGCATCGTCGGAGACGGAACAGAAGTTTACGGTGAGATTTCCAACTCTGTAATCGGAGCTGGTGTTGTCATTGAGGAAGGTGCTGTAGTTACGAACTCTATTATTATGAATAATACCGTGATCAAGAAGGGTGCTAAGATTGAGAAGTCTATCATTGCAGAGAGCGTAGAAGTCGGAGAGAACGCAGAGCTTGGTGTATTTGAAGAAGCAGAGAACAAGTATAAACCTAAGGTTTATAGTGGCGGCTTAGTTACTATAGGTGAAGGTTCTGTTATCCCGGCCAACGTTAAGATCGGTAAGAATGTCGCAATCGTAGGAAAGACAACAGCAGAAGATTATCCAGACGGAATTCTGGCAAGCGGCGAATCCATTATCAGATAGTAGAGGGCAGGTGACATAAATGAAGTCTATAGGTATTATTTTAGCAGGTGGTAATAATAACAGAATTGGAAGATTATCCGATAAACGTGCGATTGCAGCCCTGCCAGTAGCAGGAAGCTATCGTGCAATTGATTTTACATTAAGTAATATGAGTAATTCCCGCGTATCTAAAGTAGCGGTATTACCTCAGTTTAATGCTCGTTCTTTAAATGAACATTTAAGCTCAAGTAAATGGTGGGATTTCGGAAGAAAGCAGGGAGGACTCTATGTCTTCACTCCTACTGTTACAAAGAACAATAACTCATGGTATCAGGGAACAGCAGATGCTCTTTATCAGAACATTGATTTCCTTAAGAAGAGCCATGAGCCTTATGTAATCATCGCAACTGGTGATGGTGTATACAAGATGGATTACGGCAAGGTTCTTGAAGCTCATATCGCTAAGAATGCAGATATCACGGTAGTTTACACAACATTAAAAGATACAGATGACGATTTAACACGTTTTGGTGTTCTTAAGTTAGATGAGAACGAAAGAATCGTAGAATTTGAAGAGAAGCCACTGGTTGCTTCCTCCAACAACGTATCTATCGGCGTTTATGTGATCAGAAGACGTCATCTGATAGAGATTCTTGAGCGCTGCGCAAGAGAAGACAGACACGATTTTGTACAGGATGTACTTGTTCGTTATAGAAATGTTCGTAAGATTTACGGCTATAAGCTTGATACATATTGGAGAAATATTGCAACAGTAGATTCTTATTATAAGACAAATATGGATTTCCTGAAGAAAGACGTAAGAGATTACTTCTTCAAACAGTATCCGGATGTATACTCTAAAGTAGACGATCTTCCACCAGCAAAATACAATACAGGTGCAGAAGTAAAGAACAGTATTATTTCTTCTGGATGTATTGTTAACGGTAAGGTTGAAAACTCTATTATCTTTAAAGATGTATACATTGGAAACAACTGTACTATCAAGAACTCCATCATTTTGAATGATGTATATATTGGAGATGACTCCTATATTGAGAACTGTATCGTAGAGAGCAGAGATACTCTCCGTCCAGGAACGAACTACGTCGGAACTGATGATGAGGTTAAGATAGTAATTGAGAAGAATGTACGGTACATTCTGTAATTAGTAACAACATTATTGGGAGGACAGGTCATGCAGATTACCGATATAAGAATCAGAAAAATAGCAAAAGAAGGAAAGATGAAAGCGGTCGTATCCGTAACTTTTGATAATGCATTTGTTGTGCACGATATCAAAGTAATTGACGGAGAAAAAGGTTTATTTATCGCAATGCCAAGCCGCAAAGCATCCGATGGCGAGTATCGTGATATCGCACATCCGATTAACTCTGATACTCGTGACATCATCCAGAAAAGTATTCTTCAGGAATACGAAGCAATCATGGCCTCGGGGGAAGAGGAAACAGTCGGAGAAGCAGAGGTAGCATTATAAATATAACTGTAGCAAAACTTAGAAGATAAAGGGGCTGACGTAAAACAGCTCTTAACCTTATAGCAGGAATTTCTGTATAATATATGGAATTCCTGCTATATTTTTATGAAGATTTTTGAAGATTGCAAGAGTCATTTTGCTATTCGAAAATTTTTCTTTTTAGAAAATGCATAATCTATGATATACTAAAAAACATATGTTGTTTATTCTGTTATGGAAAAATATCAAGTAGAACTTCGAGAATTGATTTTTAACAATATCTTACAGAACGGCACAAAAAGATTCCGAGAGTACATTAGATGTACAGTGGAGGTTAGATACATTGAATACAAATAAAATATTCGCAGGGTGCTTTAATTTCTTTCGCAAATGGAAAGTGAAAAAGAATCAGATTACCCTGATAGAGAAATTAAATACCGGGGGTACAGGAAGCCTGTTTGAGATAAAAAACGAGTGTGAAAAAAGAGGGTTACCTTTTCATTTTAATATCATTACGCATGCAGATTATGAAGTGAGTCCACGTAATCTGGGAGGCTTGCTAAAGCTTTTTACTATAAAGGCTTTTCGAATGGCGACTTCATCCCATATTTTTTTGAATGACAATTTTTTGCCGCTTGGATATATGAAGCTGTCGGATGAGACAAAGGTAGTTCAGCTTTGGCATGGGATGGGATCTTTTAAGAAGTTTGGCGGTTCATCGGAGACGAACCCGGAAGTTTTAAAGGAGCTTAAAGCGGCAACGAAAAATACAGACCACATACTGGCAAGCTCAGAAAATATCAGGGACAACTATGCAGAGGCTTTTATAGCACCGAAAGAAAAGGTGATCTGTATTGGATGTCCACAGGTGGACTATTTTTTCAGAGAGCATGATATTGCTGCGTGGAAGGAAGAGCTTAGTGAACAATATCCGGAAATGAAAGGAAAGAAGCTTGTTCTTTATGCGCCGACTTTTCGTGGGGAGGAAGAACATGATAAAAAGCTTTTAGAAGCATTTGATTTTGATGCATTTCAGAAAGAACTTGGGAAAGACTATTTCTTAATGGTACGTCTTCATCCGCAGATTCAGTCTGCAAAAGTGCCGGATACCGTAGCAAATATGACCGATTATCCGAATGTCCGCAAACTTCTTTGCATGACGGACATTTTAATTGCGGATTATTCTTCGATTGCAGTAGAATATTCTCTTTTAAACCGTCAGATCATCCTTTATGCATTTGACAAAGAATGGTATTTAAGTAAAGACCGAGGTTTTTATTTTGATTATGAAAAGACGGCACCCGGTCCGATCGTAGAAAATATGCAGGATTTGATTGACTGTATTAAAAATAAACAGTGGGATATTGCGAAAGTAGAGAAATTTGCACATCTTCACAACGATTATTTTGATGACAAATCTGCGGAGAGAGTGGTAGACTATTATTTCGGCAATGGCAAAAAGCTGCCGAATTCTGCGTCGGAACCGGAACCATTCTATGAAGAGTGGAATCAATACCGCCCAAAACACCGCAGAAAGAGAAATCCTGACAGCATCAGCCAGAATATTTTTGATAATGCTTCCGGTAAAAGCCAGAACGGAAAACTCCCCGAAAAATGGGCAACACAGGATGCCGAAGAAGCCGTAAACTCCTGGGAGTCTGAGCGCAAAAAGCAAAGAAAAAGACAGCAGCAAAAGGCGAGAATGCAGGAAAAGTTAAAACAGCAGACAGCAAACGTAACTAAGCAAAAGAATAAGAAAAATAACAATTTTATATCGGGTATAGATAAGTTAAAATCAAAAAAAGAAAAAGATATAAATAAACAAAAACAATTAAAGTTACAAAATCAAGAAGAAAAAAGTACAAAAGAAACCTCAGAAGAAATAAAATCACGAAAGGAACATAGAATGAAAGTAATCGTAGGATTGGGTAATCCAACAGACCAGTATAAAGGAACAAGACACAATGTAGGATATATGGCGATTGACCGTATCGCAGAGGCCAATCGAATAAATATTAATCAGCATAAGTTCAAGGCAATGGTAGGAAGTGGTATCATCGGTGGCAGCAAAGTTCTTCTCGTAAAACCATTAACTTATATGAACTTAAGCGGCGAAAGCATTAGGCCAATCATGGATTTCTATAAGCTGGATTTAAGCGACATCCTCGTAATTTATGATGATATCAGTTTAGAGCCTGGAATGCTTCGTCTTCGCACGAAAGGAAGTGCCGGCGGACATAATGGAATGAAGAGCATTATCAAACATTTAGGAGGAGACACTTTTCCACGAATCCGTGTCGGTATCGGCGGCGAAAAACATCCGGGACAGGATCTCGCAGATTATGTTCTTGGACATTTCAAAGACGACGAAAAAGAACTGCTCTCCGATGCATTAGACAAAGCTGAAAAAGCAGCAGAACTTTTTGCACAGGATGAATTTTCAGAAGCTATGAACAAATATAGCGTAGGAAAGAAGAAGAGAAAAACTTTGGAATAGGGAGAAAATATTTTTCCGTTGCGCTATAAATAATAGTAAAAGCAAGCATGCAACAGAAAAGTGCAACAACCAAAATGAAAGGAGGTATCATGAAAACTTTATCAAACCCTCTTTTAAAATTCGATACTTATATTGATATAAAAACTGCAATGAGCCAACAGGCTTATCCCATCGTCCTGAATGGTTGTGTTGATTCTCAAAAAGCACATTTTATTCCAAATTTGGGGGAGGATTTTCCTTGTCGGTTTGTGTTGACGTATAAAGAAGAGAAGGCGAAGGAGCTGTATCAGGATTTGAGTTTTTTTGATCCGAATACGGTGCTGTATCCTTCGAGAGATGTGCTGTTTTACAGTGCAGATGTGCATAGTAATCACATTGAGCGGCAGCGAATGGACATTTTAAAAAAGATTGTGGAGGGAAAGCCTCTCACGATTGTTGCCTGTCTTGATGTGTTTATGGAGAAAATGATTCCGTTTGAGGAGTTTAAGGAGCATTGCCTGACGATTGATTTTGAATCAATTATTGATACAGATGCATTAAAACTCAAGCTTTCAGAGCTTGGATATGAAAACAGTGGCCTGGTGGAAGCGCCAGGGCAGTTCGGTATCCGAGGGGGAATCATTGACATTTTCCCGTTGACGGAGGAACTTCCGGTTCGAATTGAGCTGTGGGGGGATGAAGTGGATTCCATCCGCTCTTTTGATACGGAAACGCAGCGAAGTGTGGAAAAGCTGGACGAGGTTCAGGTATACCCTGCGACAGAAATGATTCTTTCAAGAAATAAGATTGGTGAGGCAGTTCGCCGAATGAAGGAAGAGTATAAGAAGCAGGAAGAAGCATTTAAGAAGAGAAAGCGTCTTGCGGAAAAAGAACGTCTTCGGAAGATGACGGTAAGGACAGAGGAGGAACTTCTTTCTTTTGGAACAGCAGAGGGAAGTGAGGCATTATTGTCCTATTTTTATGAGAAAACGGTTTCATTTCTTGAATATTTACCAGAAAATACACTCTTTTTCATTGATGAACCGCATCGTGTTCTGGAAAAAGGAAAGGCATATGAGGAAGAATTTTTCCTTTGTATGCAGAGTCGATTAGAAGGTGGATATGTGCTGCCGGGACAGGCGGATTTGCTGTTTGGATATGAGGAGATTCTGTCAAAAGTGATGGTGGAACCGCTTATTTTGCTTAGTTCTGTTATTCAGGATTACGCTTTTTACAAGCCGAAAACCATTTGTGATATCGAGGCAAAGTCCATTTTTTCATATAATAATAGTTTTGACCAGCTTATCAAGGATTTAGAACACTGGAAAAAGCAAAATTACAGGATTTTGCTGCTTTCTTCTTCAACAACAAGGGCGAAGCGCCTTGCAGAAAATATCAAGGATTATGGTCTACTTGCGTATTTTGCAGCTGATTTTGACCGCACGATTGCACCGGGGGAGATTATGGTGGCGAGTGGCCGACTTGGAAATGGTTTTGAGTACCCTACGCTTAAATTTGTCGTTTTGTCCGAAAAAGACATTTTCAAGGAAAGAAAGGCCAAAAAGCCGAAGAAGAAAAGCCAGTACAGTGGCCAGAAAATCAATTCTCTTTCGGAGATTTCAGTCGGTGATTATGTTGTCCATGAAAAATATGGACTCGGTATTTACCGTGGCATGGAAAAAATTGAGTCCGATGGAATTACGAAAGATTACATCAATATTGAATACAAAGATGCGAGTAATCTTTTTGTTCCGGCATCACAGCTTGAACTCATTCAGAAATATTCGAATTTAAGTGCAAGAAAGCCAAAACTGAATAAGCTTGGCGGCACAGAATGGGAAAAGACGAAAAGCCGGGTTCGCTCGCAGGTGCAGATTGCGGCACAGGATCTGGTAAAACTTTATGCCGAGCGGCAGGCAAAAGAAGGCTACGCTTACGGCAAAGATACCGTCTGGCAAAAAGAATTTGAAGAATTATTTCCATATGAGGAAACAGAAGATCAGTTAAGTGCGATTGAAGATACCAAGCGTGATATGGAAAGTCATCGAATTATGGACCGTCTTATCTGCGGAGACGTTGGATATGGAAAGACCGAGGTTGCAATCCGAGCGGCATTTAAGGCAGTTATGGACAGCAAACAGGTAGTTTATCTTGTACCGACAACCATTTTAGCACAGCAGCATTACAATTCATTTAAAGAAAGAATGGAACATTATCCAGTCGAGATTGCCATGCTTTCTCGTTTTTGCACGCCAAAAGAACAAAAACGTATTTTTGATGGACTGAAAAACGGAACGATTGACATTGTCATCGGCACACATAAAGTTCTTTCAAAAAATATCAAATACAAGAATCTCGGACTCCTTATTATTGATGAGGAACAGCGTTTTGGCGTAAAACAGAAAGAAAAAATCAAGCAGCTGAAGAAAGATGTTGACGTTCTGGCATTGTCCGCAACCCCAATTCCAAGAACCCTGCACATGAGTCTTGCCGGAATCCGTGACATGAGTGTTCTTGAAGTTCCACCAGTGGACCGCCGGGCAATTCAGACCTACGTTATGGAGTACAACGAGGAACTTGTCCGCGAAGCAATCGAACGAGAACTTGGCAGAGGCGGACAGGTATACTATGTATACAATCGAGTCAACAATATCGATGAAGTAGCAGCAGGCTTACAACGGCTTTTACCAAATGCCACAGTAGAGTATGCACACGGGCAAATGGGCGAGCGCCAGCTTGAAACGATTATGTCCGGCTTTATCAATAAAGAAATAGATGTTTTAGTCTCCACGACCATCATCGAAACTGGACTCGACATCCCAAATGTTAACACGATGATTATTCAGGATGCACAGTTATTTGGCCTTTCCCAGCTTTATCAGCTAAGAGGCCGTGTCGGCCGTTCCAACCGAACTGCATACGCATTCTTAATGTATAGAAGAAACTCTATCTTAAAAGAAGAAGCCGAAAAACGATTAAAAGCTATCCGTGAATTCACTGACTTAGGAAGTGGTTTCAAAATCGCTATGCGTGACCTCGAAATCCGTGGGGCCGGGAATCTTCTTGGTGCAGAACAATCCGGTCATATGGAATCCGTCGGATACGATCTTTACTGCAAAATGCTCAACGAGGCCGTATTAACAATGAAAGGCGAACAGCAGGAAGTCGATACATTTACCACATCCATCGACCTGTCCATCGATGCTTACATTCCGGAAACCTACATCAAGAGCGAATCCGAAAAACTCTCCTGGTATAAACGAATCGCAACTATTGAGACGCAGGAAGAATCCGAGGACATGATCGAAGAAATGACCGACCGTTACGGTGATACACCAGCACCACTCATCCGCCTCATGGACGTTGCACTCCTTAGAGAAGAAGCCCATCAGGCATGGCTTCTTTCCATCGAGCAGAAAGGAAGCAAAATCCTGTTTACCATGAACCCACGGGCGAAAGTTCGCGTTGAAGAAATCGATGGTTTCCTCAAACAGTACCGCAACAAGATGAAAATAAAACCAGAAGCGAATCCAGTGTTTGTGTTCGAATCCACAGGGATACCGAAAAAAGACTTGCTGGCAAAAGTCAGAGAAATCATTGGGGGAATCCAAAAACTACAGGATAAATCCTGATTGCCGCAGGCAAGGAGACGCACCCAAAGAGAGCCGATACCCTATATTTGTGACTTTAGTCGCTGCAGGTTGAATGTTCGCTTAAAGCGCTCGCATCCAACCTTTGCTCCCAGGCCACAAATATAGGGTATCGGCTCTCTTTGGGTGCTGTTCGTTGGCTGTAGAAGCAAAATCAGAACTTATCTTAGAGGATTTGGGGATTCTCTAATAGGTTGTGGCTTCCCGTAAAATGAGATATTAAAGATTAACATTCAAACTATGGTTACAATATCTCAACAATTTTACGATAATAATCCGGATTATAAATAACTAATATCAAAATCTGTATGGTAATGTAGCTAAAAATTAGCATTTTCCTGTTAATTCAAAGGAATTACTAAGTTGCTTCAAGTGTCAATCCTTCTGAAAAATAATTTACCAGAGTTCCTGTTTATTTCTCTAACCCTACAAACCAGAATTTACTTGTTGTATTCTTCCTTTTGTACTATAATAGAAAAATGTAGTGTAAAATTATAGGAGGTTCAAATGAAAGCGAAATTAACAAAAGTTCTTTCCCTCGGTCTTGTAGTAATCATGGCCCTGAGTCTCATGACCGGCTGTTCTACATCAAGCAGTGGAAAAGGAACAAAAACACAGGATGGAAATAAAGTTTTATTCAGCTATGACGGAACAGATGTCACATTAAAAGAAGCATGGTTGTATGCTAAGATGCTTAGTGCACAGTATGAGCAGACTTACAGCAGTTACTATGGAAGTGACTTCTGGAGTATGTCCATGGGTAAAGACGATGATGGGAATGACCAGACATTTGAAGAGTATGTAAAAAAGCAAGTTATTTCCCAGATGAAACAGAACATCATCCTTATCAAAAAGGCAGATAAGTATGACTGTAAGTTAACTCATTCAGAAAAACAGCAGTGCAGTGATTCCGCACTTTCCTATTATCAGGATAAGACTGGTAAAAAGGTTATGAAAGAATGTGGTGCTACTCGTGAAGATGTAGAAAAAATCTATGAAGACAGTACACTTGCTTCTAAGGTTCAGAAGAAGATTGAAAGCAAAGAAAAAGTTACAGTAACAGACGATGAAGCAAGAAAGTCCACAATCTACAGAGTTGTATTTGCCACAACAAAGACAGGTGATAACGGCCAGACAACAGAAATGAGTAAAAAAGAGAAAAAGGCCGTGAAAGCAAAAGCAGAAAAAGCTCTCAAAGAAATCCAGAGCGGCAAGAAGACAATCAAGAAAGTTGCCAAAGAACAGGATTACTCCAACACAGATGAATCCTATGCAGCAGGCGAATCCGAAGAGGGAGAAGCTTTCGAAAAAGTAATGAAGAGCATGAAAGATGGCGATATTGCAGATAAAGTCTTAGAATGTGACAACGGATATGTTATCGCTAAACTTGTTGCTTACACAGATAAAGAAGAAACAGCAAGCAATAAGAAAACTTTAAAAGAACAGAAACAGTCCGAAGCTTTCCAGAAGAAATATGACAACTGGACTAAGAAACTTGAGAAGAAATGGGACTACAATAAAGATGTAGACCAGAAACTCTGGGCACAGGTATCCTTAAAGAGTGCGGATTCCACAGCTACAGAGACATCAACAGAGACAACAGCAGCTTCCAGTGAAGCTTCTACAACAGAAGCCTCTAGTGAAGCTACAACAGCAGCTAAATCTAAATAGGAATTTGCCGCAGGCAAAGGAGACACCCTCTGTAAGATAAATGGTATGCTCCCTTTTAGGTAGACAGTTGAAAAAAATAAAACTGTTTATCTGAAA
>OHAG01001916.1_pt1 | contig 12441 bp, 11 predicted proteins | sample 1577081 | NCBI WGS metagenome assembly OHAG01 (sample SAMEA3541513, study PRJEB24748) | human gut metagenome | biome: human gut; feature: human-associated habitat; material: faeces | place: China | collected 2012
ATACTTCATCAGTCTCCTTTAAAATTAGTATGTGTAATTGAACATTTCTTATTTATCTTAATTCTGTAATATTACTACATAATAAAAAAGTGCTATAAAAGCAATATTCATAACTTTTATAACACTGATACTATAATTTGTCTTTTTATTCATTAATAAGTTCTTTTCTTACTTGCAATTTTTCCCTTGAAAGATTAATTAATAAACCAATAACTATACCTAATAATGCTGGAACTAACCAACCTAAACCTTCAGTATAAAGAGGTAAATTACCAAATATTTTATCACCTAATTCTATACCAAAACCTTTTAATCCATAAATTACACTTACTACTCCTGTAAATAAAATCGTTAATGAATATACAGTTCTGCTGCTCTTAATGAACTTATCCATCATTGCTAAAACAATCAGCATGATAGCTATTGGATAAATCATATCTAAAACAGGAACTGAAATAGATAAAATCTTTGTTAATCCCATATTAGCAAGAATCATACTTGAAAGAGCTAAAATTCTTACCCATCCTTTATAACTTATTTTATCAGATAAGCTTGCAAAATATTGACTACAAGAACTAATTAACCCTACACTTGTTGTTAAACATGCAAGAGTAAATATTACTGCTAGTAATACTGCACCTGGTTTACCAAATAAGTAAGTAGTAACATTTGTTAATGTAACTGCTCCATTTGCTGTTTCACCAAATCTTCCTCCGCTAGCAGCTCCCAAATGTGCCAGTGCTGCATAAATTATCACAAGCAAACTTCCAGCAATAAATCCAGCTTTAATAGATGTTGATACTACAGCTTTTTCTTCTTTAACACCTTTTGTTTTAATAGCAAGTGCAATAACAATTCCAAAGTTTAATGCTGCTATAGTGTCCATTGTTAAGTATCCTTCTAAGAAACCTGTAACAAATGGTGAATTTACATATGCACCTGTTGCTTCACCATATGAACCTAATGGCTTAAAGAATGCTCCTATAACAATTACAAATATTAAAGTTAATAATGTTGGTGTTAATACTTTTCCCATACGATCAACTAACTTAGTTGGCGATAATGAAAGCCAATATGCCACTGAAAAGAATACTAAAGTAAATAATAAACGAGCTATGGTTTCTGACATATCACTTGGTAAATATGGAGATACCACCATTTCAAATGGTAAACTTCCTGCTCTTGGAATTCCTAAGCAAGGTCCAATAGATAAATAAATAAGTACTGTAAATACAGACGCAAAAAGAGGATTTACTCTTCTAGCTAATTTTTCTAAACCTCCACTTTTAGCTACAGCAATAACCCCTAATATTGGAAATCCTACTGCTGTAATTAAAAATGCCCCTAATGCAATCCATACTTTATCTCCTGCTGATTGTCCTAAAAATGGTGGAAATATTAGATTTCCTGCTCCAAAAAACAGTGAGAAGAGCATTAGTCCTAAAAATAATAGATCCTTTCTTGATAATTTTTTCATATTGTTTTCCCCCTATTAATATTACTTAATTATAGTTTTTCAATAAATAAAAAAACCGCCCCTTGATTACTCAAGGGACGGATTACATCCGTGTTACCACCCTAATTCTATAAAAAATCAATTATATATTAATCTTTTATAGCACTCTGCTCGCATCTATCAATACGCTTATCCTGTAACGTGGAAAGACTACGTCAACACTTACTCATTTCTTTTCTGCGTTGCTTCTAGGAGATGATTTTCAGCTATATTTTGAACATCGGCTTTCAGCATACACCAACTCTCTGTAGGACATCCTATAACTTACTCTTTCTCTTTATCGAATTTCTATAATTTTTATTTATTATACCAATTATAAAAACTTATATCAATAATTATTTTTATAATTTTTTATCGAAAAATATTCCATAATTTATTCTAATAACTACTAAAACAGCTAAATATGTTTGTCTACTTTAATAAATTATCTATTATATTCATCATAGTATGTTAATACTTTTGGTACATAGTTTTGTGTTTCTAAAGGCATTTTATAGAGATGTTCTGATGAAATTACACCTCTATTCATCATAGTTCCTGGTCCTGCATTATAAGCCATAAGTGCCATAGCTATATCTCCGTTACAGTCATCTAAATAACCTTTAAGAATACTTACACCAGCTCTTATATTTTCATCTATATCATAACCATTAACTACACCTAATGATTCTAAGTTAAAATCCATAACTTGCATAAGTCCAATTGCTCCTGCACCTGATGTTGCATTTGCATCAAAATTAGATTCTGCTTTTATTACTGCAAGTACTAATGCTGGGTCAACATCATACATTGATGCATATTTATTTACTGTATCATATATTTCTGATAAATCAGTATTTTCATAATAACTTGTATCAATACCACTTATATCATTACTACTTGTTATACCTAAAGATGATAAATCGCTTAAATTATAAGTAAGACTTTTATTTCCATATAACGGTATATTATCTCCATTTCTAATTAAAGGAAGCGAATCAAGACTAACAGATGAATTAGATATAATATCCTTAATTTCTTCTTCACTTACTTCTGATGATATATTATTATTCTGCATTTGTTCAAGCAATGCCTGAAATACTAATTCATACTCCATGCCATCCCCCAATGACTCTTTCATTAACTGACTAGCTACCGTATATCCTATATATTGCTCTACAGATGATATATCCATAACTTCTTCTCCTTTGTATATGTTTATTACTCTTCTACATTAAATTCCATTATATCGTAGTCTTCATAATTAACTTTCTTATAAAAACTCTTGCTTAAAACTAATATTTTATATTTTCCACTGACAAATGGTATAAAACTATAATATTTCTTTTTACTATACTCTTGCACCAAAATCCAGTTTCCTTTATTCATCATATAAAATTCATAGCAGACATCTTTTCCCCCTTGAGATTCTGCTTCAAAGGTAATATCCCTGCCTACTTTTATTTCGTCAGAAGATGCAAAAACTTTAGTTCCATTCACTGGAATAACTTCATGAACATATATGGAAAATAACTCCCTACTATCATACTCCTTAGATGACTTAATATTCTTAGCAAATATACTAACATTATATTTACCTGGACATCTTGGTTTAAGTCTTAGAAGCTTGCTTTCAACATAACCTGTATCCTCAACTTCTTGTCCATTAATCGAAGTAACAAACCTTACTAATGAATTATTGGTATTTTCCATTATTACTTCTATATCTATAGTCTCATTAACAATATATATTTCCTTACTATTTGATAAAACATATTTTATTTCTGCTGGAATAAAGTCTTGTACTTTAATAACAGTAGATATGCTTGAATCATACTCTTTCGCTGAATAAAAATCCTTTGCCTTTACTTCTATTTCGTATTCACCACATTCATCAGGGATAAAGCTTAACCAGTTACCTTTATCATATTCAATACTTTCTCTTAGTTTGCCATCTTTAAAAATCCTAAATTGGTATAAAATCTTGCTCCCTCCACAAGCCTTACATCTTATATTTACTGGATTATTCTTAAGTACATATTTTCCGCCATCACATTTTAAATCTATTATCCTAACTGGTCTTTCTCCTCTTGCATTTATGATATACGAAATTTTAGCTATATCCTCATAATCACCTTTATAAGAAATATCTTTTACTTTCAATGTTATTGTATATTCTCCTTCTTCCTCCGGAGTCCATAAATAACTATTACTTCTAATATATCCACTATCATCTGCTATTGGTCCTTCTATAATATATCTATAAAGAATTTCTCTCCCACCAACTACTCTTGCATTTAAATTAATTTGGACATTAGCCTTTTGTGGAGATGACATATCAGTTTCAAACCTTTTTATTTTTATAGTTTCATATGGTTTTACCTTGTATAAAAGTACTGCCCTATCATCATATTCTTTATTAGAAAGCATATCACGTACATGACATAAAAGCTTATACTCACCACTTTTATTTTCTTTAAAAGAAACTGTTTTTTTAGAGGAAAATTCTTGAACACATACTATTTTGCCATTTGGTAATATCTTTGAAAACTTATATAATAAAGGTCTTTTATTATCATAGTTAGCCTCTACTGAAAATATAAGCTCTTCTCCAACTATCATATTATGTGTAAGTGTTTTAAAATCAGTTATTTCTACTTCTTCTATGTCCTTTACATCTAATTTTATAACAGTAAAATCATCAACATTATTGGATGAATCTATTCTTTTACATTCAATTAATATTTCCTTTTCACCTGAATTATTAGCTGTAAAATTAAATACATTATCTGTACCATAATCTCTAAGAGGTTCCCAATCTACTTCCCCTTTAATCCAAAATCTATATAGCAATAATTCCTCATCAGATACTACGGTAATATTAAGCTTATCACCGATATATAGCTTATTCTTTTCAAACTGAACATCCTTTATAAGCCTTACTTTATCATTTACTACTACATTTATCCTTTCAGAATAAGGCTTACTAGAATATTTCCTTTCCCCTAAGACCATAATCATATATCTTCCAACATTCTTAGGAGTCCATGTACATTTTTGTTTTGTAGAATAATCCTGAATAGAGTTCCATACTCCTTCATATCCTTCAATGAATTTGTAATTTATTATATCTTTTACTTCAGATGAAACTGATATTTCAACTTCTTCATTTATAGATAAATCATTTTTTTTATTTAATTCTATTAACATATCCCCCATATACATGCACCTCTCCTAACAAGTCCGTCTTTACATATTTTTCCTAAGGTAATTATACTTCAAAATTTTTAAATTTACAGTTGAAATTTGTCTATAAAATAAAAAAAGAATAAACTACAAATTTTTTTATATAGTTTACTCTAAATTACCAATTAAGTATATTAAATTTTTATATAATCTCATATCATCTTCTTTAGTTCTCTTCTTTGAACTTTGAATCTTACCGCCACCGCGTCTTATCCTTTGATTAAGATGTCTTTGTTCAAGCATTGCTCCAATATTTTCATTATTATAAATATAACCCTTAGGGCTTAATACCTTAGCATTTTTTCCTAAGCATATAGCTGCAACTCCATAATCTTGAGAAATTACTATATCCCCTGACTTGCACTCATTAGCAATTTTCATATCAACACTTTGAAAACCACTATCCACTACTCTTACCTCTCCATAGTTTAGATTTATGTAATGATTTATATCGCAATATAAAATAAGCTCTATATTATACTTTTTAGCTATATTTTCAATAATGGAGATACCCGGACAGGCATCTCCATCTACAATTATTCTCATATTATTTTAATCTAGCTTCTAAGTCAGCTTTTAATTCTTCATAACCTGGTTTACCAAGTAAAGCAAACATATTTTTCTTGTATGCTTCAACACCTGGTTGGTCAAATGGATTAACACCTAATAAGTATCCGCTTACTGCACATGCTTTTTCAAAGAAGTAAACCATTTGTCCGAAATAGTAAGCACTTAATTCAGGAATGTTTAATACCATATTTGGAACCCCACCATCATTATGAGCTAATAAAGTTCCCTTAAATGCTTGCTTATTAACGAAATCTATTGTCTTTCCAGCTAAGAAGTTTAATCCATCTGTATCAACTTCTGCTTCTTCTATAATAATTTCCTTAAGTGGATTTTCAACATTTAACACTGTTTCAAACATTGTTCTTGATCCATCTTGAATAAATTGTCCCATAGAGTGTAAATCAGTTGAAAAATCTACTGCTGCTGGGAAAATACCCTTTTGATCTTTTCCTTCTGATTCTCCATATAATTGCTTCCACCATTCATTGAAATAATGTAAAGCAGGTTCATAATTAACTAATACTTCTATGTTCTTACCTTTATTATATAATGCATTTCTCATAGCAGCATATTGATAACATTCATTTTCCTTAATTGAAGGATTTGAATATTTTTCTCTTGCATCTGCTGCACCTTGCATCATATCATCTATGTTAATTCCTGCTGCTGCAATTGGTAATAATCCTACTGCAGTTAATACTGAGAATCTTCCACCAACGTCATCTGGAATAACGAAAGTTTCATATCCCATTGTATCTGCTAAGTTCTTTAATGCTCCTCTTGATCTATCTGTAGTAGCATATATTCTAGATTTAGCACCTTCAACACCATATTTCTTTTCCATATAGTCTTTAAATATTCTAAATGCTATGGCTGGTTCAGTAGTAGTTCCTGATTTTGAAATAACGTTAACAGATATATCCTTTCCTTCTATTGCTTCTAAAAGGTCAGCTACATATGTTGAACTTATGTTATTTCCAACGAAGAATACTTGTGGAGCCTTTCTCTTACTGTTATCTAATACATTGTGGAAATGATTTGTAAGCATTTCAATTGCTGCTCTAGCACCTAAGTATGATCCTCCAATACCTATTACTACAAGTACATCTGAATCACTCTTAATTTTTTCTGCTGCTTTTTTAATTCTATCAAATTCAGCCTTATCATAATTAACAGGTAAATCTAACCATCCTAAAAAATCATTTCCTGCTCCAGTTCCTTCATGAACTGTTTCATGTGCGCATTTCACCATAGCTTCCATCTTTTCTATTTCAGAAAAATCTGCATATGGCATTACTTTTGATAAATCTAAACTTAAACCTTTATTCATCTCTTTACCTCCATTGAACCGCGAAATCATTATTATAGTTAATTATAACATATTTTATTTGTTTGTATAAATTTTTAACAATAAAATCTTTATATATTTAACTTAACTCTTGAATTTTTATATCTAATTCTTCTATATATTGCTCAAAAGTTAAATTCCTATCCATAATATCTTTTGCTACTTCATTATTTCCTATATATCTATAATGCCATGGCTCATATAAGAAACCTGTTATATCCTCTTTTCCCTCTGGATATCTAAGGATAAAACCATATTTATAGCAATTTTCCTTAAGCCATGCATAAGCTTCTGTAGAATCAAAATTATCATCCATATCTTGATAATCTTCACTTAATATATCTAAAGCTAATCCTGTCTGATGCTCACTTTGCCCTGGTTTTGCTGTATATCTATCAGCTTCTTCCTGCCCATCATTAATAACTCTAGAAGTATATAAATTTTCTTGAACCGAATAAGATCTATATCCTGATGCTCCTAAAAGAATAATTCCATCTTTTTTTGCTGCTTCAAACATTGATTTTGCTGCATCAGCTGTAACCTTAGCAAGATTTCTAGTCTCTATATAACTTATAAAATCTATTTCACTTAAAACTAAATCTTCTGGTATATATGTTGAATCTAATGTATTATTCTTATTAACTAATATCATTAAGGGATCATTTTTTATGCTCAGCAAATTTTCTAATTCTTCATTTACTTTATTGCCTTCAGCTTCTAATTCCTCACTATTATCTGCTGTTTCTTCTTCACTTACTACATTGCTTTCATCTTCTAAGTGTACGTTATTATCTACTGCTGAAGTAAATATTTTATCTTTGCCTAATATAAGTAGTGCTGATATTAATGCAACAATCAATAATGCAAATATGGCTACATCTACTTTTTTCTTTTTAAAGTCCATTTTTTTCCCCTTTTCTAACTTATCCTATTTCATTTTATCATAACTTTTTAAATATTCAAAAAACTCTTTGAATTATTTCACATATTTATTTTATACTAATTTGCAATTTTTTTTCAATCTCTTTGGAAATATTAAAATAAAAAGAAATTATGACCTCTTTTTATTCTTATCATAATTTCTCTTATTTTATAACAATATTTTTTCCATTTCTTTTCCCTATATATAAATTTTTATCAGCAATTAAGATAGCTTCTCTTGTTAAAAAGTCTTTAACCTCACCAATACCTATGGTAATAGTTATGGAAATAACCTCACCTTCATAAGAAAAAGCTGCATCTTCAATCTTCTTTCTTATTTGCTCTCCTAATACATACGCATCAATATATTTATTTTCACTTAAAATTAATATTTCTTCGCCACCCCATCTTGCTGCATAGCCTATGCCTTCCACTAACTTCTGAATAATATTAGCTATTTTCTCTAAAATCATATCTCCACATTCATGACCATACTTATCATTTACATTTTTAAAATCATCAATATCACATAAAAAATGGATAGAAACTAAATTCTATCCATTTAAATATATCATAAAAAATAAATGTCTTTCCTAAAAAATATAATATAACTATTATTCCTAAGATTATTCTATACCATCCAAAGACAGTAAAGTCATGCTTCTTAACATAATCTGTTAGGAATTTAATTGATATCATAGATACTATAAAAGCTACAATCATTCCAATTAATAATACTGCTATTTCAGTTCCTGTAAATACAAGACCAAATTTTAATACTTTTAGTAAGCTTGCCCCAAACATTACTGGTATAGCTAAGAAGAAAGTAAACTCTGTAGCTAATCCTCTTGAAACTCCAAACATTATTGCTCCAATTATAGTTGCACCTGAACGAGATGTTCCTGGGAAGATTGCTGCAATAAGTTGAAATAATCCAATAATAATTGCATCCTTATATGTAATATCAGAAAGCTCTGTTTTAGTAAACACTCTTCCTTTATTTCTCTTTTCAACTATAATAAATGCAATACCCACCATAATTAATGCCAATGCAACAGTTTGGTAGTTATAAAATAGTTCATCAATCTTATCATCAAATAATATTCCTACTACTGCTGCTGGAATACAAGCAACTACAATTTTAAACCACATTTGAAAAGTTTCTTCTTTTATTAAGAACTTTTCTTTTGTTGAAAATGGAAATAGCTTTTTCCAGTAAAGCACCACAACAGCCATTACAGCTCCTAATTGAATTACTACAAAGAACATTTCTTTAAAAGCAGGTGACACATTAAGATTTATAAATTCATCAACTAAAATCATATGTCCTGTACTACTTACTGGCAGCCATTCAGTAATTCCTTCAACAATACCCAGTATTATTGCTTTAAAAATTAATATAATGTCCATAGTTAACTCCTTTTTTCCTTTTCTTATTGATTTAACTTTATTATTTTATCATAAAAAACATTGCATAAGTTATATTATTTATTACATTTCTCTTAATTCCTGTAAATACTTAGTTTATTTTACACAAATGTTATGATAATGGTCTTCATAAAAATCAGTTGTTGTGTCTAAATAATGAATATGACTCTTGCCATTTCTTACTGAAACTGCTTCTCCTGTCATACCTGCAAATCTATGATTATGACATTCTCCTTTTTCATCATATATTTTTACACTTCCTAATACTTCATGAACATGCTTTTGTCGTTTTTTACATCCACAAGCCATAAATAATCATTCCCCTTTATATTGGTATATTACATAATATACCAATAGGAAAGAAAATGTTACATAAATAAAATTATACTAAAGTGATTACATTAAAATAAGTGAAAATTTTAAAAAAGGGAGGGCAAGATATTACCACTTCAATTATCACACTAGATAGAACCCTGAGAAATAAGCTTCTTTAAATATTCTAAATGTTTATATGGATTACCAATTGCTAATTCACCATGTCTATACTTCGGTATCTCAACAATAGTACATTTTTCAATTTGTTTTTGTAAAATTTCTGTATTTGATTTACACTCTTTCTTTTCCTTACTTCCATATAAAATCATTGTTTCCGCAAAAATTTTAGTTTTTTGTTGCTTAATTTGATAATTTCCTGATTCAATCATTATATTTTCTAGAGTTTTTTTACTCATATTATTAATGGTACACTTGGCATCATCAGATGCATATTTTTGATTATATGTTCCATCCATATATCCTTTTGTAGAAGCACACTTTTTTATCACCTTATTTCCTATATAAGAAAATAATTTTAAAATAATACCTTTATACTGATACGCTTTTAGCGATTCAATCATAGCATACTGAGCAAATGTCCTTTGCTTTTGTAATATTTCTGCTGCAACATGTGCTCCAAAAGATGCTCCACAAATTAACAACAAATCATTGATTCCATGTTTCTGAAACCAAGTAATAATCAATTCTGCTTCATGTGTTGAAGAAATAAAATCAACATCATTTAACTCATGTCCACTCATTGTAGGAGCGTAAACATGATACTCTTTTTATAATACTTCAATTTGTGGTGTCCACATCTTATATGTACAACCAGCACCATGTAGAAGTAATATCTTCTGCTTATTTTCTTTTCCAAACTCATGCATTTTCAACTACCATTACCTCCCACAAATTCTACTTTCCACTTTCCATTTTCATTATACCACTTATATTTTCAGTTATATACCAATTATCAACTCAAATATTATGCTTTCAATACTTCTACTAAAAACAATTAGCTTCTTTTTAACTTAAAAAATATAAAATAACCCCGAAAATGCATATTATATTAGCATTTCCGAGGTTCTATTTGTTATTCGAATTCTATAGTTGCTGGTGGTTTACCTGTGCAATCGTAGAATACACGGTTAACGCCATTAACTTCATTTACTATTCTTGTTGTTACTTTTCCAAGTACTTCCCATGGAAGATCAGCAGATTCTGCTGTCATGAAATCACTTGTTGTTACAGCTCTAAGTGCAACTGCATAATCATAAGTTCTTTCATCACCCATAACTCCTACAGATCTCATATTAGTTAACGCTGCAAAATATTGTCCAATTTCTTTATCTAATCCAGCATTAGCAATTTCTTCTCTATAAATTGCATCAGCTTCTTGAACTATTCTTACTTTTTCAGCTGTTACTTCACCAATTATTCTTATACCTAATCCTGGACCTGGGAATGGTTGTCTGTATACTAATTTTTCAGGAATACCAAGCTCTAATCCTGCTTTTCTTACTTCATCCTTAAATAGTAATCTTAAAGGTTCAATTATTTCCTTAAAATCAACATAATCAGGAAGTCCACCAACATTATGATGTGATTTTATTACTGCTGAATCACCAAGACCACTTTCAATTATATCTGGATAAATTGTTCCTTGAACTAAGAAATCTACCGCACCTATTTTCTTAGCTTCTTCTTCAAATACTCTAATGAACTCTTCTCCGATAATCTTTCTCTTTCTTTCTGGATCTTCTACTCCAGCAAGAGCTTCATAGAATCTATCTTGTGCATTTACTCTAATGAAGTTTAAATCATAATGACCTTCTGGTCCAAAGATAGCTTCTACTTCATCACCTTCATCTTTACGAAGTAAACCATGATCAACAAATACACATGTTAATTGCTTACCAATAGCTTTTGATAAAAGAACAGCTGCTACTGATGAATCAACACCTCCTGATAATGCACAAAGTGCTTTACCATCACCAATTCTTTCACGAATTTCCTCAATTGATTTTTCAACGAAAGAATCCATTGTCCAATCTCCAGTACAATTACAAATATTGTACACAAAGTTTGATAACATTTTAGTTCCTTCTTGAGTATGCATAACTTCTGGATGGAATTGAACTGCATATAAGTTCTTTTCTGCGCATTCCATAGCTGCTACTGGACATACTGGAGTATTTCCTACTATATTAAAACCTTCTGGTGCTTTTTCTATATAATCTGTATGACTCATCCAACAGATAGTCTTGTCTTGCACCCCTTCAAATATTTTTGATTTTACATCAACATTAACTTCTGTTTTACCATATTCACTAACTGGTGCAGTTGCTACACTTCCACCTAATACATGAGCCATTAACTGTGATCCATAGCATATTCCCAGCACTGGTATCCCAATATTAAATATTTCTTTATCACATAATGGAGAGTTTTCACCATATACACTATTAGGTCCGCCAGTAAATATTATTCCCTTGGGATTCATTTCTCTTATTTTTTCTATACTTAAATTGTATGGATGAACCTCACAATATACATTACATTCTCTGACTCTTCTTGCTATTAACTGATTGTACTGACCACCAAAGTCAAGCACTAGTATTAATTCTTTCTTCATTGGAATCCTCCTAATGTCTTTCTGTCTTATTACTCTCTAACGCTATAGTTTGGAGCTTCTTTAGTTATATTAATATCATGTGGATGACTTTCTCTTATACCTGAAGAAGTTTGAACCACAAATTTAGCATTTTCATATAAATCATCTAATGTTGGTGCTCCTAAATATCCCATACCTGATTTTATACCACCTAGTAATTGGAATAAAGTATCTGCTACTGGTCCTTTATAAGCAACTCTTCCTTCAACACCTTCTGGTACGAATTTCTTTGTTCCATTTTGGAAGTATCTATCACTAGATCCCTTTTCCATAGCTGCTAAAGATCCCATACCTCTATATACTTTATATGTTCTTCCTTGATATATTTCTGTTTCACCTGGTGATTCTTCACATCCAGCTAGCATTGAACCCTGGCCGGAACCTATCAAAAGTATGTCGTCAGTTGATTGCAAAACCTCATAGATATCGATTTCCTTGCATGAC
>OHAG01001919.1_pt1 | contig 12429 bp, 10 predicted proteins | sample 1577081 | NCBI WGS metagenome assembly OHAG01 (sample SAMEA3541513, study PRJEB24748) | human gut metagenome | biome: human gut; feature: human-associated habitat; material: faeces | place: China | collected 2012
GCATCCTTGGTAAGGATGAGGTCTCCAGTTCGAATCTGGATAGCAGCTCCACAGCAGACACCTCGAAGCCTTAGGACTTCGGGGTGTTTTTTTGTTGTATGGCTGCAAAAGCAGGCTGACGGAGTGTGGATTGCTTTGAGTACAAAAACAAAACGCACAGGCTCCGAAGAACCTGTGCGTTTATGGCAGGGGTAGTAAGTTTCGAACTCACGGCACGCGGTTTTGGAGACCGCTGCTCTACCAGCTGAGCTATACCCCTATAGGCATTCGCTGAATGCTTTGTTATTATAGCCGATGCAAAGGCGAATGTCAAGCATTTCTTTCAAGATTCAGGCATTTTTCGTGCCGCAGCTGCAACAGCCTTCTTTTTTATCGGATGCAGGCAGCTGGCTGGAAAGCTGTTCCAGCGTTACGCTGTCGATATACTGGTTGATCACCTCATCAAGGCCGGTCCAGAAGGGCAGGGTGAAGCACTGCTCCCACATGGGACACTCGTTGGTCTCGCTGCCAAGGCAGGGAATGGGTGCCACGCTGCCCTCAATGGCGCGCAGGATCTCGCCGGCGGTGTAGTCGGCAGGGGCTTTGGTCAGGCGGTAGCCGCCCTGACTGCCGCGCTCGCTTTTTACAAGGCCCACACGGGCCAGCGGGGTCACGATCTGCTCCAAATATTTCAGGCTCAGGTTCTGCCGCTCACTGATCTCCTTCAGGCTCACGGTGGTGCCCGGCGCATAACGTGCCAGCTCGGCCATCAGGCGCAGGGCATAACGGCTTTTGGTCGAAAATTTCATGGCGATCCTCTCCTTATTGCTTCCTATAGTATAGCACGTTGCTCGGATTTTGCAAAGGTATCCTCTTGTGCAAACAAAAAAGGTCTGTTATCATAGGATGGATAAGAGAATATTATAAGGAGTGAGAGTATGAGTGAGAAGATCACGGCTGCCGATGCCATCCGTCTGCTGGATGCACACGAGGCGGCTGCTGTAGATGTCCGGGAGCCGGACGAGTTTGCCGTGGGCCACATCCCCGGCGCAAAGCTGCTGCCGCTGGGTCAGGTGCTGAGCCGTGCGGCTGAGGTGCTGCCGGATAAGAACGCGGTATGGCTGGTCTACTGCCGCACCGGCCGCCGCAGTGCCGATGCCGTGCGCAAGCTGGAAAGCCTTGGCTACACCCGCCTGTACGATCTGGGCGGCATCCTGAGCTGGCCCTATGAGATCGAGGGCGACTTTGAAGGGCATTTTTAAAAAGAAAGAAGGATAACTCCATGTCGTTCCACGCAAAAGATTTTGCCGGCAGTCACTGCGGCTGCCGCTACCAGCAGGACTACCGCCCCACCTTGGGCCGCGACGGCAAAAAGGAATCCGGCACGCTGGAGGTCATCAAGTTCTATTACGATGGTGCCATCCGCTTTGAGCAGCACTGCTACGGCGAAGCCGCAACCTTCGTGTTCGGCGTATGGGCATCCGGCATGGACGAGGACGGCACCCTGCACTGGGTGCTGCCCGACCGCCGCAAGAGCTACTACGACGAGGCGTATCTGCCCAAAAAGCTGGACCGCGTGGACGAGGCGGGCAATCTTTACTTTGACGGCAGCAATTTTCCGTGGAAGCTGGCGGACGATTTTGCCGAGGATAAGCGCTGGGGCTACCCCAAGTGGAAGGTGGTACTGGGAAAACTGACCGGAAAGGGCAAAAAAGGTGACTGAATCACGAAAATCCAGTATTCATATTGACATACTAGGGAATGATATGGTATAACTTATCCGTTGAAAGGATTCCGCATCTGCACAGGGCATTCAAGGCTCCCGCAGACGCGTTCAATAAGAAAGGATCATTCCTATGGAAAACATGGAAAAAGTGGTTTATCTGGATAATGCTGCCACCACTCCCTGTGCTCCCGAGGCACTGGAAATGATGGTCAAAGCCCTGAGCGGTGCCTGCGGCAACCCCAGCAGCCATTACAGTGTGGGCTATGAGGCTAAGGAATTCGTGGACACCGGTCGTGCGCAGGTGGCAAAGGCCATCAATGCAAGTCCGGCTGAGCTCTTCTTTACCAGCTGCGGCTCCGAGGCCGACAACTGGGCGGTGAAGGGCACTGCCTTTACCAAGGCACGCCAGAACAAAAAGCACCTCATCACCAGCGCTTTTGAGCACCATGCTATCATGCACAGCATGGCTGCACTGGAGCGCATGGGCTTTGAAGTAACCTATATCAAGCCCACCGCCGAGGGCTACATCCGTCCCGAGGACGTGGAAGCTGCCATCCGTCCCGATACCGCGCTGGTCAGCATCATGATGGCCAACAACGAGATCGGCACCATCCAGCCCATCAAGGAGATCGCCGAGGTCGCTCACAAGCACGGTGTCTGGATGCACACCGACGCGGTGCAGGCTGTGGGTGCCATCCCCGTGGATGTGAAGGAGCTGGGCGTGGATATGCTGTCCATGAGCGCCCACAAGTTCAACGGCCCCAAGGGCATGGGTGCCCTGTATTGCCGCAAGGGCGTATGGCCCCAGAACCTGATCGATGGCGGCAGTCAGGAGGCCCGCCACCGTGCAGGCACCGAGAACGTGGCCGGCATTGCTGCCATGGGCAAGGCACTGGAGATCGCCACGGCGCATCTGGATGAGCGCATGGCCCACGAGAGCGAGCTGCGCGATTACGTCATCGACCGCATCCTCAAGAACATCCCGGAAGCCCGCCTGAACGGCGGCCGCAGCCCCCGTCTGCCTAACAATGTGAACATCAGCTTCCCGGGTCTGGAAGGCGAGACCATCCTGCTGGATCTGGATATGCACGGCATCTGTGCCTCCACCGGCTCTGCCTGCAACTCCGACAGTCTGGACCCCAGCCACGTCCTGCTGAGCATCGGCGTGCCTGAGGAGATCGGCCACGGCTCCATGCGGTTCACCTTTGGCCCGCAGAACACCATGGAAGAAGCAAAATATCTGTGCGACGTGCTGGAGGAAGTGATCCCCCGCCGCCGTGCTATGAGTTGTATGTGGCTGCAGGGCCAGAACACGGCCCGCCAGTTCAGCCTGAAGGGAGAGCAGTAATTATGGCAAGCATGTATAGCGCAAAGGTCATGGAGCATTTTGCAAATCCGCACAATGTGGGTGAGATCCCCGACGCAAACGGCGTGGGCGAAGTGGGCAACCCCAAGTGCGGCGATATCATGCGCATGTACCTGAAGATCGAGAACAACGTGATCGTGGATGTCAAGTTCCTCACCTTCGGCTGCGGTGCCGCCATCGCCACCAGCAGCATGGCCACCGACCTCATCAAGGGTAAGACCATCGACGAGGCTCTCAAGCTGACCAACAAGGCCGTTGTGGAAGCTCTGGAAGGTCTGCCTCCCATCAAGGTGCACTGCTCTGTTCTGGCCGAGCAGGCCGTCAAGGCTGCTCTGTCCGACTACTACCGCCGTCAGGGCATCGATCCGGAACCCATCGTGGGTAAGCTCGAAGAGGACTGCGACCACTGCGAGAGCTGCGGCCACTGATCCCCGCAAAGGACGCTTCAGGGGACACCGTTTTGTGCGGTGTCCTCTTTTTTTGCAAAAGACTGCGCTGTTGTATCCTATCCAAAATGTAATAAAGCAAGTGTAAAATATTATTTGTTTACAAAAATACCCTGAATATGCACTCGTTCATGAAAAATTCATATATTGTTCAGAATGAGTTCACCACTTTTCGGTATAAGTAGGGCAACACAGGCGCAAAGAGCGCCGAACTCCCACGGAAGCGGACGAAGAACAGGGCAAAGAACGGTTCGCGGCACGCACTGCAATGCAGGTGCGTCGGCCCCGGAAAACGTCCCGCCGCACAGGAAAGGAAACGAGTTAGTATGAAAATTGGTTTTTGGGAACTTGTCGTCATTGTGATCGTGGCGTTCGTGTTCATCGGCCCGGATCAGCTGCCCGTCTACGCAAAGAAGATCGGCAAGATGCTGCGTGAACTGAAAAAGTACACCGGCGCTGCTTCTGAGGAGATCCAGAAGAACGTTGTGGAGCCGCTGAATGAGATCCAAGCTCCTCTGAAGGAAGCTGTAGCCCCGCTGACCGATATCAAGAAGGATATCGACAACAGCGTCAAGGATGTGACCAAGAGCTTTACCGGTATCGGCAAGACCAGCAAGGAGGAAGCGGCCAAGGCAGAAGCCGCCGAGGAAGTGACCGAGCTGACCGAGGAGCCGGTGGAAGAGCTGGAAGAGGACGCTGCATCTGCCGCCAAGGCAGAGGAGAGCGCTCCCGCTGAGGAGACCGCTGCACCTGCCGAGAAAGCCGAAGAACCCGCCGCCCCGGTTGAAAAGGCTGAGCCTGCCGCTGCACCCGCAGAGGAAAAGGCCGAGCCTGCTGCAGAAGCGGCTCCCGCACAGGAAGCTGCCGAGGCTGCTCCTGCGGCCGAGCCGGTGGAGGAAGACCCTCGTCAGAATGATGTTCTGCCGAAGGACTGATTACTTACTGGATGCACCCGCGCCCGCGGTTGCCTGATACATGCAATAAGCCCGCCACGCGGCGCGGCAAAGTAAAAAGGAGATTTTTATTATGCGTATTGGTACTAACGAACTGCTGATCATCCTGGTCGTCGCTCTGCTGATCTTTGGACCCAAGAACCTGCCGAAGCTGGGCAAGATGTTCGGCAAGACCATCAACGGCTTCAAGAAGGGCATGGAGGACGAGGACGCCGATCAGTCCGAGGAGACTGTAAAGAAGGCTGATAAGAAGGACGAAGACGAGGAGTAATTGTGGCTACAAACAAAAAGCGCAAAAAGAAAGCCGAAGTCATGGCAGAGGACGGCAGCATGACGCTGACCGGCCATCTGAAAGAACTGCGGAACAGGCTGATCATCTGCGCGGTGGTGTTCGTGGTGGGTGTTGTGGTCTCGCTGGCATACGCCGACCGTCTGATCGATCTGCTCACTGCCATGGGCCGCGACTATTACGAGTTTGTTTCCATTGCCCCGCAGGAAAAGCTGATGCAGTATTTCCGCGTCTCCATTCTGGCAGGCGTGGTGGTCACTGTGCCGGTGGCGTTCTACCACATCTATGCATTTGCAAGGCCGGGTCTGAAACGGAGCGAGAGCACCTTCTTCAAGCTGGTCATGCTGCTGGGCCTTATCCTGTTCTGCGTGGGCGTGCTGTTCGCCTACAAGCTCATGATGCCCTTCATGCTGCGTTTCCTCAGCACCGGCATCGAGGGTGCCGAGTACATCCAGACCACCACCAGTATCGAGAGCTATGTCAACCTCTGCTTGACCATGTTCATCATTTTTGGCTGCGTGTTTGAGATGCCTCTGATCACCATCATCCTGTCCAAGATGGGCATTATCAACCCGCAGCTGCTCAAGCAGGTGCGCGGCGTTGCCATCGTGATCATCTTCTTCATCGCGGCCGTTGTCACCCCGCCGGATATCGTGTCTCAGTGCATGGTGGCCGGCCCCATGGTGCTGCTGTACTTCATCAGCATCCTCCTGAGCGGCATCTTCTATAAGCCGAAAGAGGACGATGATGACGAAGAGGATGACGAGGATGAGGACGAAGAGTAAGCTCTGACTTCTGGTTTTCTGTTTTATCATTGCAAAAGCAAAGGCTGCTGCGCCATTTGGTGCAGCAGCCTTTTTGTATGTGGAAAATGCTTCCGGTGCAGAGCGTAATCGCGTGGGGCAGATTCTATGGCTTTTGCAAAAGGCATTACCGCCGAATATGTACTCTTTTGCACGCACAAAAGAGTACCAGAAAGGACGGCGGTGCCCGTAGGGCATGAAAGCCCCGGTGGGGCTTTCAAGGCGCAGACCGGTTTGCGCAGCAAATGCTGTGTGTTCAACACAGCAAGGTCTCCGCTACTTTCGAGGCGCGGGTGCCACAACTCGTCCAAAGCGAACGCGGCGGCAATTCCAAATCGTTGCTGCTCAGTCTATACAAGCCACCCGCCCTGTGCTAGAATGAAACCAACAAATCAAAGGCGGTGAAACCATGCACCCACTCCCGGAATATCCTCGCCCGGCTATGCGCCGGGACAGCTATGAGAACCTGAACGGCCTGTGGAAGTACGCCATTACTCAGACAGCAGAATACCCCGCTGCGTGGGACGGCAGCATTCTGGTGCCCTACTCTCCGGAAACAAAGGCCTCCGGCGTGGGCCGCACCCTGCAGCCCGGCCAGTGGCTGCACTACCACTGCACCTTTGCTCCCCCTCCGGGAGAAGGGGGCCGGGTGCTGCTGCACTTCGGCGCGGTGGACGATGCCTGTGCGGTGCAGGTGAACGGCCATCTGGTGGGCGGCCATCGGGGCGGCTACTGGCCCTTCACACTGGATGTCACCGCCCAGCTCAACGATACGGGCCGCAACAGCCTGTGGGTGGCCGTGCAGGACCCCACGGACAGCGGCACGCAGGCCCGGGGCAAGCAGACCCTGAAGCCCGGCGGCATGTTCTATCCGGCCCAGAGCGGCATCTGGCAGACGGTCTGGATGGAGCGTGTGCCGGAAAACTACATCCAGTCGCTCACGGTCACGCCGGACTACGCTGCCCGCACCGTGACCGTGAAAGCCCATACTTCCATGCCCGGCGGTGCAGTGAACCTGTGGGCTGTGGTGCGGGCCGGGGGCGTGACCATTGCCGAGGACTGGGGCAGCGACGAAGCGGACCGGGACGGCGAGGTGACGCTGAACATCCCGGAGGAACATTTCTTTCCGTGGAGCCCGGATACCCCGTTTTTGTATGACCTGACCGTGGGCACCACGCAGGGAGGGGAGGAGCAGTTCGACACCGTGCACAGCTACTTTGCCCTGCGCAAGTGGAGCTGTGAGCCGGATGCGCGGGGCGTGCTGCGCTTCTGCCTGAACGGAAAGCCCATCCTGCTCAACGGCCTGCTGGACCAGGGCTACTGGCCGCAGGGCCTGTATACCCCGCCTTCCGATGCGGCGGTGGAGCGGGAGCTGAGCGAGGTGAAAGCGCTGGGATTCAACCTGCTGCGCAAGCACGCCAAGATCGAGCCGCAGCGCTGGTACTACCACTGCGACAGGCTGGGCCTTGTGGTCTGGCAGGACATGGTGAACGGCGGCAGCAGATACAACCTGTGGTTCGTCACCTACCTGACCAATGTGCTGCAGCCCCTTGTGCGCCGCCTGCCCGACGCAGAGCCGATCTGGGGCCTGCTGAGCCGCGGAAAAGCATCCAGCCGGGAAACATACCGCAAAGAGCTGCAAGCCACCGTGGAAGCCCTGCGCTGCCATCCGTGCATCGGCTGCTGGGTACCCTTCAACGAAGGCTGGGGTCAGTTTGATGCGGCCGGGGCAGTGCAGGCCATCCGCACGCTGGACGATACCCGCCTTGTGGACGAGGCCAGCGGCTGGTATGATCAGGGCGGCGGAGATGTGTGCTCCATCCACAACTATTTCTATCCGCTGCATGTAAAGCCCGGAAAGCGCACTGTGGCCCTGAGTGAATACGGCGGCATTGCATGGCCCATGCCGGGGCACGAAGCACCGGGCAAAACCTACGGCTACGGCACGGCCAAGAGCCGCGCAGACCTGACCGCCCGCTGCAAAAAGCTGCAATTGGGCACGGTGCTGCCGCAGCTCAAAAAAGGACTCTCGGCGCTGGTGTACACCCAGCTGACGGATGTGGAAGATGAGGTGAACGGTCTGTTTACCTATGACCGGGCCGAGATCAAGCCGGATGCCAATGCCGTCCGCTCGGTGAATGCTGCCCTTGCCGCAGAGTTCGCAAAAGTGACGCGGTGAAAGAAAAAACTCCCTCAGTCATCGCGCAGCGATGACTGAGGGAGTTTTATGTTACAGCAGCTCTCAGCTGTTGGCGCTGTTGTTCACGATCTTTTTGGCGGGCAGTTTGTTCATGGCAGAGCTGTCCAGATCGTGTGCCAGCTCTGCACCGCCTGCGGCCAGTGCGTCGTCCAGCTCGCCGCCCTTCATATCGCTCAGGATCTGGCTGCGCAGGTCGTCCAGCGAAGAAACGCTCAGCGGGTCTACACGCACCATCAGGAGCAGGGTGTTGCTGTTGATCTGCACGGCAGCGGCCTCGCCGTAGGAAAGGCTGCGCAGAGCATCGGCAGCACCGTCCTGCGTAAAGGCCGAAGCAACATCGCTCTCGGTCAGCAGCTCGGTCTGGACGCTGGCGCTGTCGTCGGAAGTTTTGCCGTCCAGCACAGCGTAGATGTCCGGCAGGGCATTCTGTGCGGCCTCATGCAGGGCACTCACCTGATCCGAGACCGTCTCGCCGCCTGCGGCGTTGACACTGTCGGCAGCGGCCTGTGCCAGCTTGAGCATCTCGGCCTTCTGGTCATCGTCCGCAAAGGCGTAGGTGCTGGTATTGTACAGCGGGATGCTGATGTAGCAGATCTCATACATGCTGTCGTCCAGATGGCTGGTCAGCTCGTCGTCCTCCACCGGGGTCTCGCCGTCCGGGCCGTAGACCATATCCAGCAGGGCGGTGTGCTCCACCTGCAGACGTTCATATGCCTTGACGGTCTCCAGACCAATGCCGTTGGCGGTGTAGGTGTCGCCGTACTGGTCCATCATCTGCTGGGCATAACGGTCGGCAGTGGAAAGCTGCTCTGCAGTCAGCTCACCGCCCAGCGCTTTGAAGCGGGCATCCACAGCGGCCAGCGTTTCCAACGTTTCCTGCGTTTTCTGGGCCACATAGTCGCTCACAACTGCGGTCTCGCCGCTGTCAGAGTCGGTGGTGATGGTCTCTTTCAGGAAGGCTTTTACGTCGGTGGTGTCCTGATCGGTGCCGGCAAGCTGGGCGGCCTGCTGGTAAGCACCGTACTGTGCCAGCAGATACATGCCGGAGGTGATCTCAAAATCACCGATGCTGCCCACGGTGTCCGGGGCGGAAATGGTGCAGCCCACAAGGCTGAACACCAGTGCAAGTGCGCAGATCAGCGCGAGAAGTTTCTTTTTCATGGTAATGCTCCTATGATGTTTATTTTTGCTCGGCGGAGGCAAGGATCTCTGCCATCGCCTTGAGGATGCTTTGCAACAGCTCCAGCGGCTTTTCGTCGGGCTGAAGCGTGACCGAGAGATAGGGCCGGTTGCCTGCACCGGCGGTGACGCGGCCATTGAAGGCCACCAGCAGGCCCCGGATCATGGGCAGCTCCAGACTTTCCAGCTGCAGGGTGAGGGTGTCCTTTTTCTGGGTCACTTCGGTCACGCCCACAGCGGAAGCCTGCACGCGTACCAGCGACACGTTCACCAGATCGCTTACCGAGGGCGGCGGGTCGCCGTAGCGGTCGATGAGCTCGTCCAGCACATCGGCGGCATCCTCTGCCGTCTGGATGGCGGCAATGCGCTTATAAGCTTCAATGCGGCCCGGGCCGTCTGCGATATATTTCTCCGGGATGAAGGCATCCACCCGCAGGTCCACAAGGCATTCGCTCTTGTCCCGCCGGACAGGTTCGCCCTTGGCCCGGGCGATGGCCTGCCCCAGCATCTTCACGTAGAGGTCGTAGCCCACGGCCTCCATGTGGCCGTGCTGGCTGTGGCCCAGAAGACTGCCCGCACCCCGGATCTGCAGATCCCGCATGGCGATGCGGAAGCCGGAGCCGAAGGCCGTGAACTCCCGGATAGCGGAGAGCCGCTTCTGGGCGATATCGGTCAGAGTCTTGTCTCGCCGGAAGGTGAAGTAGGCATAGGCCTTGCGGCCGGAGCGGCCCACCCGGCCTCTGATCTGGTACAGCTGGGCAAGGCCCATGCGGTCGGCATCCTCGATGATGAGGGTGTTGCAGTTGCGCACGTCGATGCCGGTCTCGATGAGGGTGGTGCACACCAGAATATCGATCTCGCCGTTCAGCAGATGCTGCCACACGGGGTTCAGCTCTTCCTCGGTCATCTTGCCGTGGGCAATGCCGATGCGTGCGCCGGGCACCAGCTTGCTCACATGGGCGGCGCAGGCTTCGATGTTGTCCACCCGGTTGTGCAGGTAGTACACCTGCCCGCCCCGGGCAAGCTCCTTCTTCATGGCTTCGGCAAGGATCACGTCGTTGTATTCCAGCACAAAGGTCTCCACGGGCTGGCGCTCGATGGGCGGCTGCTCGATGGTGGAAAGGTCCCGGATTCCGCTCATGGCCATGTTCAGCGTGCGGGGGATGGGAGTGGCCGACAGGGTGAGCATGTCCACCCCGATGAAGTTCTCCTTGAGCTTTTCCTTGTGCTTGACGCCGAAGCGCTGCTCCTCGTCGATGATGACAAGGCCGAGGTCATGGAACTTCACGTCCTTGGACAGCAGCCGGTGGGTGCCCACCACGATGTCCACACTGCCCGACTGCAGGCCCCGGAGGGTCTCCTTCTGCTGCTTTGCGGTGCGGAAGCGGGACATCATCTCCACCTTCACCGGGAAGGCTTCCATGCGGGAAAGAATGGTGTTGTAGTGCTGCCATGCCAGCAGGGTGGTGGGGGCAAGGATGGCGCACTGCTTGCCGCCCATCACACACTTGAAGGCGGCGCGCAGGGCCACTTCGGTCTTGCCCACGCCCACGTCGCCGCACAGCAGGCGGTCCATGGGCCAGCCCTTTTCCATGTCCTGCTTGATCTCGGCGGTGGCGTTCAGCTGGTCGTCTGTCTCGTCGTAGTCAAAGCGGGTCTCAAAGTCCCGCTGCCAGTCGCCGTCCGGCGGGAAGGCGTAGCCCGTGGCCTGACGGCGGCGGGCGTAGAGCTCGATCAGTTCCTGCGCCATCTCCTCGGTGGCTTTTTTTACCTTGGCGCGGGTGCGTTGCCACTCGGCACCGCCCAGCTTTGCCAGCTTTACCTTTTCCTCGTCGCCGGGGGCGGTGTAGCGGCTCAGCAGGTCCAGCTGGGTCACCGGTACATACAGCACGTCCGAGCCGGAGTACTGCACCTTCAGGTAATCTTTCGTGGCACCCTGCACTTCCAGCCGCTGGATGCCCGCATACATGCCGATGCCGTGGCTCTGGTGCACCACATAGTCCCCGGGCTTGATGTCCGAAAGGCTGGAAAGGGCGTTCTTGTTCTTTTTGCGCTTTTTGGTCTCGGCGGAGGTCTCTTCCTCCAGACCGTGCCTGCGGCTGGACAGCACTGCCGCATGGGCAAACGGAAAGGTGCACCCGGCGGTCAGATGGCCCGGCAGCACCTGTACGATGCCTTTTGTGGGCCGCACATCCCGGCTCATGCTCACGGAGTAGCCCTTGTCGGCAAGGTCGCGGGTGAGGGCGGCGGCACCCTTGGGCGTTCCGGAAAACAGGGTGACGGCATAGCCCTGCGCAATGAGCGGGTCAAGGTCTTCTCGCAGGGAGACAAGGTCGCCGTTCCAGTTGGGAGCGGCAAAGGCCTCGGCGTTGATGAGATCTTTCAGCTTGAACTCGTTCATGCCGCGCAGGAAGTTCTCGCACAGCAGGGTGCTCTGCTTCTGGGCGGCAGCGGCAAGGTCGTCCATGGTCTGGTAGAGTACATCCAGCCCGGGGCAGAGCACACCCTCTTCCAACAGGCCGGTCAGCTCTTCGCTGCGACGGAACTCGGTGGCCTTCTGGGCATCCCGGATGCCGCCCACCTCGTCCAGAATGAACAGCGGTGTGTCCAGATGATCTAGCAGGGTGGCCGGGCTCGGATAGCGCAGGCCGTAGTATTTATCCATGGCTTCTGGCATCAGGCCGGAGTCCAGCTGAACAAGGTCGGCTTCCGTGGCCTTTTCCAGTGCGGTGCGGTGCCGGCCGCGTGCCTTTTTGATGGCGGAACGCAGGGCCTCGGCAGTCTCGGCGGTATCGCCGAACAGCACCTCGCGGGCAGGGGAAAGATAGATCTTTTCCAGTGCGCTGTCCCGCCGCTGGGTGAGCAGGTCGAAGGAGGAAATGGAATCGATCTCGTCGTCCCAGTACTCCACGCGGGCAGGCTGGCGCATATCCGGTGCATAGATATCCACGATATCGCCGCGCACGCTGAACTGCCCCGGGCCGTCCACCTGACTGCGCCGCACATACCCGGCGGCGAACAGCCGGGCCACAAGACCCTCGCGGTTGTACACCATGCCGGGTTTGAGGGTGAGGGTGTTTTTCAAAAACTCATCCCGGGGCACGGTGTACTGCAACAGCGCTTCGGCGGGCACGCAGACCGCGTTCAGCCGCCCGCCTGCAAGGGAGCCCAGCACCGAAAGGCGGCGGTACTCGTACTCGCGGCCCGCGCCCTCCACTGGGCGCAGCATAAAGTCCCGGGGCGGGAACACCGCAGCGGCAAGCCCCAGTGCCTTGAGGTCGTCCGCAAAGTGGGTGGCCTCGGCCTCGCCGGGGGTCACGATGCACAGCACCCGGCCAAGGTCTTTTTGCAGCGCGGCGTACAGCAGGGCACGGCCTGCGGGCGGCAGACCGAACAGCGCGGCAGGACCAGGCTTTGCAAAGCTGGCCGCGATCTTCTGATATTCCGGTGTGGCCTTGAGTAAGGCTTCGTACATGGAAAAACCTCCT
>OHAG01001933.1_pt1 | contig 12360 bp, 8 predicted proteins | sample 1577081 | NCBI WGS metagenome assembly OHAG01 (sample SAMEA3541513, study PRJEB24748) | human gut metagenome | biome: human gut; feature: human-associated habitat; material: faeces | place: China | collected 2012
ATTATTAAAATATTATATCATAAAATTTAGAAATATATTATAAATAAGAGTAATATTGGACAATATAAAGATTAGATAGATAAACTTTAGTAAAAAAGTTATTGCAAAAATAGGGTACTAAATATACAATAATAGTATAAATGATATGGCGACATAGCCAAGTGGTAAGGCAGTGGACTGCAACTCCTTGATCTCCAGTTCGAATCTGGATGTCGCCTCCAGTAAAGTAGCTTTAATCTTATGATTAAAGCTTTTTTATATTGTAATAAAATTATATAAAAGGAGATTATATGAAAATCTTAATAGATGCAGATGGTTGCCCAGTAGTAGATATAACAGTTAATTTAGGTCGTAAATATAATATTAATACTATAATAATGTGTGATACATCTCATATAATTAATAAAGTAGGTGTAGATACAGTAGTATTATCAAAAGGCTCTGATTCGGTTGATTTTGCATTAGTTAATAAAGTTAGTAAAGGTGATATCGTTGTAACTCAGGATTATGGACTTGCAGCGATGGTTTTATCTAAAGGTGGCTATCCAATAAATCAAAATGGCATGATATATTCTAATGAAAATATAGACCAATTATTATTTACAAGACACTTGTCTAAAAAAATAAGAAATTCTGGGCAAAGAACAAAAGGTCCGAAAAAAAGAACTAAAGATGATGATATTAAATTTGAAAAGAATCTTATATCTCTAATTGAGAAGCTAATATATTAAAATAGATAGACTAAATTAAAGTATTGTATAATTTAAAATTTAATATAGATTATATTGAAGGTATAAAACATAATAGATAGAAAAGAGGAAGTGAGATTATGTCAAATTCGACTACAGACTTAGGGAAAGAAAGTATAGGAAGGCTTCTACTAAAGTTAGCAACACCGTCAATAATAGCTCAATTAGTAAATGTTTTATATAATATAGTTGATAGAATATTTATAGGACGAATGCAAAATGGTGATGTTGTAATGGCAGGGATTGGAGTAGCATTTCCAATAGTACTACTAGTGTCTGCATTTGCTGCATTTGTTGGAATGGGGGGAGCTCCACTTGCAGCAATAAAGATGGGAGAAAAAGATAATAATGAAGCAGAAAAAATAATGACTAATAGTTTCTCTGTATTATTGATTATAGCAGGTATATTAACTGTTATATTTATGATTTTTAAGGAACCTATATTATGGAAGTTTGGAGCTAGTGAAAGTACTATAAAATATGCTACGGATTATTTAGGTATATATCTTATAGGAACTGTATTTGTGCAAATAGCACTAGGAATGAATCCATTTGTAAATACACAAGGATTTGCAAAAATAGGAATGATGACTGTTACTATAGGAGCAATAATAAATATAATTCTTGATCCTATACTTATATTTGGACTTAATATGGGAGTTAAAGGTGCTGCTGTTGCAACTATAGTAGCTCAAGCTGTATCAGCCATATGGGTATTAAGATTTTTAACAGGTAAAAAAACAATACTTAAGCTAAGAAAAAAATATTTGAAAATAGATATAAAAACTATGAAACCAGTTTTTGCATTAGGAATAGCTCCTTTTATAATGCAAAGTACTGAAAGTTTAGTTTTAGTCTCATTAAATAGCCAATTACAAAAATATGGTGGAGATTTAGCTGTAGGAGCTATGACTATAATGAGTAGTATAATGCAAATAATATTACTTCCAGCTAATGGATTAACTCAAGGTGCACAGCCAATAATTAGTTATAATTATGGGGCAAAAAATATAGATAGAGTAAAAAAGACCTTTAAATATACAGTACTTGCAACTTTATCATATACATTTTTTATGTGTTTAATATTGATGATAGCGCCTGAAATGGTAGTAAAGATATTTAATAATGATCCATCATTACTAGAAATAACGTCATGGTCAATAAAAATTTATTTTGCAGGAATTTTTATTTTTGGAATACAAGCGGCATGTCAAAGTACCTTCTTGGCACTAGGTCAAGCAAAAATATCTTTATTTTTAGCATTACTTAGAAAAATAATATTATTAGTACCACTAATATTTATATTACCTATTATAATGGAAGAGAAATTATTTGCAGTACTTTTAGCTGAACCAGTTGCAGATGTTACAGCAGTATTAATTACGTCTACATGCTTTACAGTATTTTATAAGAAAACACTAAATGTAATGGATAAAAATGAAAATAAATTTGTTGAAAATGAAAAACCAAGTATAAATTAGGTTAATGAAAAAACTCTTATGGATATATAATATACATAAGAGTTTTTTACGTATAGGAAAATTATGATGTGAAATTTTTGTTGGAGATATGAGTGTTTTTATAACGCATAGCGGAATATCAGTGAATTTTTATAAGGAGAAGGAAATGAAATATAAAAATATTGTTAAAGGAAAATTTTTAGAAAGACCAAATAGATTTATATCTTATTGCGAAATAGATAATAATATAGAAAAAGTACATGTTAAAAACACTGGAAAATGTAAAGAGTTATTAATACCTAATTGTGTAGTGTATTTAGAAGAAAGTGATAATCCAAATAGAAAGACAAAGTACTCTTTAATATCTGTTCAAAAGAATGACAGATTGATTAATATGGATTCACAAGTACCAAATAAAGTTGTATATGAAGGATTAATAAATAATAAAATAGTATTGCCAGGACTTGATGAGGAAATTATACATATAAAACCAGAAAAAACATATGAAAATTCTAGATTTGATATATACCTAGAAACGGAGAATAAGAAAGTTTTTATAGAAGTAAAGGGTGTTACTCTAGAAGAAAATGATATAGTTATGTTTCCTGATGCAAAAACTGAAAGAGGCGTAAAACATATTAATGAGTTAATTAAAGCTTCAAAAGATGGATATTTATCATATATAATTTTTGTAGTCCAAATGAGTGATGTTAAATATTTTACACCTAATGATAAAATGCACAAAGAGTTAGGGGATGCACTTAGAAATGCTAAAAGTAATGGTGTTAACATATTAGCATATGATTGTATTGTAACTAGTGATACTATAGAAATTAAAGATGAAGTTAAAGTGATATTATAATTGAAAATATTTTGATAAAGGTTAAAAAATATAAAATAATAATGGTATAATATTCATAAAAGAATTAATAAGAAAGGACTAATAAATTATGACGAATAATTTAACTATGCAAGAATTATTAGAACAGCAAGAACAAGAATTTAATCAAGTTAAAGCTGGTCAAACTATAACAGGTAAAATATCTAAAATAACTAACGATGAAGTAGTTGTAGAATTAAACTACGGATTTGATGGAGTAATAAAAAATGAAGAATTAAATTTACCTAAAGGAAAATATGCTAGTGATGTATATAAAGTAGGGGATGAAATAACTGCTGTTATAACTAGAGTTTACAAAAAAGATGGAATAATAAACTTATCAAAATTACAATTAGATGAAAAAGCTGATTATTTAGATTTAGAAAAAGCTTTTAATGAGCATAGAATATTAACTGTTCAAGTAGAAAAAGCTATAGAAAGAGGAGTTTTTGCTAAGCATAACACACAAACTTTATTCATACCTATATCTCAATTAGATACTAAATTTGTTGAGAAGACAGATGATTACGTAGGTAAAAATTTAGAAGTATACATAAAAGAATTAGATGCAAAGAAAAATAGAATAGTTGCAACACATAGAGAAGTATTACAAGAACGTTTAGATAAAGAAAGAGAAGAAAGAAGAGCTAGAATAAAAGCTGAAAAAGAGGCTGAAAGAGCTAGAATAAAAGCTGAAAAGGAAGCTCATATAGCAAAGGTAAAGGCAGAAAAAGAAGAATTATTTAATTCTTTAGAAGTTGGTCAAAAAAGAGAAGGTAAGGTTACAAAATTAATGCCTTATGGAGCTTTTGTTGATATCGGAGGTATAGAAGGATTACTTCACTTAAATAACTTATCTTGGGAAAAAGTTGAATCTGTAGAAGATATGTTATCAGAAGGACAAGAAGTTCAAGTTTATGTACTTGATATAGATAAAGAAAATAAAAAGTTTGCATTGGCTTTAAAAGATATAAACAATGATCCTTGGGAACTAATAAAGCAAGATGTTCAGTTAGACGATATAGTAAGTGGAGAAGTTGTTAGAATAATAGAAAAAGGTGCAATAGTTAAAATAAGAGAAGGTGTAGATGCATTCTTACCTATATCTGAATTAAGTGAAGAAAGAGTTATAAAAGTTAGCAGTGTAGTTAATATAGGTGAAACAGTTAATGCAATGGTAATAGAGTTTAAGCCTAAGAATAGAAGAATGGTTTTATCTATAAAAGAAGCGAATAGAGAGCCTGAAGAAGATTATTCTGAATACTTAGAAACAGAAGATTCTTTAGGTAGTTTAGGAGAATTATTTAAAGATAAGTTTAAAAATTTACAAAAATAATATAATAAGTACAAGGTATGTTTAATATGTATCTTGTACTTAATTTATAGAGAAAGGACAGTTATATGAAAGCTTTAATTGATTTACACACGCATACACTTGTTAGTGGGCATGCATATAGTACTATTAAAGAGAATGTAGAAGCTGCAAAGTTAGCGGGTCTTAAATATATAGGTTTATCTGAACATGCTCCTAATATGCCAGCATCTCCTCATGCTTATTATTTTCAAAATGTTCATGTTATACCTAAGGAAATTGACGGAGTAAGAGTTATTCAAGGAATTGAAGCAAATATATTAGATTATGATGGCAATATAGATGTAACGCCTGATATGGTAGTTCATATGAATTATATGTTAGTTAGTTTACATCCACCTTGTATTACAGCAGGAACTAAAGAAGAAAATACAAATGCTGTAATCAAGGCTATGGACCATGAAAAAGTTAAAATAGTAGCTCATTTAGATGATAGTAGATACCCAGTGGACTATGAAAAGGTAGTAAAAGCGGCTAAAGAAAAAAATATTGCTTTTGAAGTTAATAATTCATCTTTAAAGCCAAATACTTTTAGAGAAGGTGCTTGGGATAATGTTAAAGTACTACTTAAATATTGTAAAGAGTATGGGGTTAATATAATAATGGGTAGTGATGCACATATATGTTATGATGTAGGTAACTTTGAATATGCAGAAAAAATAATAGAAGATAATGGTTTTCCTAAGGAATTAGTTATAAATTATGATGAAAATAAAATATTAGAATTTTTAAATATAAAATAAAAAAACACCAATAAGAAATTAATCTTATTGGCATTTAATTATTAAATATAACTCAGTAAATTAGCTTACCTTTTTCTTTCTGAATGTAAAATATACTCCTCCAGCAACTAATACTAATGCAATAATTATATAATAAATTGCATTAGTTCCTCCTGTTTGAGGTATATTTCCTGGTTTATTATTAGTAGTATTGTTATTGTCATTATTATTGCTATTATTGTTGTTGTCATTGTTGTTTCCGTCTTCAGGTTTTGTATCAGTTCCAGGTTTATTAGAATCACCATCTTCGCCTGGTTCTTCTACTTCTCCACTCTTAGTTACAGTTACTTTTATTTCTTTTGATGCTTCTCTTCCATTATCATCAACAACCTTATATACTACTTTGTATTCTCCTTCTTTTGAAGTATCTACAGTATTTTCTATAACTTCTATCTTCTCAGTAATATCATTACCTAAAGCATCAACTGCTGTTACACCATCTAATGGATTAAATACATCACCTAAATTAATAGTCTTATCTTCTACATTAATTACTGGAGCTGGAATTTCTTCACCTTCTCCTAATCTAGTAATTTCTAAATTTAAATCCTTAGTTGCAAATCCAATAGCTTCTTTATTATTGTTAAAGATATCAGGATTATTTTTATTTTCTTCTGTTGGCTCAATATGAATTGCTATATCATTTTTACCAACATTTAATTTTACTTCATGTGCAAAATTACCATTTTCATCAACAACAACAGGCTCTCCATTTATTGTTAAGTTAGGATCTAACATTGAGTTACCTCTAACAGTAATTGTTTCATTTTTTGTATAGCTTCCTGTTGAAGGATCTAAAACTACTACAGGCATATCTTTCCATCTTACAACTTCATTTACAACTACCATTTTTCCATCGCCTTGATTTACAACAACAACTTTTTCATTTCCACCTTCACCAGTTGTACATCCATACTTACTTTGATTTGCAGCTTTAGGATTAGAATAGTTCATTAAAGCCTCTTGATCCCAACTACCACCTTTAACATATTTATACTCAATAGTTTCACCTTCTAAAACAGATATAGTATAAGTCCAGTCAGTTGTTACAGCTCCATTTCTACTCATTTCCCAAGCACCTACATCCCATCCATTCATTGCACCTGGCATAGTTATAGTTGCATCTAGCGGTGTATATGAAGGTGCTTTAAGCTTGAATGTTACTTCAACCATTACTAAATCTGGAGTTACTGAAACACTATTTGATTTAACAGCATTTCCTCCATTTGTATAAGCAATTACTTCATATTCATACTCTGTTTTATTTCTTACATCTGTGTCTTTATAAGAAACAATAGAACCATCTTGAATTCTTGCAATTACAACTCCATCTCTTACAATTTCATATAAAGCAATATTATTTTCTCCAACAACAGTCCAATTTAAATTTACTTCTCCTGATTGTTCTTCTGGAGTTTCAAGTTTAATTGCTTCTGCTGGTATTCCATCATTAACTACTGCTAACTCAAAAGTCTTTATTTCTGTTGATTTTATTGAATCTACATCATTAAATCCATAAGTTCCTTTTGTAGTAAATTCAAATTTATATTCATATTTTCCTGCTTTATTTGCTATAAATGAAGCAGTAAATAAGTCATTATCTCCAGATTCTCCAGCATAACTTCCCTTTACTATAGTAAAGTCCTTATCTCCTGGATATTTAACTAGTAATCTTCCAACTAAACCTATTGAAACACCTTCTGCATTAGATATATTTTCAATATATACTTCAGCATTAACATTTATAGCTGTTGATATATCAACATTTTCTGCTTCTACATCACTAAGATTTCCAAGCCATGTAATTTCTGAATGAGGAGTTAATTCATCACTCCAAGTTAAAGGAGATTCATTTCCATCTTTATCTATTACACTTACTGCAAAGTATAATCTATTACCATTTGTTAATCCATCAACTGTAAGTTCAGTATTTTCTACTGTCTTAACTTCTGTTTGTAGACTTCCTTTGAAGCTTGAAGAATAAACTTTATATTCCTTTGCTCCCTTTACAGAATCCCACTTTAAAGTTACTTCCCCATTTCCTTCTGTACCTGTAACCTTTTTAACTGCTTCTGGTAACTTTATAACATTAGTACTTGTCATCATTCTTCCAGTCATTGCAGGAATGGTAATTTCTACCTTTCCATCTTTAACTGTTACATTATAAGAAGAATCTAATCCATCAACAAAATTCGTACCATTTCCAGTAAATTCTTTTAAATCAACAGTTACTTTTGCATCAGTATTTGTAGGGTTAATTGCTACTATTGCATGATCATCTTCATAGCTTCTTCCATAAACATATACACCCTCAGAACCAGTATATAAAGTTGTTAAATCTCCATGAGAGAATAAATCCTTATTCTCTTGTCTAATTGTTCCTATAGCTTCATAAAAACTAATTAATGAAGTATCTTCATTACCCCATGGATAACTTCTTCTACAATCTGGGTCCTTAGATCCTGTAACCCCTGCTTCATCACCATAGTAAATAGTAGGTGCTCCAGCATATCCAAATTCAAATAAAGCTGCAAGCTTTAATCTTTGCTTTCCTAAATCTTCATCGTAATTTCCAAATTCAGCTCTTTCAGAAGAATCGCTTCCTCCACCTAATATATATATAGCTCTTGCAACATCATGAGAACCCATTAAATTCATCAATGCATAGAAAGCCTCTTCTGGATAATCTTCATAAACAGCCATTAAAGTATCATTTAATCTTGTTGCATTACCATTCTTTAGATAATCAATTAATGCAGCTCTTATTCTATAGTTCATTACTGAATCATATTGATCTCCAACAAAGTATTTTGAAGCATCATCCCAAATTTCACCTAAAATAAGTGTATCTTCATTATGAGCTTTCATTTCTTCTCTAAAGTCATTCCAGAATACAGTATCAACTTCATTGGCAACATCTAGTCTCCAACCATCTGCTCCCCAGTCAATCCATTGTTTAGCTACTGAGTCTTCATCTTTATAAATATAATCAACTAATTCTTTATTGTTCCATTCACTAGCTTTATCAACAAATTCATCATTTTCACTTGCTAATCCTAATGCAATAGCTTCATCTTTAGTTAATGATTTAAATTCTGGTAATGAATCATATCCCCACCAGCCTTGATAATCATATCTTTCATTAGTTGTTCCAACATCAACCTTAGTATTCTTGATATTAAACCATAAATGCCACTTTTCTTCACTGAATGTTTGTCCTGATTTAACAAAGTAATCATCAGCTTTAGTCATAGCTGCTTCTTCTGATATTCCTTCGTTATTCATTGTATCATATACATACTCCCAATATTCATAAGCACCAACAGTATCATATTTACCATATCTATCAAAGTAAATTGAATCATCACCTACATGATTAAATACACCATCAACAATTAGATGCATTCCTCTATTTTTAAGCTCTGCAGTAAATTCTTTAAAATCTTCTTCTGTTCCAAACATTGGATCTAATGATTTATAATCAGTAGCATCATACTTATGATTTGAAGATGCCATAGATATAGGATTTAAATATAAAGTATTTACTCCTAAACTTTGTAAGTAATCTAGTTTTTCTTGAATACCTTTTATATCTCCACCGAAGAAATCATTTGACCATATTCCATCTCCAGAATAGGCACCATCAATATCATCCATATTATTTTCGCCTAATCTAGGATTATCAGGAAGTGAATCCCATGAATCTGGCACTTCAATTGGTTCTTCACCTCTTGCATTTGTTTTTGCATCATCATTAGAAGTATCCCCATTGTTAAATCTATCTGGGAATATTTGATATACAACAGCTTCTTTCATCCAATCAGGAGTTGTATAGTCTTTATCGTAAACTGTTAATTGGAAAAATAGTCCGTTTTTATCTCCAACAGTTCCTGTTTTTCCTTCATTACCATCTTCACCATAGTATTTTACTGTATCTCCATCACCAACAATAAATTTATATCCATAAACACCAATTTCATCTGGAGTAAATGTTGCTTCCCATATATCAACTTCTTCTTCATCTACAGTTATAGTTGACACCTTTTCCATATTGTAAAGGTCTGATCTATTAGTACTTGTATTTCTAACTAATACTCTAGCATATTGTAAATCACCTTTTTGAGCATGCATTCTAACAGTTACATCAGTTCCTTCTGCAACTGCGCCAAATGGATATTTATAAAGACTATCCCAAGTATTATGATAAAGCATATCACCATTTACTTGTCCATCTAAATCAGTTATTTCTTTTGATACTAAAGCTGAATGATAACCAAATGCTTCTTTACCTTGTGATAAATATATATCTAATGTTCCATCACTAGATACATGTCTTAAATCAATAAATCTATTGCTATCTACATCTTTCTCAGCCCATTCATTATCGCCTTCAGTTCTTTTAACAATAAACCCTAATTTAGTATCATTAACTAAATTTTCATAAGTTCTAGTTGCTACTTTACCATAGCTATCTTCTGAAGTAAATTCTAATGTTTCTCCATCTACTCCATCTAACCATGTCCATAAATTCCAGTTATCATAGTCTTTTTGACTTCTTTTATAATGAATATTTACAGTAATATTTTCATATTCCTTTATAAAAGCTCTTTGTTCAACACTCTTTGGATTTTCATTTTCACCATAAGTTACAACAATTTCATTATTGTCATTAGTCAACTCTGAAATTTCATATTTTAAATCTCCAGTAGCTTTATTATCCCAACCTTGTCCTTCTTTAACTATAATACCTAGTTCACCTTCTGTTACATTAGCTGGTAATTCTAATAAAGTATATGCACCTTCTTTATCTACATAATCAAACTCAACAAACTTTCCATTTTCACCAGGGTACCATGTCCAAAATCCCCAGTTATCGTATTTAGTTTCGCCTTCTTTTATAAATCTTACTTTTACTACCTTTTTATCTTGTTCATTAGGTACATCAACATCTGAATCCTCTCCTACTGTAAGTAATGCATTAGAAGCAAAATTACCATCCTCTGAATGTTTAGGATTTAAAGGATCCCCTTGCCAATCTCCCAACTCTTGATCTTCTGTATCTTGTGACCATGTTACTATTCCATATTCATAATTACCTGGTTCTATATCCATAGTTACAGACCAAATATTAGAGCTACTTTCATTAGTCATCTCATGTAAAACTCCCCAGTTTTCATCGAAAGAACCCTTAACAGCTACTCTAGTTTCTGTTCCATTACCTAAGTAATATAATGTAACACTCCCATTGCTAACTTGTGGATTAACCACTACAGCTGGATTACCATCTTTTTTATATGAGTTTAACGGATCACCTTGCCAATCTCCCCATTCTTGATCTTTTGTATCTGGTGACCATGTTACTATTCCATATTGACTTATTCCTGATATTCCTTCAACATCAAGTGTCCAAATATCATTCTCCCCTTTTGTCATATCAATTGTATTCCAACTACTAAATTCTCCCTTTACTTTTACAGCCTCTTCTGTACCATCGCCTTGATAATTAAATGTAACTGTTCCGTCACTATTAATTACAGGACTTTTTAATATGGTTTCTGCTAAGGCATCAGTAAAACCATTAGGAAACGGTACCAAACTTAAGCAAAAAAAGACCAAAGTCATAATTGATATTTGCCATTTGTACTTTAAAGCTCCACTTTTCTTCATAAAAATCTCCTCCCTATTTTTAAATTTAAAAATAGTTTAATATGATATACGAATTTCAGAAATCGTTACCATCAAAGTTGTAATTATTCTATTTTTAAATTTACCTTACATTAATATTGTAAATCATCTCTTAATTTTTTTCCATATTTTTTATATTTTTGTAATTTACTACAAAGATATCCTTTACATATTTACTTTTCTTTATATTTTAGATATAATAATATGTTAAAGATATATAGGGAGTCATATTAATTTAATTATAACTCCCTATAACTTTTAGTCTCTTCCTAGATTAATACCTAGCATACCTGAAAGAATACCTACTAACACACAAAGTGAAAATTTCATCAAATCATATAATCCTAAAGTAGCTTCAGCTCCAAATAAAACTCCTATGGCATATAATGCTATGTAAAATAATACACCAACTGAAAGACCTACTAACCATCCCTTATGCCCATATAGTTTAGCTGCTAATATTGTTCCAAATATTAAACTTATACTTGTTATTCCTACATTAATAGCACTGTCTATACCCGGACTAATTTCTACAAAACTCATAACTAATGAAAAAATAGCAGTTAATATAGTCACTATTGCAACAGCTCCAACAACTCCCTTTAGGACATTTCCAAAATAATCTTTCCACTCCATAAAAACACCCCCTTTTAGTTCATTCTATGAACTAAAAGGGGGTAATATTCTTTATTATGCAACGTCTTTATTTAATTTTTGAGCTATAGAATTTTTTGTTACTCTAAATCTTACTCTATCTGGACCTGATTGGATAACCATTTGATCTTCATCAATTGTTATGATTTTTCCAATTATTCCACCTCTTATAGCTATACAGCCCTTTAAATTAATCAATCTCTGCTACTTGCTGTTTTAATTGAGCAAAGATATCTTTAACTGGCATAATCCTATCGACTTTTCTCATATTATTGCCAGAGAACACCAACCCCGTTTCCACATCACCTTGTTGTGCGCGAGAAAGAGCACGGATAATGCAGAATTTATGGGAACAATGTTTTAAACAGTTATCACACACCGTTGGAGGCGCTACAGTACCATCTAAAACAGATTCAGCAAATTTGTTTTTTATTGCTTGACCAGGCAAACCAACAGGACTTTGAATCAATACTATATCCTCAGGGTTTGTAGCTCGTACATACATTTTTTTCAATTCATCAGATGCATTACATTCATCAGAAGCAGCAAAACGGCTACCCATTTGAACACCACTAGCACCTAATTTCAACATTTCTACAATATCGCGACCATCGAGAACACCACCAGCAGCAATAACTGGTACATCTACAGCATCAACTACTTGAGGAATTAATGCCATAGTTGTAATATCACCTACGTGACCACCAGACTCTGTACCTTCTGCAATAATCGCATCAATACCACCACGCAATAAGCGTTTTGCCATTAATACGGATGC
>OHAG01001937.1_pt1 | contig 12340 bp, 11 predicted proteins | sample 1577081 | NCBI WGS metagenome assembly OHAG01 (sample SAMEA3541513, study PRJEB24748) | human gut metagenome | biome: human gut; feature: human-associated habitat; material: faeces | place: China | collected 2012
GCCGTGCGGTGGCCGGTCACATGTTCTCCAACTATGATTCGGTGCTCAAAATCGACGGTGAGGTGGGCAACAAGAAGCTGTACGATCCGCGATCCTGGGGTCGTGAAGCTGAATCCGCGATGGCCGCGCGTGTGGTCGAAGCATGCAAGCAGCTCGGCAGTGCCGGGCGCGCGCTGAACTAGCCAACGGTCTTTCGAACTGTTTTCGGGCGTTTTCTGGTCTGTTTTTCGGACCGGTTGCAATCCGATTACGGTCGGTCCGGAGCCGTGAGCATCCCTCAGACCCGGTAGAGGGTGAAGAGTAACCTTTGTAAGGCTTTAGGCGCAAGGCTTAAGGCAGAATCGCGTACGCACGGAGGTGCAACAACATGCCTGGAATTGTTTTGATCGGTGCCCAGTGGGGAGACGAGGGCAAAGGTAAGGCAACGGATCTGATCGGCACGAAGGTCGATTACGTGGCCCGCTTCAACGGCGGCAACAACGCAGGCCACACCGTGGTCGTCGGCGACGAATCGTACGCACTGCACCTGCTGCCGTCCGGCATCATCAGCCCCAACACCACCCCCGTCATCGGCAACGGCGTCGTCGTCGATCCGGAAGTGCTGTTCCAGGAGATCGACGGCCTTGAAAGCCGTGGCGTGGACTGCTCCCGACTGCTGGTGAGCGAAAGCGCGCACATCATCGCCCCGTATCACCGCGTGCTCGACAAGGTGACCGAACGCTTCCTCGGCAAGCACAAGATCGGCACCACCGGCCGTGGCATCGGCCCGGCATACGCCGACAAGATCAACCGCGTGGGCATCCGCGTGCACGACCTGTTCAACGCGGAGCACCTGCATGACAAGGTCGAGGCCAGCCTGCATCAGAAGAACCAGATGCTCGTCAAGCTGTACAACCGTCGCCCGATCGACGTGGACGAGACCACCGACGAGCTGCTCAAGCTCGGCGAACGCCTGAAGCCGTACGTGGCCAACACCTCCCTGGTGCTCAACAAGGCGCTCGACGAGGGTAAGACCGTGCTGTTCGAAGGCGGCCAGGCCACCATGCTCGACGTGGACCACGGCACCTACCCGTTCGTGACTTCCTCCAACCCGACCGCCGGCGGCGCCTGCACCGGCACCGGCGTTGGCCCGACCAAGATCACCCGCGTGATCGGCGTCTCCAAGGCGTATGTGACCCGCGTGGGCGAAGGCCCGTTCCCGACCGAACTGTTCGGCGAGGACGGCGAATGGCTGCGCGCCCAAGGCCACGAGTACGGCGTGACCACCGGTCGCCCGCGTCGCTGCGGTTGGTTCGACGCGGTCGTCAACCGTTACGCGGCCCAGGTCAACGGTCTGACCGACATCGTGCTCACCAAGCTCGACGTGCTCACCGGCCTCAAGGAAATCCCGCTGTGCGTGGCGTACGACGTCAACGGCGAGCGTCGCGACGATATGCCGACCGACCAGGCCGAGTTCGCCGCCGCGAAGCCGATTTACGAGTCCATGCCGGGTTGGGACGAGGACATTTCCCAGGTCCATGACTTCAACGATCTGCCGAAGACCTGCCAGGATTACGTCAAGCGTCTTGAGGAACTGTCCGGCTGCCGCATTTCCGTGATCGGCACCGGCCCGCAGCGCGACCACATCATCCAGATCAACTCGCTGATCGACTGAAGCTGATTCGGCTGATTCGTCGATATGAACGTCGGTAACGAACGTCAATGACAAGTGCCGGTGGGCCTGTGCCTGCCGGCACTTTGCGTATGGTGCGTGCGATGGCGTGCGCGTATGACGCACACCGCATACACACCGACGGGGTGCGCGGCGGAGGAACGGAAAAGGGGAGTGCGATGACTGCAATGCCGCCTAACGACAGGTTCGACAGGTTTGACAGGTTCAGCAAACTGGTCCCGCGATTCGACCACCTGAAATGGAAGATGGCCGCTGCCGGCATTCTCGTCGGCCTGATTTCCGGCTTCCTCGTCGTCCTCTACCGTCTCGGCATCGAATACGGCACCGACACCGCGCGCTGGATCTACGCGCGCATCCGCGAAACCCCGTGGCTGGTCGCACCGTGGGCGGTCGCCGCAATCGCAGCCGCGCTCGCCATCGCATGGATGGTCAAAAAAGAGCCGATGGCCGGCGGCAGCGGCATTCCGCAAACCAACGGCGTGGTGATCTGCGGCCTGAAAATGCGATGGCAGACGATTCTGCCGGTTCGCTTCATCGGAGGCCTGCTCGGATCGCTCTTCGGCCTCTCGCTCGGCCGCGAAGGACCGTCCATCCAAATCGGCGCATCGGGCGCGCAGTTCCTATCGCACCGGCTGCGCGGCAAGAAACGTGAGGACATGCAGGAGCATTATCTGGTCACCGCCGGTGCCGCGGCCGGCCTGTCCGCCGCGTTCAGCGCACCGCTGTCCGGCATGATGTTCGCTTTGGAAGGGGTGCATCGCAGTTTTTCGCCCGCGATTCTGATGGGCGCCACCGCCGCGTCCCTGACCGCCGATTTCGTATCGAAATACTGTTTCGGCCTGCGTCCGGTGCTTGACTTCGGCACCATCGGCCAACTGCCGCTCAGCGAATACGGGTGGCTGATTCCGCTGGGATTGGTGGCCGGTTTGGTTGGTTCGCTGATGAACCGTTCGCTGCTCGGCTTCCAAACGCTGTACGGCAAGCTTCCCGCATGGAGCCGCCCTTTGATCGCGATCACACTCGCGCTGCCAATCGGCATTTGGCTGCCTGACGTGCTCGGCGGCGGCTCGAACCTGATCGCCATGGCCGAGCATGCGCGCGTCGGCTTGGGCATGCTGTGCGTGCTGTTCGTGGTGAAAGTGCTGTTCACCTCCACCAGCTTCGGTTCAGGCGCTCCCGGCGGCATTTTCATGCCGATTCTCGCGGTTGGCTCACTCGCCGGCGGTATCTGCGGCGAGACGTTGCGCCAGTTCGGCAACCTGCCGTCCGATTCCGTGGCGATTTTCGCGGTATGCGTGATGACGGGCACGCTGGCCGCGTCCGTGAAAACACCGATCACGTCGATTCTGCTGGCCGTGGAAATGTCCGGCACGTTGACGCACATGCTGCCGGTCGCCGCCGTCGCGTTCATCGCATTGCTCGTCTCCGACCTGCTGCGTACGAAACCGATCTACGGCGAGCTGCTGGAACGGTACATGCGCGCGCAAGGCGGCACGACGGCAATCGCCAATCGCATCGACAACGGCATCATGGAACTGCCTGTGGAAATGGGTGCGACCGCGGACGGCAAGCTGATGCGTGACGTGCGCTGGCCGTACGGCTGTCTGGTGATCGGCCTGCGTCGCGGCGAACGGCAGATCGTGCCGCATGGCGATACGCGGCTGCGTGCCGGCGACTATCTGGTCGTGTTGTTCAGCGGCGAGGACGAAAGCGACGCACGGCATGCGATGCGGCGGCTGTGCGACGTGTCCGTCTGACGCGGCCGTACCGTCTTCCATAACCATTCGTAGACGTCTAGGGCCACCCGAAGTTATCCACAGTTATCCACAGTTATCCACCGAATCGGACATGTTCGATGTTTGGTTGCAACGCACGTGTAGACTCGTACAAGGTTAGGAAGACGGCACCTGCGGCCAGCTCGTTGCCGTATGGCTGGGGCGGAACGACGCTGTCCGCGGAAAGCCAAGTACAAGGGGAACGTGATGGAATCGCAAGAACAACGGGCGGCAGACTCGCCAAACGCGGGTGATGAGCCGAATCCCGCCACACAGTCGATCGACGTCGCCGAAGTGGCGCGCGCGGATGTGCGCCCGTCCGGTGCCGCCGCATCCAAGCATCCGCCGCAGATTCCGCTCGCGCCGATGAAACGCATGCAGGCGCGATTCAACCCTCTTGCCGATGGTCTGATGTATCTCGTGGTGTTCGTCGGCGGCTTCGTCGGCGTCGGTTTCCGTCGCGCCACGGACCTGCTGCTGCCGTCGGTGAACGGTTCGCCGTTCGTGGTGGGCACGTTCGTGTCGAATATGCTCGCCTGCTTCCTGTTTGCGATGCTGACCGAATACATGGCGACCGCGTCGTGGCTGCGCCGCAGGGTACGGCAGGTCGTCAGCCGTGGCGTCGGGCTTGGTTTGCTTGGCGGACTGTCGACGATGTCCGGCGTGATGTTGGAAACCATGGAAGGCATGCGCGAGCAACGTTTCGGCAGCGCGCTCGGCTATCTTGCGGGAAGTTTCGCCGGCGGTCTGATCGCGGCCGCGGTTGGCGTGGCGCTGATGCAGGCGTTGCTGGCGCGCGGCACACGCAAGCGGGTCCGTAACGCGATCGCCGATGCCTCCACGGCTTCCGTATCCTCAATGTCCGATTCGGACGCGTACGGCATCGTGCAGGACGTCCAGATGGCCGACACTGCAGTATCGGCTACGCAGAGTGTTACGCAGACGGTCCCCATGGCCGATTCGGGCGAATCGGACGTGCCGGCCGCGCAAAACGTGCAGAACAACGTGCCGGACGCGCAGGGCGTGCGCCACGTGAAGGTGGCGGATGCGGCACATTCGGCCGCGCAGGCCGCGTTGGAGGCCGCGCAGGCGGCACAGCAGGCGGCCCAGGTCGCCCAGCAGGTCGCGCAGACCGGGCAGGTGCCGAAAATCGAATCGCAGCCGCAGCCATCGCAACCCGTCGCACCTCTGCCCAGCTTCGAACCCAAGCCGGTCACCGCGGAAATCCCGCTCGTCGCCGACCCGACCACAGGAGAGGTGCGCTGATGACCTGGATGATCTGCCTGTTCGGCGGCATCGGCGCCATGGCCCGTTATGTGCTTGACGTGTCGATCCAACGCAGCTGGAACCGTGACGGCAACCACAGCTTCCCCCTGGCCACGCTCGTCATCAACGGCGTCGCCTCCCTGTGCGCCGGCATCGCCATGATGTCGTACTATGCGCAGTCGGTTGATATGGGCACGGTAATGACGTTCGTTGTGGGGTTCCTCGGCGGATTCTCAACATTCTCGTCGGCGATCAACGAGGTGCTGTCGCTGATTCGCAAACGCCGTTTCGCCATGGCCCTGGGCTATGGCGCTGCCACGGTCGCGGTGCCGCTCGCCTGCGTGGCGCTCGGATTCGGCATCGCCATGCTGGGCGGCCACGCATAGCTGTCACCGGCTCGGCCGCGCGTAATTTTCACGTTACACGGGCGGTCATCGGGTAACGTTCAGGAAATCTGAGCGCAACCGCGCGAGCTGTTTCCTCTCCTACGTTGTGAAAACAACAAGAGAGGAAAAACCTATGACAGCCGTAACGTATCTCACACGGCATCGTCGACCGGGAATCGTCATACTCTGTTCGATTGTCGCCGTTCTCTCGATGCTTTTCGTACTCCCTCCCGCCATCGCGTCCGCAGCCGATTCCGGCGCGCAGGCCGTCGATGAATGCAATCCGACCGCCAGCAACGGCTGCGTCAACGGCATCCTGCAGGACGCCGACAAGAAGCCGATCGCCGACGTCACCATCACGCTGTCCGGCAAGGCAACGGCGGAAACCAAAACCGCTGCCGACGGCAAGTGGGCGTTTTCCGTTGCCGATGATGGCGATTACACCGTCACCATCGACGCATCCGTTGCGAAAGAGCACGGTCTGAAGGCAAGCAGCGCAACGGTGACGATCAGGAAAGCCAGCTTCGACAAGCAGCGCGGAGTCGTCCGTTTCGACCAAGCTGGCGATTCCACCGGCAGCGGCACGTCTGGCACATCTGGATCGACGGCGGCCACGCAACGCAAGGGGCGGTGCGACGCAAGCGAGATGATCGCAAGTGTCGCACCGCTCCTTTTGCGGGCGGAACGCGTGTGGAGTACATGCGGAGCGTGCGTGGAAGATGCGTGGAACGCGTCGTGAAACATACGTCGTTCACGGGTGAAAAAGTGGATTTTTCGGGGGAATTGAAGAGGGGGAGGGCGTCTTTCGTCAATTGATAGTTCATATTGTGCGAACGATTGCAAAGAAACGTTACAGATGCATGTAAAATAACACATAATATCGCGATTTGTAAGGAAACATCCCGACGATGCGGGGGAGAGGTGTTGGGCAATGGTCGGCATGCGTGACGTGGCGAAAGAGGCCGGGGTTTCGCTGAGCACGGTTTCGCTAGTGGTCAACAAGACGGGCTACGTGTCCGACGACATGCGCGCGCGCGTCAAAGCCGCCATGAAAGAGCTCAATTACGTGCCCAACGAGCTGGCACGCAACCTGTACAAGAACCGCACGAACCTGGTCGGCGTGATCGTGCCGACCATCCGCCACCCCTTCTTTGCCACCCTTACCGCGCATCTGCAACGCGAGCTGGCCGCGCAAGGACTGCGCACCATGCTGTGCTCCACCACCGACGCGGAAAACGGCGAGGTTGAATACGTGGACATGCTGCGCCGTCACATGATGGACGGCATCATCGTCTGCTCGCACACCACCCATCCGAACGATTACTGGACGTCCATCCACCGCCCGATCGTCGCCTTCGACCGTGTGCTGGGCGGCGGCATCGCGTCGATCGGCTCCGACCATGAGCAGGGCGGCCGGCTCATGGCGCACATGCTGGTCAACACCGGCGCGCACCACGTGGTGATGATCGGCGGCCCGCGCGACCAGTTCTTCGATTTGGCGGCGCGCAATGGAGACAGCCCGGACGATTTCGACCTGCACAAGACAACGTTCCCGACCGTCCGCTACCACCTTGCGCTGGAGCAGGAGCTGAAAGCGGCCGGCGTGCGGTACGAGTACGTCGAAGCCGGCAATGTGGAGGATTTCCAAGGGTATAAGAACGCGGTGAATGCTGTGCTCAACAGTATGCCGGTGGACGGCGTCGATGCCGTGGTCAGCTCCGATATCGGTGCCGCGCTTTGCGTGCGCGAAGCGATGCGGAGGCATATTTCGATTCCGCGCGACCTGCAGATCATCGCCTACGACGGCACGTATCTGACCGACCTGGCCGGTATGAAAATGACCGCGGTGGCGCAGAATTTCGACAAAATCGCGCAGGTCGCGGTCGGCAATATCGTTCGTGCGATCGCCAAGGAAGGGGATGCCAAGGCAGATACGACAAGCGCCACGGGACGCAAGCCGTACGAGCCGGACGTGCTGATTCCCGTGACGCTCAAACTGGGCGATACCACCCGCTAAGCGGGCCGTATCGCCCATCATTGGACGGGCCGTTTTACCTGCTAAGCGGGTCGTTTCGCCTTATTCGTAATCGCCGGTCGGACCGATCTTCAACGCGTCCTCATGCGTGCGGCCCGAATGGATCGCATCGTTGATCGCCTGAATCTCCGCTGCATCCACGGCAAGCGCGCGTCCATCGATCTCGCTGATCGGAATGGACCACCCTCCGTGCGTCATGTACAGGCTGTCCGCTTCGCGTAGTTCGGCGATCGGCAGCTTGCGGTATTCCGCCTTTTTGCCCTCTTCGAGCGCCCAGGCGAACATTTCGCGCTGTGATGTGCCATTCAGAATACCGATGCGCGGGTCGGGCGTGACGAACGTATCGCCATAGCGTGCCACAATCGACGAATTCGGGCATTCCATCGTGTAGCCGTCCTCCGTGAACAGAATCGCGTCGCCGACGCCACGGCGGGCGCATTCGCGGTGCACGGCGCAGTTGAACGCGTAGCTCAGCGTCTTCGCACCGTTGAGCAGCCAAGGGGCGCGTGCGGTGATGTCCGACGGATAGCCGCGCGTCATTGAAGCCATGGTGATCGGTTCGAGCGAATGCAGCGTGCCCTTCGCGTCGAGGAAGATGTAGACGGTCGGCGTGCGGTCGGCCGCCTTGCCCACGCCGGTGTCCGGATCGAGACCACGGGAGACGATGATGCGTAGCATCGGGCCGGGTTCCGGATCGTCGTACTGGTCGATGACCAGCTGGACCGCGCGGGTGAGCGCTGGAATGTTCGGTTCCGGCATATCCACCAGACGGGCCGAATTCGCAAGACGCTTCAGATGGTTCTCCAGCGAGACCGGGAAACCCTTCCATACCGTGGTCGCTTCGAAAATGCCGTCGCCACGCAGCGCGCACAAATCGAACGCGTTGATGATGGGGCTTTCCGGATCGACGAAACGAACCAGATCCGCGTCGGGCGCCACGCCTGAGCCTCCGAATAGCGTCTTGCCGTTACCGACTGCCAGAACGATCGAACTCATGGGAACCTCTCTTCCGCGCTCCGCGTCTTTTGATTGCCGCTTTATTGCTGTTGCGCTGTTGTGTTGCGTCAGCGTTCGCGTGCGTCTTCGGCGTCCAACCTAACCATGGTTTGTTTCCACTTGGCACCGCCAATTTGCAATGCGGAAACATACGCGTCATGAATCGCGCGGCCCCCGTAACGTTCGGCGACCAAGGTGAGGGAAAGCGACTCTGAACGTCCGTTTCTGCGGAATCTGATTTCGGGGTTCGTCGGCAGTTCGTTCGGAAAAGGCCGGACGGCGGCCGACGCATGCCGGATTTCCGGCTATTACCCGTCCGTGCACGGTGCCCCCGTATGTGTGGGCGACCCGTCCGCGATCGGCATCGACGACATCATGCATCCCGACTATGGCGATGCCCCCGTGTTGGAGCCGGGCGATGTGCCGGTGTTCTGGGCGTGCGGCGTGACCCCGCAGGCCGCGGTGATGGCGTCCAAACCGGAATTCGCGATCACGCACGCGCCGGGGCACATGTTCATCACCAGCAAACGCGATTTGGAATACATGGTGTGAGGCCGAGCGGCAGGTTGCGGGGCGCGGCATGAGATGCGTGCTGCGGCGACTGCGGCAGAAGGGACGTCGCGGCTGAAGAACGCTGCGACGGTAGAACGACGGAAAGGCGACGGAAGGAATGGAAACGATGGCTGTGCAGGAAACAGACGGAAAGCAGACGGCTATGCGAATCGATATGAACAGCGATATGGGCGAAAGCTTCGGTCGTTGGACACTCGGCGACGACGAGGCGCTGCTCGACGTGGTTTCCAGCGCGAACGTGGCGTGCGGCTTCCATGCGGGCGACCCGTCCGTCATGCTGAGAACGTTGTCATACGCGGCGTCGCGCGGGGGGGGGTAATGGTCGGGGCGCATGTGGCGTACCGCGACCTGGCCGGATTCGGGCGCCGCTATGTGGACGAGTCCCCCGACGAACTCAAGGCGGACGTGATGTACCAGATCGTCGAATACGGCGGCCTCGACGGCGTGCATATGACGAACGTGGCGACCGTCGACGGCCTCGAACCCGACCGTTACTTTAAGCAGGTCGGCCAGCTTACGGACTGCGCCCGCAGCTGAAGTCCTGTGCCCAAGGCTGAGGGCCCTGCGCTCGCGGCTGCCCCGCATGTCCGTCGCTTTCGAATCGGGCGCCGGAGACATGCGCCGCGATTCGGCCGAAAGCCGGTTCGACACGCCCGAACACCGGTTGCGGTTTTGGTGTCGAGCCCCATTTTGCGGTAATATCGAACCGGTTCGACACAACCGTGGGAATGGCCGTAAGGACTCCCGCAAAGAATTTCGCAACGACTTTTTGGAACCGAAGGAGGCTCCATGAAAAACAAGGTGCAGCTCATCACTTACGCCGACCGCCTTGGCGACGGCACCATCAAGTCGATGACCGACATTCTGCGCACCCGCTTCGACGGCGTGTACGACGGCGTGCACATCCTGCCGTTCTTCACCCCGTTCGACGGCGCCGACGCAGGCTTCGACCCGATCGACCACACCAAGGTCGACGAACGTCTCGGCAGCTGGGACGACGTCGCCGAACTCTCCAAGACCCACAACATCATGGTCGACGCCATCGTCAACCACATGAGTTGGGAATCCAAGCAGTTCCAGGACGTGCTGGCCAAGGGCGAGGAGTCCGAATACTATCCGATGTTCCTCACCATGAGCTCCGTGTTCCCGAACGGCGCCACCGAAGAGGACCTGGCCGGCATCTACCGTCCGCGTCCGGGCCTGCCGTTCACCCACTACAAGTTCGCCGGCAAGACGCGCTTGGTCTGGGTGAGCTTCACCCCGCAGCAGGTGGATATCGACACCGATTCCGACAAGGGTTGGGAATACCTCATGTCGATTTTCGACCAGATGGCCGCCTCTCACGTCAGCTACATCCGCCTCGACGCCGTCGGCTATGGCGCCAAGGAGGCCGGCACCAGCTGCTTCATGACCCCGAAGACCTTCAAGCTCATCTCGCGTCTGCGTGAGGAAGGCGTCAAGCGCGGTCTGGAAATCCTCATCGAAGTGCACTCCTACTACAAGAAGCAGGTCGAAATCGCATCCAAGGTGGACCGCGTCTACGACTTCGCCCTGCCTCCGCTGCTGCTGCACGCGCTGAGCACCGGCCACGTCGAGCCCGTCGCCCACTGGACCGACATACGCCCGAACAACGCCGTCACCGTGCTCGACACGCACGACGGCATCGGCGTGATCGACATCGGCTCCGACCAGCTCGACCGCTCGCTCAAGGGTCTGGTGCCGGATGAGGACGTGGACAACCTCGTCAACACCATCCACGCCAACACCCACGGCGAATCCCAGGCAGCCACTGGCGCCGCCGCATCCAATCTCGACCTCTACCAGGTCAACAGCACCTACTATTCGGCGCTCGGGTGCAACGACCAGCACTACATCGCCGCCCGCGCGGTGCAGTTCTTCCTGCCGGGCGTGCCGCAGGTCTACTATGTCGGCGCGCTTGCCGGCAGGAACGACATGGAGCTGTTGCGCAAGACGAACAACGGCCGCGACATCAACCGCCATTACTATTCCACCGCGGAAATCGACGAGAACCTCAAGCGTCCGGTGGTCAAGGCGTTGAACGCGCTCGCGAAGTTCCGCAACGAGCTCGACGCGTTCGACGGCACGTTCTCGTACACCACCGATGACGACACGTCCATCAGCTTCACCTGGCGCGGCGAAACCAGCCAGGCCACGCTGACGTTCGAGCCGAAGCGCGGTCTCGGTGTGGACAACACTACGCCGGTCGCCATGTTGGAATGGGAGGATTCCGCGGGAGACCACCGTTCGGATGATCTGATCGCCAATCCGCCTGTCGTCGCCTGACGGAAAATTTCTTGCGATTACGTATTTTCTTGCGATTACGTACGGCCTTGCGATTGCGTTCCACCTTGCGGTCGCGCACCCGGTCCGTCGCACCCGGTCCGTCGGGCGGACGGCAGTGGCCGCACGTGTTGGTATCGTAAGTTGCGTTGAAGAATCGCCCGAATGCGCTGAAGCAGTGCGTTCGGGCGATTTTCATATGTACTGGATATCGTGTGACATTTCGAAACGAGCAACGAAATAGAAGCAAGAACGAGAAGCGACGATACAAAACAGGAAAAACAGGAATAGAAACAAGAGATGACTGAAGATAATCAACATAATGCAGGTGAGCAGCAGACTCCAATGCAGCCGCAACCGCTGCCGGGCCAGGTGTTCGTACGCCCCGGCATCGATGACCGTCCCGATTACGAAAAAACGCTGACCGAAGAGACCAAAGCGGCCCTGAAGCGCCTGGCCGTACAGCAGAATCCGCGTGTGCCCGAGGCCTCCAACGAGCGCCCGGAAGTGCAGCAGACCCTCATCAACACGGAAAGTGGCTCCCCGCTGACCGCGTTCGCCCATCTCGATGCGGCCGTGCCGAACCTCGAATCGTCGTTCCTCGACCTGCGCGATCCGATGACCGCGCCTGACGGCACCACGCCCACCAAACCGCAGGTGCATCGCCTCACCGCCGGCTTTGCGCTTGGCGCGCTGCTGTTCACCGCGCCGATGGCCGCGCTCAACTCCGTGCTCATTCCGCAGACCATCAGCCGTCTTTCCGGCACTGACCGCGTCACCGATCTGGCGCTGCTCAGTATCGTCGGCACGCTGCTGACGTTCCTGATGAACGCGTGGATTTCCGTCGGATCCGACCATTCGTACTGCTCGCTGGGCCGCCGCACCCCGTGGATCATCGCCGGTACGGTGCTGACCGCCACGTCGGTGGCGATTCTTTCTGCATGCGATTTCATGCCGTTGGTCATCGTGTTCTGGCTGTTCACGCTGATCGGACATGCAATGGTGTCGATGCCGCTGGCGGCCGCTTTCGGTGAGCGCGTGCCCGACAAGTTCCGTGATCGTGCGGACGCGTGGCGAGGCGTTGGCCAGGCGTTCGGCCAGGTGTTGGGCATTCTCGCGGCCGTTTCGCTTACGTGGGCCGCCGACGATTCCGGTTGGGATGGCACCACGCGTTTCGCCATGAGGGTGTTTGCGTTGTGCCTGGTGGTGGCTGGTGTGGCTACGTTGCTGATGCTGCCGTTTGAGGGTTCCAGCAGCTATTTGCCTCGTGAGGGTGTGAAAAAGGGCGATTATTTTTCGCAGTATCGTCCGCCGAAGGGCGCTCCGAAGTTCTTCA
>OHAG01001941.1_pt1 | contig 12331 bp, 12 predicted proteins | sample 1577081 | NCBI WGS metagenome assembly OHAG01 (sample SAMEA3541513, study PRJEB24748) | human gut metagenome | biome: human gut; feature: human-associated habitat; material: faeces | place: China | collected 2012
TTTGTTAACTTATTTAATAATTTTCATACCTTTATTATTAAGTTCGTTTACTATATTATATATACCTTTTCTACTTCTCCATTTATTAATTTTATCATTTCATCTTTACATTTCCCCATAATATCCCTCCTGTATATTATTTATTATAGCAGACCTGACTTTTCAATAAATTACATTTATAATTTTGTATCTATTTGGTCAAAATATTTTCAAATACATTATGAAAAGGTGACTACCATGGATAAAAAACAAAAATGTGAATCTAACAATCAATGGGCTGGTGCTAATATATCTTTAACTAGCCAAACAAATGTAAAAGAAAAAGATGAAAATAACAATCAATGGACTTCTACATTAAAGAAATCTAGAGAAATGTATGCTACTAATTGCCATCCAGAAAAGCATAATAATAAAAATTAAATATTTTATAAAAGAGCGTCTTAAAATATTTATTAAGACGCTCTTTTTATTGTAATACTATATTTGATTTTCATGTTACCTATTTAATATTTTTATTTTATCCACAATGCTAGATATAATTTTTATAGTTATAGGAGTTATTATCATAAACACCGCTAATATAATAGTTTGTACAAAATTAAGTTTATATATCATAAATCTATCTCCAAATAATATTACAATTGAGAAAAATAATACTGTCATAAATGTAAATAGTATTTTCCTTTGATTGTTAAATGGAATACTTACTCTATACAAAATAACTAAACCTGTAAATCCAGTTAATATAGCAGATATACTTGATACTTGACTATGAGGTATATTTATTTTGTATGATATAAATGCAACACATAATATATTTATTACTATAGTTAACGCACCTGATAGTGATCTTTTTATTATATTTCTTAAAAATCCCTTTTTTATTTTATTGTTATTAGATTCAAGTGCAAAGAAAAATGAAGGTATTCCAATAGTCAATGCACTTATAAGGGTTAATTGTATTGGAACAAATGGATAAGGCTTCATTATAATAAGAAATAACACAGAAAGTAAAAATGAATATATTGTCTTAACTAAAAATAATGATGCACTTTTTTCTATATTATTAATGACCCTACGTCCTTCCTTTACAACATTAGGCATAGATTTAAAATTTGAGTCTGTAAGGACAAGTTGAGCTGTTCTACGAGCTGCATCACTACCTGATGCCATTGCTATGCTACAATCACTATCTTTAAGAGCTAAAACATCATTTACTCCATCACCTGTCATAGCTACTGTATGGCCTTTATCTTTAAGTGATTTTATAATTTCTCTTTTTTGTTCTGGCTTTACCCTTCCAAATACAGTGTACTTATCTACTGCTCTATTTATATCTTCTTTAGTGTTAAGTGTTGATGCATCTATATATTTATCTGCATTTTTAATACCTGCTGTTTTTGATATTTCTGATACTGTAACAGGATTATCTCCAGATATTACTTTTATTTCAACTCCTTGATTTTCAAAGAATTCAAATGTCTTTTCTACATTATCACGTATTTTATCTTCTATTATAATAAGTGCTATTTTTTCTATATCCTTATCTAATTTGTCATTGGTTAAATCCTTATTATACTTAGATAATAAAAGTACTCTGTATCCTTTTGATGAATATTTTTCTACTTTATCTTTTATACTTATATACTCTTCATTTAGTACAAATTCAGGAGCACCTATTACAAAGCTTCCTTCTTCTTTAAAAGAAATACCACTCCATTTTCTTTCAGATGAAAAAGGTACTTTATTTTTGTATTCCCAATTTGGATTTTCTTTAAAATATCTTCTCAATGAATTAAAAGTTGAATTTTCATCATCTAGTGTATGAGTTATTGCTCCCACTATCTTATTTATATTTTCATTATTATATTTTTCATCTAATACTATAACTTCTCGTACATCCATTTTTCCCTCTGTTATTGTTCCAGTTTTATCAAGGCATATCATGTCAACACGAGCTAGAGTCTCTATACAATGAAGTTCTTGAACTAATACTTTTCTTTTTCCTAGCCTTATAACAGATACCGCTAAAGATATACTTGTAAGTAAATAAAGTCCCTCTGGAATCATACCTATAACTGCAGCAACTGTACTTACTATAGATCTTTTTAGTCCATAATCTAATAAATACATTTGTTTTAAAAACAGTATTAATCCTATTGGAACTATAACTATTGCTATATATTTAATTATTTTATCAAGAGATTTCATAATCTCAGAGTTTACTTTTTTTCTCTTTTTTACTTCCTTAGTTATTCTAGATGCATAGCTATTTTCCCCTACCTTATCTGCTTTTGCATAACAAGTCCCTGATACTATAAAACTTCCAGATAACAATGTATCTCCTTCTACTTTTAAGATTTCATCGACTTCTCCAGTTAATAAAGATTCATTTACTTCTACATTTCCCTGCAAAACTATAGAATCTACACTTATTTCATCTCCACTTGAAAACTTTATAATATCATCTAATACTATATCTTCTGTATTTACTTCAATCTCATTAGATTCTCTTATTACCTTTGCCTTAGAGGCTGATACTAAAGATAATTTATCTATAGTTTTTTTAGCTCTAATCTCTTGTATTATTCCTATGACAGTATTTGATATTACTATTCCCATAAATAGTGCATTTTCATAGGATTTTACAAGTATTATAAGTGTTGCAAGTACAAGATTTAATAAGTTAAAAAAGGTAAATACATTGTCTATCACTATCTCTTTAATTGTTTTTGAAACACTATCTACAGCTTTATTGTAATTTCCTTCTTTTGTACGATTATCTACTTCTTCTTTTGATAATCCTTGAAGGATATCTTGATTTTGTATATTATTTATATTTTCATTAAGCTTCATATATACCCCTTCTAACCTTTTATTATAATATTTAGTATTTACATTTTTTAATAAATAATTATATAAAAGTGCATCTTCAAAATAAATTATGTATATTCTAATTTTACTTTTCTTAGTTAAAAATTTTTTAATCATATACTCTAATATAAAGTTTTTATTTGTAAATTATCAAAATATTTTTTACATATTAAATTTGCTTTAATATAAATATGGCAAAGTAAGTAATGAGTATATAACGTTTATTATATACTCCTTACTTATTTTCTAATTCATAATTATTTAATAATAACTTAACTCATAAATTAAAAATCGTTCTTGATTATCTTTTTTATATAAATCATCTAATCTAACTTCTTCAATTTGCATAAATGGTGTACAATTTTCTAAGTAATATATATAATCATCTGATGGATAGTAAAGTATTATATCTATCTTTCTTGGATTATTTTCAAATGATATTAATATATTTTCTACAACCTTCATAAATATATGAACAGAAAATGGATTAAAGAAATAAAACTTATTGTCCTTATCACTTATTTCATATTCTTGGGCTAAAGTACATAAAAAATTAATTTTTTCTTCTTCTCTTTTATTATTTTTCAAATACTCTTTTTTATTTTCCATACATTGATTGTAAAAATTTTCATCCATTTCTATTCCTAAAACATTGCAGTTATAATTGTAATTTAAATAGAAATTAAGTCGTCCTTTTCCACATCCAAAATCAATTACAGAGTCTTTTTCATTTATATAGTAACTTTCAAATAATTTATCTAATGCAAAATACGGAGTTGGTTCATATGGATGATAACATTTCTTAGTTTCATCCCAACTTTGATCTCCTGTGGTTTTTATATTAAGCAACTCTTCATAGTATTTTTCTTTCATATTCTTCCTTCCTATTTTATTTTATTAGGTATATCCTATTTAAGCTTATTACAATATTATTTTTTGTCAACTCATGAATAAAATATTGTAATAATATTTTATAATTTACTTATTTTGTATTGAAATTTAGACATCCTATAGCTACGATTATATTAACTGCTGATTGTAAAAGAAAGCTTAAGGGGGGAAATAAATATGAATTTTAATTTTGATAAAATTATAGATAGAACTAACAATTTTTCAGCTAAATGGTCTGAAATGAATAAAAATTTTGGTACTAATGATTTACTTCCTATGTGGGTAGCTGATATGGATTTTTTAACAGCACCTTGTGTAATGGAAGCTTTAAAAGATAGGCTTGAACAAGGGATATTTGGATATACAACTAGACCATCTTCTTATAATGAGTCTATAGTAAATTGGCTTGACAATAGATTTAGTTGGAAAATAAATCAAGAATGGTTAATGTTTAGTCCTGCAGTTATAACTAGCATTAGTTTATTAATACAAAACTTAACTCAAAAAAATGATAAAATAATGATTCAAGAACCTGTTTATAGTCCTTTTCATAGTATCGTTGAGTCTAATGAAAGAAGTTTAGTTATAAGCCCTTTAGTAAAATTAGATGACGGAAGCTATGTTATGGATTATGAAGATATAGAATCTAAAATAAAAGATGTTAAAATCTTTATACTTTGTAATCCTCACAATCCAGTTGGTAGAGTTTGGACTCGTGAAGAACTAACTAGATTAGGAGAAATATGTTTAAAACATAATGTATTAGTTATATCTGATGAAATACATAGTGATATAATATTAAAAAATCATAAGCATACTCCATTTGCTTCTATTTCTAAAGAATTTAGAGAAAATACTATAACTTGTATGGCTCCAACTAAAACTTTTAATTTAGCTGGGCTTCAAAGTTCCTTTTTAGTAATTTCGAATCCTTATTATTATGAAGTTATGGATAAGGCTTTTTCAATATTAGATATAAAAAGAAATAACGCATTTAGTTTAGTAGCAACAGAAGCTGCTTATAACTACGGTGAAGATTGGTTATATGAGTTGATTAAATATATAGAAGATAATGTTGATTTTGCTATTGATTATATAAAAAATCATATGCCTCAATTAAAAGTAAAAAAACCTGAAGGAACTTATTTGTTATGGGTTGACTTTAGCAACCTTAATGTAGATAAAAAAGATTTAAAAAATGCTTTAATAAATAAAGGTAGAATTGCCTTAAACGATGGATCTTCTTTTGGGATAGGAGGAGATGGCTATTATAGAATAAATTTAGCTTGTCCTAGATCTATGGTCTTAGAAGGCCTTAAAAGAATTGAATTTGCTATAAAATCCCTATAAATAAAAAGGTGAACTATTTAAAATAGTTCACCTTTTTGTTTAACATCCGCATCCTTTGTTTGAGTTACACCCACATTGATTATGGTGATTGCATCCACATTCATCATAACAATCATAGTCTTCGTCTTCATCTTCATCATATCCAAAATCATCTAAGTTGCATCCAACATCATCTTTATAGCAATCTCTGTAGCATTTAGCTGCTTCTTGTAAACAACATTGTGCTTCCTCCATTAAATCCTGAGCTGAGTTTGCAGACTCCTCATAGCATTCCCAAAGTTCATTAGCTTTTTTACATTCCTCTATAGCTTGTCGTTTTAAAGCTTCAGCTCTTTTTTCTGCTTCTTGTGCCTCTTGAGCTATTTTATTTGCCCTATTCATAGCACACTCTGCTTGTTGACATTTTTGGTTAGCCATTTCTTTGAACTTATTACATTCTGATATGCAACTATTGAATTGAGAACTAAATATTAAATTTTTATTGTTACATTCATTTTGATTACAAGAGTTATTAAATTTGTTATTTTTTTTAATATTTTTCTGTCTCATTAAATAACCACCTTTTAAATTGAATATTTTAGAGGATTTCACTGGTTCCTATTAACATATTATTCATTCATTCAAAAACTGTGATATAGTTACTATGTATTTGTTATTTTTATTAGTATTTATAAAAATTCGCTTCGCTTGAGCGATGTGTCGGCGAAACATTTCATTTCGCCAACGATATATCCTTGCTCCTGCTACGGATACATCCGTTGCTTGAGCCACTGCGTGGGCGAAGCATTTCAAAATGTCATTTTGCATTTACAAAGTTTTTCATATTACTTATATTCATAGGTTCTCTGCAAAGTTTTTCATATTTTAATTTGCTTCTATATAAAAAATAATTTAAATTCTATAAAAGGTATTTTATTGTTATTAGTAATATATAATAAATTAAAGTAATTAACTTTAATTAAAGAGGTGAGTATTGATTGCTAAATAAAATAAATAATTTTATCTTAAAAAAACCAGTGCTATTTGGTGGATTACTTTTTCTTTTATTATCATTTTTATTTAATATAATAGAAATTTTAATTTTTAAATCTGCTCATATAAACGATATAATTCATATATTTCCTACTATATTTGTGTAGGAGCCTATAATAAATATTTTGGGAGGATTTAAACTAAACCAAATCTATTATATTCCACTTGCATGTATAATAGACTTTTTAATAGGATTAGCCTTAAGCTTTGTTTTAAGTAAGTTTAAATATACAAAAAATCATTTTTTAATAAGCCTTATAATTATTTTTTTTATTTATTGGTTTTTCGTAACCTTTCAGTGGTTACCTATAATATAAAAGATTATATATTATGATTAGTACATTAAATTAAAGAATAATATAAAAACAAGGAGCTATCTCAAAGTTTTATCTTTTAAATAGCTCCTTATTTGTTATACTTTTACTAATTTACTTTTATTAAAATTATATATAAAATCTATAGTTCTTCCACTTATATTCACTGCTATAAGAGACCAAAATATATCATATACTGATAAATATGTTAGTGATAACATTAATACGGCTACATCACCTATCATATAAACATTACCTATATTTAAGGATGTAATTTTAGAAATTACCATAGCTAGAGCATCATCTCCACCTGCTGCAGCTCCATTTCTAACAATTATTCCTACTCCAACTCCTACAAATAATCCTGAAAGTATGGTAACTATGAACTTACTATTTAACACGGGTATTAATGGTCCTATAGATTCAAAGACTTCATAAAATGTTGAAAAACTAAAAGTCGCTATTATTGAGTATATTAAGAATTGTTTTCCAAAAAATTTATATGCCATTATAAGCAAGGCTGTGTCTATTATTAGATTTGCTACTGAAAGTTCTATATTGAATAAGTTTTTTAAGAGTAATAAAAGTCCTAATACTCCACCCTCTGTTATATTATTTTGATAATTTAAGTTATAAATTCCAAATGATAATATTAATGATCCTAGTAATATTAGTATTATGTGTTTTGCGTGCGTCCGCTTCTCCACAAATATCCCATCCTTTTCTTTTTGATTTACTAATATTATATACACTTGAATTTAATTTGTATAGTGCATTTTCATAAACTAAATATTATAAAATATTTTTTATTTTTTTTCAATCTATTTCTGTGTATTTTTATGTATTTTTATTTTCATGTCTTTAAACCCAGTATTTCCAATAGTTTCACTTATATACAATTTTTATAAAGTTTAGATTAAAATTTTTTAAGTTTAGTATATATAATTCTTTGTTTATATAAATTTTTGTTTTATTTAGTTTTACTAAACTAAGGACAAGTTAAATACTATCACTTTTTAATATTTTAATAAATAAAGGAGCTAATCTTTATTTTAAGATAGCTCCCTTATTTTAATATCTATTGTAAGAACATTTTTAAATCATCTTCAACATTAGTTATTCCACCTATTCCAAAGTTTTCAACTAAAACTTTAGCTACATTTGGAGATAAGAATGCTGGTAATGTTGGTCCTAAGTGTATGTTTTTAACACCTAAGTATAATAGTGATAATAACACTATTACAGCTTTTTGCTCGTACCAAGCTATGTTAAATGCTATTGGTAATTCATTTATATCTTCAAGTTCAAATACTTCTTTTAATTTAAGTGCTATAAGTGCTAATGAGTATGAGTCATTACATTGACCTGCATCTAATACTCTTGGTATTCCATTTATATCACCTAATTCTAATTTATTGTACTTGTATTTAGCACATCCTGCAGTAAGTATTACAGTATCTTTTGGTAGAGCTTTTGCAAAATCAGTATAGTAGTTTCTTGATTTAGCTCTTCCGTCACATCCTCCCATTACGAAGAATTTCTTTATTGCTCCAGTTTTTACAGCATCTACTACTTGATCTGCAAGTGCAAATACTTGATTGTGTGCAAATCCACCTACTATTTCTCCAGTTTCTATTTCAGTTGGAGGAGCACATTTTTTAGCTTGTTCTATTATTTCTGAGAAGTCTTTGTTATCTTCACTTACACCTTTTATATGTTTAACACCTGCAAATCCAGCTGCTCCTGTAGTATATATTCTATCTTTGTAGCTGTCCTTTGGTGGCACTATACAGTTTGTAGTCATTAATATTGGACCATTGAAGCTTTCAAATTCTTCTTTTTGTTTCCACCAAGCATTTCCGTAGTTACCTGCAAAGTGAGAATACTTTTTAAATGCTGGGTAGTAATGAGCTGGTAACATTTCTGAGTGAGTATATACGTCAACTCCTGTTCCTTCTGTTTGTTTTAATAATAATTCTAAGTCTTTTAAATCATGTCCTGATACAAGTATACCTGGGTTATTTCTAACACCTATGTTTACTTTTGTTATTTCTGGATGTCCATAAGTTCCTGTATTTGCACTATCAAGTAGAGCCATACCATCTACCCCAACTTTACCAGTTTCTAAAGTTAATGCTATTAATTCATCTATACTTAAATTATCATCTAAAGTTTTTGCTAAAGTAGCTTGCATAAATGCATTTATATCTTCACTATCATATCCTAATGCATTAGCATGCTTCATATATGCAGACATACCTTTTAATCCATATATTATTAATTCTCTTAAACTTCTTATATCTTCATCTTTAGTTGCAAGTACTCCAACTTTAGTAGATTTTTCATCTAATATTTTATCTATATTTGATGCTTCTTTTCCACTTCCAAGTATAGCATCTTTTATTTTGCTTAATAAGTTTACTTTAACATCCATTTCTTCATTTGATACTGCATTCCATAATGCTGCTTCTGATAAGTTTTCTTTGTTAGCTAATTTAGCTAATAAATCTTCTTTAGTCGCTAAAGTTTCTTTAACTCTTTGATAAAATACTTCATCATCAAAGTTTGCATTTGTTATTGTAGTAAATAAGTTTATAGTTATTAAGTGGTTAACATCTTTACTTACTTCTTTTCCTTCTTCTCTAAGTCTTGTTGTTACTTCTGATAATCCTTTTGTTGTATATATTAATAAATCTTGCATTCTTGCTAGATCTGGTGATTTTCCACATACTCCAAATTTTGTACAGCCTGTACATCCTGCTGTTTCTTGACATTGAAAACAAAACATTTTATTTTCCATAATCTTTTCCTCCAATATTTTTAATGTTCATTTCATATACACATTATATATAGAAAATTAAAATAAATCCGTAACATTTGTTACACTTTTAAAAATATTTAATGTTCTATTAAATATTTTTAAAATTTATATTAAAACTAATATTTTTTTGATATATGTTTAATCTTATATTTTATAATATATAATAAATTTTTATTAAGGAATAATTATGTATTTATCGAAATTTACAGACTACAGCTTTAGAATACTTATATATTTAGGAAATCACCCAAATGAACTGTTTACTGTAGATAAACTTTCCTCTATTTTAGGTTTGTCTACTAATCATATAAAAAAATCATATATAAATTAGCTAAAAATAATTATATCTATTCTTCTAAAGGAAGAAATGAAGGGGTTAAGTTGATTATGAATCCTAAAGATATTAATTTAGAAGCTCTACTTGAAATTACTGAGGATAATTTAAATATTGTAGAATATTTTTCTTCTGATAGTATTTCATGTAATCTTAATGGTGAGTGTAAATTAAAACCAGTTTTAAATGATGCATTGAATTCCTTTAAACTTAAACTTAGTGAGTATACATTAGCTGATATAATTTAAAAATCCCCTGATTTCACAGGGGATTTTCTATTAGTCTATGTCTATTGCATCTACTGGACAACCGTCTCTAGCTTCTTTTGCACTTTCTTGTACATCTTCAGGTATTTCTGAGTCTATAGCTTTAGCTAATCCATCATCATCCATGCTAAATACTTCTGGACATATTGAAGGGCATGCCCCACATCCTATACAAGTATCTTTATCTACGTTTGCTTTCATAGTTATGTCTCCTCTCTATGTATTATATTAACAAGTTACTAGATTTACATTTTATCTAAATACTCTTGTCAAGTTTATTTTGTCCATATAATCAATTTGTATAATAACATATTTAGGAAATTTTTATTTTTTATAATATATAAACTGTAACTATCTTTACCATTTTGTAATTCTAAGTTGGAATTATATAAATTAAATAAACATCTAATATTATAACACATTTTAGTAAAAGTTAATTATTTTTAATTGGAAAACTAACATGGCAACTAAAATTCCTAATAGTCCACCTGCCACAGTTTCCCAAAATGTGTGTATTTTACCTTCTATTCTACTTTGAGCAACTAGTACTGCCATGATATAAGCTAATGCAGATACTATGGGTCTTTCAATTAACATTGTAATTGCTGTAGCTATAGCAAAAGCCAAAGCTGAGTGTCCACTTGGCATACCTCCTTTTAGAGGAGTTCCTGTAGATGTCAATGCTTTTACTACAACTACACTTATTAAGACTAATACTATACATATTAATGTAACATGTGGATCTGATTTTCTTATGGTAAAAATCAATGATTTAGATAAATCTGTAAATTTATCATAAAATATAAGATATCCTACAGCCACTGCATTCAATGCTGAAATTAATACTCCTCCCGCAGCCACGTCCTTAGCAATCTTTGCTAAATAATGATATTTATCCGTAACTAAATCCACTGTATTTTCTATAGCAGTATTAAACATTTCAGATATTATTACTAATGAAATTGATAATATTAAAATCATCATTTCAAATTTATTTAAGTCAAAGCGCAAACTTATAATCAATACGGCTACTGCTATTATATAATGTATTTTCATATTTCTTTCATACTTAAATGTGTATATAATTCCTTGAATAGCAGCATTAAATGCTTCTATAATACTAGGGCGAGTTTTTTTATCTTTCATAAAAATTACTCCCTTGTTATTCCAAGCTTATTTAAAATATGTTCTTCCTTTTCTCTCATTTCTTTTATATTTTCTTCAGTGTCATGGTCATATCCTAACAAATGGAACATACTATGACATACTAAAAAACATACTTCTCTTTCAAAACTATGATTATACTCTCTACTTTGTTCGAAGGCTCTTTCTAAAGATATAACTATATCTCCTAAAGACTCTTCTCCAAAATCAACATCAAATTCATCTTCTACTAAAAGAGGGAATGATAGTACATCTGTTGGTCTATTCACTCCTCTAAAATCTCTATTTAATTGATGTATTTCTTTATTATCAACAAAAGATAAACTTACTTCATAATCATCGTCATATCCTTCATAATCTAAACATTCAGATATTATATCTTTTATTTTTTCCATTAAATCTTCATTTACTTCTAATTTATCTTGTCTATTATCTATTATTAATTCCATTATTCTACCTCTAGTCTATTATTTTTGTGAACTTTTATCTTTAGCTTTAAGTTCTTGTTTTTTATTTAAATTATGGTCTTCTTTTTTTTCAAATTTTTCATAAGCTCTTATGATTCTTTGAACTAATTCATGCCTTACAACATCTTTTTCCGTTAGCTCCATACTTCCTATTCCACTAACATTTTTAAGAATTTTTGTAGCTTGAAGCAAACCACTTTTTTTATTATTTGGAAGGTCTGTTTGAGTTATATCACCTGTAACTACAGCTTTTGAACCAAATCCTAATCTTGTTAAGAACATTTTCATTTGTTCTGGTGTAGTATTTTGTGCTTCATCTAAAATTATAAAGGCATTATCTAGGGTTCTACCTCTCATAAATGCCAGTGGTGCTACTTCTATATTACCTCTTTCTAAATATTTATTAAATCTATCTGGTCCAAGCATATCAAATAAAGCATCATATAAAGGTCTTAAATATGGGTCTACCTTATCTCTCATATCTCCTGGTAAAAAACCTAAGCTCTCTCCTGCTTCAACAGCTGGTCTAGTAAGAATAATTCTACTTACTTCATCATTTTTAAATGCCCTAACAGCCATGGCAACTGCCAAATAAGTTTTTCCTGTTCCTGCTGGACCTATTCCAAATGTTATATCATTGCTTTTTATTAAATCTACATATTTCTTTTGACCTAAAGTTTTAGGTTGTACAGGTTTACCTTTTTTAGTTAAAACTATTACATCCTCCAACTCTTTTATTCTCATTTCACTGCCTTCTAATAATAGGGATAAAGAATATGTTATACTTTGTTTATCTAAAGACTTACCATTTGATACTG
>OHAG01001952.1_pt1 | contig 12273 bp, 10 predicted proteins | sample 1577081 | NCBI WGS metagenome assembly OHAG01 (sample SAMEA3541513, study PRJEB24748) | human gut metagenome | biome: human gut; feature: human-associated habitat; material: faeces | place: China | collected 2012
TACCTGGAAACTATGTAGCAGGTGCAAATATTGCCGGATTTGAGAAGGTAGTAGATGCCATGATCGCTCAGGGTATTGTATAATAAATAATTATTCAAAATAAGAAACTCCCACATGTTTTGGAAGACCGCAAAATATGTGGGAGTTTTATGTTTTGCCGCTTGATGATTTCAATCCGGTGATTTTTTTCGATCGGTTTGCATCGCACCGGACTGACGGCCGGATAATGTTCCTCCGCCGTGCCCGTCCCAAGGCAGTGCCCGGATTTTCAGTTCAATCATGGTCCCGCGACCCAGGCGGCTTAGGAGGCGTATTTTGTAATCCCCTCCGTAGATTAATTCCAGGCGTTTATGGGTGTTCAGCAGGCCGATGTGCACGCCTTCCTGGGTGTCCTCTTCCTCCAGCCGCTTTTTCAGCTGTTCCAGCCGCTTCTGATCCATGCCCAGGCCGTTGTCCAGCACGGTGATCGTCACCCAGCCGTCTCTGACGCCGATCTTGATCTTGATGGTGGAATGGCCCGCCTTGTCCCGGATGCCATGGTAGATGCTGTTCTCAATCAGGGGCTGGATGATTAGCTTTGGCACCATCACCGTCTCCATAGGCGCCCACACGTCCCAGATCACGTCGAACTGGTTTTTGTAGCGCTGTACCTGTATGTCCAGGTAACACCGGGTGATATTCACTTCCTCCTTGAGCGGAACGAGCTCCTGGCTGGATTCCAGGGAATAGTGGAGAATTTCAGACAGGTTTTCCAGCATCTCCGTGGCCGGATTGGGGCCCTGGGTCAGGGAAATGCACCGCCAGTACACGGTCTGTAGCGTGTTCATGAGAAAATGGGGGTTGATCTGGGACTGCAGGGCCATCAGCTCCATGGCCTTTAACTTATATCTGCGCTCCGAGAGCTGGACCTGCAGGAAATCATTTTGCAGGAAGGTTTCCACGATATTGTAGAGAATGTAATTATAGACGTCGGTGATCCGCTGCGGCAGCGCCGGAAGTTCCTGGCCGTGGGTCGCCTTGTCGAAAATGTCCACGATCCCCATCAGGGACTTATAATTCTTGCGGGCAAAAAAATAGGACGTGGCCGTGCTTAAAAAAAGCGCAAGGCAGATCAGCCCGGCGGCCATGCGGGTCAGCCGGTTGGGAACCTGGTAGGCCACCTCGCCGGGGACCGCCAGGCAGTAGTTCCACTCCAGATCCCCAGACTCCTGCCGGTAGACCCGGTAGGTTCCCTGCCCTGTAATCCGGGCCTCCTGCACGTTTCCGGCCGCCAGAATGGACTCAGCACGCTCTGACTCCGACTGCCGGTTGCGGAAAATCACGCGTCCCTCCCCGTCCGTGACGAAAAACAGGTGGTTCTCCTCGCCCACCAGTTCGTTTAGGGTGCGGTTGACATGATCGCCCCGCACGTTCAGCACAATTACACCCTCTGGGGTCTGTTTCCCTGGAGAGAATATCTTGCGGTAGATAGTGAATATCTCCCGGGTGGAGCCTGCGAAATTGTAGGGATCAATCTGCCGGAATTCGCTCCACGTCTGTTCCGGGCCGCCGATGTGGGTCTGGTAGCTGTCGTACCAGTCCTGGTCGAAGAAATAGTCCAGGTTGGTAATGCGGTTGGTGCTGCTGATAAACTGGCGGCCCGCATTGTTAAAATAGATGTAAATGGATTCCACCGCCGTGTTGGCGTTATAGGAGCCGTACAACAGGTCCATGATGGTGTTGATCTCGTCGTAGGTGTTGGCCGGAATCCCGTCCTTGCATTTGCTGATTATATTTTTTAGGCGGAACTGGATGCTGGGGTTGTTGCTGAGATTCATGTTCAGCCAGTCCAGCTCGCTCATCATGGCGTCGATCCTGGTCCGGTGACTCTCCAGTCGGTCCTCGTAGCGCGCGTCGATGCCCTGGCGCATGTAGCGGTTCAGGGTGATGCCCGAGAGCATGCCCAGAATCAGGATCGGGATCATTACCGGCACGATGAAAAAGGACAGGGTCTTGCGGAAAAATTTCATTTTCATGGCAATGTCCTCCCTGTCCTGATTATAGTCCCTGCTTTATACGCCGGTAGTCCTTTGGGTTGCACTGATAATACTGCCGGAACGCCCGGGTGAAGCTGTTGGGATTGGTGTAACCCACCGCCACCGCCACCTCCTTCACGTTCTGGCCACCGCGCTCCAGTAGGTTGGCGGCGACTTCCATTTTCACTCGCTGCACATAGTCGGAAAATTTTTCTCCGGTCTGCTGTTTGAAAAATGTGCTCAGATAGTAGGGATTCAGGTGGACGTACTCCGCCACCCCGTCCAGCGTGACCTCCGCATAGTGGGTGCGGATATATTTCTTCACGCTGGAAATCACGGACCGCTCGGCGTCCGACAGATTTTCCTCCCGCCGCTCTGCTGCCGCGCTATGATCCAGCTCCGCAGTGATGCGAGAAAATACTTCGTAAATCTGGGAATATTTGGTAGGTTTCAAAATATAGTCCTTTACCCCCAAAAGCAGGCCCTTCTTGGCGTACTCAAATTCCCGATAGCCGCTGAGGATCACGTAACAAGTGGACGGGGACACCGACTTGGCCTTCTCAATCAGCTCCAGACCGTCTATAAACGGCATGCGGATGTCTGTTAGCACGATGTCCACCGGATGGGCCTTCAGATAGGCAAAGGCCGTCCGCCCGTTCTCAAAGATTCCGGTCACCCGAATATTTAAGCTCTCCCAGGGGAAATAGTTGCTGATTCCCTCCCGCAGCTCCGCCTCGTCGTCCACCACAATCATCTGATACATACGCCCGCTCCTTTATCCTATGTCATGAGACTATTATATACCAGCTCTTTGCCGCGCGCAAGATTTCGTGTTTTGCATCATTTTCCATTAATGCTGTCCGCGGTTATTTTGCAGTTTTACCCCCATCCACCACCAGGAGAGTGCCGGTTACGAAGTCCGAGGCCGCGGAGGAGAGATACAGAGCCGTGCCCATGTAGTCCTCCGCCTGGCCTAGCCGACCCAGGGGGTGGTTGGCCCGCGCCCGCTCCCTGGCCTGGGGATTCTCCCGGTAATAGTCCTCCGTGAAACGTGTCTCCGTGGCCGTGGGTGCGATGGCGTTCACGTTAATCCCCCAAGGCGCAAGCTCCAGGGCTAGGGTTTTCATCATCATTACCACCCCCGCCTTACTGGCGCTGTAGGCCCCGAAGTTGACGCCCGCCCGGTAAGCGCCGGTGGACACGATAAAGGTCATTTTCCCGCCGCGTCCCTGCCGGGTCATCAGCTCCCCCACCTGCTTTCCCATGTGGTAGGCTCCGTTTAGGTTTACGGTGAGAATGTGGTTCCACTCATCCTCGGTCATGTCCAACAGCTGTTTACGGTTGGTGACGGCTGCGCTGTGGATCAGAATGTCCACGCCGCCGTTATCCCGGGTCTGCTCCAAAAGTTTTTCAACAGACTGCAGATCTGCCACGTCGCAGACCGCTGTGACACAGCGCCCCCCGGACGGTCCGTTTTCCCTCCGGATCTCCTCTGCCGCCTCGTCCAGCCGCCCGCTGTCGATATCTGACAAAATCAGGTTCGCCCCTGCGGCCGCTAGAGCTTTGGCGCAGGCCAGGCCGATTCCCCCGGCGCCGCCGGTGACCAGGGCGTTTTTTCCGTCCACTCGAAACATTTCCTCAACCGTTCTCATCTGTTTCCTCCTCTCTCAAATCCCGGTACAGGCAGCGCATCCGGTCCCCGTCCATCAGCGTGTACACCGTGTGAGGCATGTAATCCGTCTCCACTGCCATCCGGCGCAGCCTGATCTCCCAGTCCGCCAGGGCTTCCACCGCCTGGCGGCGCTTCCAACAGATCACCCGGTAATATTCGGAGTTCCGGTCCTCCTCCGTCTCCCGCACGTACCGGGTAAGCATCAGGGCGTTCACTGCGGCCGCGTACATTTTTGTGTATTCGTAGTAGATTGTAAACTGCTGTGCCAGTTCTCTGGCTTTTTCGGGCCGGATCCCCGCCGGAGACTTCTGGGAAATGGCGCACAGGGCGGCAATGCGCTCCACCGCGTCCTTTTTCTCCTCCAGGGCCGCTTCCAGGTGTTCCCGATCCGGCGCCAGGGCGTCCGCCTTGGAGGGATCCCAGACCTTCAGCGAGTTTTTTTCCTCCGCCAGCCAGAACGCGTGGGCGAAAGAAACGGGCATCAGGCTGGAATCTGAGAACACACAGCCCTGCACGTACAGCATCCGTCTGGTGGCCTCCCAGGTCCCGCCCATGAGACGGCCGAACCACCGGGCGGCTTCGTCGATTTCCGTCGGCGTAAGGTCGTCCTTCAGCCAGTTTTCAGACCGCAGAAACCGCAGATAAATGTCCCGATCCAACACGCCGGGATCAGCCGCCAGCATGGCTCCGGCGTAGAGGTTGATCCGGTTGGGCGTTCCAAAGGCTGTGTGGCCGTCCAGGCTCTCCCAGTCCGTGCGGATCACCGCGCCGGTGGCGCCCTTTTGCATGGCGTAGCCCATTCTTCGACGGTAATCTCCGGTTAAGTCCGCTATGGCTATGCCCCAGCCGAAATACTGGCCCATGGCGTCGTACTCAATCCACTGCCGATGATTTCCCACATTCCCGATCCGGCTGTTGTCCGGGAACGTGGGGTAATAGTCATGGGGGGTGTTTTTCAGATAAATGACCACGTCCTCCGGAAGCCGCTCCATCACCTCCGCAATCTCGCCGTGGGCCTGAGGATCGAACACGAAGTCCCGCACCACCAGAGTTTTCCCCGCCTCGTGGATGGGGGCGTACATGGCCCGCAGCACATTGTCGAACCATTCCTCCTTCCGGGCGCTACGGCAGCGCTCACACTGGCAGCGGTTGGATTTGATGGAAACGCGGCTCTCGCCGGTGGCCGGGGCGGTGATGATTCCCGCCACCTCGGGAAATTCCCGAAAAAAGTCTAGGTATTTCACTCGGAGAAATTCCAGCCAGAAGGGGTCTGTGGCGCAAATGTGGCCGTTGTGGACCAGATTGGGATAAAATTCCAGAAGAATGTCGGGGAAATAAAGCTCCTTATTCTCGATGTACACGTCGATGCCCCGGCGTTTGGCCTGCTCCAGCACTCGTTTTAAGAATGCCCGGCGCTGGTAGGGGCCGGAACGTCTGGTGGGGGTATATCGGTAGAGCTTGCGGAATATGTGGCTGTAGGTCTCAAAGATTGTGTCCCCAGCATTTCCCTCGTACCCGAAGTATTTTCCCGGGTAAATGATCAGGTCGATAAAATCATTGCGGTGGAGAACCAGGGTGTTGAAGTCCAGATTCTTCATAAAATCCATGGTTTTGATGATCCAGTTGTAATCCCAGGCGTACTGGCTGTGCAGCTCCAGCGCCCGCACCTCAAAGCTTCGATTTTGTCCGTCCATTTCCATTATCCTTTCAGTCCCGTGCTGGCCACGCCTTCCACAAAGTATTTCTGGCAAAGGAAGAACAGAGCCACCGGGGGAACCATAGCTAGAACCGACATTGCCATGGTCTGGTTCCAGCTCACCGTGTCCGTCACGTCCAGAGCCATGCGCAGAGCCAGGGACAGGGGGTATTTTTTCACGCTGCTGATGTAGATCAGGGGATTTAAAAAGTCGTTCCAGCGCCACACAAACTGGAAAATCACGCAGGAGACCAGGGCGGGCTTACACAGGGGTAGAATGATGTTCACCAGGGTGCTCCAGGGGCCGCAGCCGTCGATGCGCGCTGCCTCGTCCAGCTCTCTGGGAATCCCGCGGATAAACTGAACCAGCATAAATATAAAGAAAGAATAGGTGGCAAATGCCGCCGGCACGATGAATGGCAGGTAGGTGTTCAACCAGCCCAGCTTGTTGAACAGCATGTACCGCGGAATAATAATCACTTCCGTAGGTAGCATGAGGGAGGCAATCACCAGGGCGAACAGCAGGCCCTTGCCTTTGAACCGGAACCGGGCAAAGCCGTAGGCCACCGGCAGGCTGGAGGCCACCGTCAGAAGTACGGTGGGGATCACCATGACAAAGGTGTTGGCGAAGTAGGTGGCAAAGGTGTACTGGCCGCTGCTCTGCCAGCCTTTGGAGTATCCGTCCCACAGAATCTCGGTGGGCAACAGGGACAGGGAGCTGAAAATCTCCCGGTTGGTCTTGAAGGACGCGGAGATCATCCAAAACAGGGGGTAGACCATTACGATACCGATGACGGTCAGCAGGCCGTAAGTAATCACAAGTCTGTGTGCGCGTTTCATCAGAATTCACCTCCGTCATCGTAGAACGTCCAGTAGGGGGACGATTTGAATGTGAGGGCCGTGAATACCAGAATGATCATGAACAGCACCCAGGACTGGGCCGACGCATAGCCCATTTTGGAGTGCTGGAAGGCGTTTTCGTAGACCATCATGCCGTACAGGTAGGTGGAGTTTAAGGGTCCGCCCTTGGTAATCAGAAACGGGGCGTTAAACTCCTTGAAGGCGTTAATCATCTGCATGATTAGGTTGAAAAAGATGGTGGGCGTGAGCAGCGGCAGGGGGATGGTAAAAAACGTGCGGATCCGCCCCGCTCCGTCCACCCTAGCCGCCTCGCAGAGCTCCGCGGGCACGTTTTTTAACGCTGCCAGAAAAAGCACCATGGAGGAGCCGAACTGCCAGACTACTAGAAGCCCCATGGTCACCAACGCCAGGTTGGGGCTGCCCAGCCAGTCCAGGGCCGGGATGTGCAGGTGGGCCAGAAAGGTGTTCACGGTTCCGTTTTTGCTGAACAGGAACTTCCACAGAATCGAGATAGCCACGGAGCCTCCCAGAATGGAGGGCAGGTAGTAGACGGTCCGATAGAAATTGATGCATTTTAGTTTCATATTTAAAATCATGGCGATGATCAGGGCAAATACCAGCTTGCCCGGTACCGCAATTAGCACGTATTTCATCGTGGCCCAGAGGGACTTGTAGAACACCCGGTCTCGGGTGAACATCTGGATGTAATTTTTAAAACCCACGAATTTCATGGACTTTAACAGCGAGAAATCCGTGAAGGAATACACAAAGGACGCCACAAAGGGATACAGTTGGAATATAAGAAATCCAATAATCCAGGGTAGTATAAACAGGTATGCCACAGGCTGGTGGTCTGTCCGTTTCATCTTATCATCTCCTAATCGTCGGGGTGGTGCGGTTGAATGATTGGTTTACAAGGGATGGACCGCTGGGGGCCGTCCCGGCAACATGTCTCGTTCAACAGGAAGGGGCATTGCGTCCGTTTGATCGATCTGGCAATACCCCTTGGCAATTTTGTCTCTATTTTTTTATAGGTTACGCACTGCGGGACCGCGGCTTCAGCCTCACGGTTTGATGGTTTCCAACAGCACTTCCAGCTCGGACCGAAATTCGGCCGCCGCTTCCTCCGGGGGCATCTGAAGGTAGCCGACCTCCTGGATGTAGTTTTTTAAGAGCAGTAGAACCTCCGAATTCAAGCTGGGTCCGTTCTCCGCCGCTCCGGCTCCGCTGAGGGCTTGGGCCACCATGGTGGAGACCTTTCCGTCAATAACGCCTTCCTCCACCAACTGCTTCTTAGCCGTCTCGTTGGCCGGAATTCCACGTGTATCCTTGAGAACGGAGATGGCTTCGGGATCATTCAGCATATAGTTGATAAAGTCCGCTGCCACATCCGGGTGCTTGCTGTTGACCGAGATGGTGAGGAACACCGACGGGGTCACCAGGATTCCGGGATTCACGGCATCCTTTGCCACCGGGTAGCGCATGGTCGCCAGCTCGAAGTCGCTGGCCTTGGCGATGCCGGGCACCAGGGAGGAGGAAGTGGGGAAAATTCCCAGATCCTGGTTCAGCCAGTTGGGATTCTGATCCGCATACACGGTCTCATAGAGCACGCCCTCTGCAAAGGGAGGCACGGTCCCGGTCTCCACCAGCTGTCTCTCATAGTCAAATATCTTCGCCATCTCATCGGCGGTAAAGCCCGGGGTGTAGTCGTCCTTCACCAGGTTCTGGCCGTTCATCTGTTTTAAGATCGCCTTGACCATGTAGACCCAGTGATCCGCATGATTGTACATGAGGTGCTTGGAGGGGTCCTGTTCCTGCACCTTTTTTCCGTTCTCCAGCACAGTTTCCCAGGTCCAGTCGTCGCCTGGCTCAATGCCGTACTGTTTTAAAAATTCCACATTGTACAGATATCCCATGCCGTTGAGTCCCACCGGAAGGCCGATCAGGTAATCGCCTTTTGCACCGTATATTTTCGCAAAATCCATGTCAAATCCGCTCATGTCGATCTGATCCGTCAGGCTGTTCATGTCCACGAACAGTTCGCCCTGGGCGGTGAGGTCGCTGACCCACTTATAGTCCACGGAAATGATGTCCGGCTCCGTTCCTCCGCCCAACTGGGTCTGAAGCTTCTGATAAAATGAGTCAAACGACCCGTATTCCCCTTCAATGGTAACGTTTGGGTGCTTTTCCATGTACATGTTCATCACCTTTAAGGTCGCTTCGTGGCGGTTATCGGCTCCCCACCAGGAAAAACGGATCGTCACCTTCTCATCGGAGGCGGTTTTCGCTGCCTTCTCCTTACCCGGGGCGGACTCAGCCGCGGCACCGGAGGTCCCGGAATCTGCAGCCTGTGTACCGGAAGGCGCTTTTGTTTCCCCGCCTCCGCCGGAAGAACAGGCCGACAGACCCGCCGCCATGGTTGCCACAATCAAAAGCGCAGTTGCCTTTTTCATATTTTTTCTCATTTGATACCTCTCCCTGTCTGTTTTTGTGGAGGCCGGCACACTATCATACCGGCCGGTTGTGATTCACGTTGGCCTCGGTGAAATGTTCTGTTACGTTCTGTTTTTATTTTATCATTTGCCGCCCGGGCTTGTACATCGACATGTTTTTAGATTGTATGCATTTGTTGGGGCAGGGCCCGCTTTGTTTTTAGATTTCCATAATAATTGACCGTTTGTCTTTCATGATTTCCTAATAATTTTGGCTTTTTATTAGGATGTGCGGTATAGAAAATCGGCTAAAAGCCGCATAAAACTTGAAAATGCATATGGGCTCTATTATGATTTTTTGTCTAAAAAATCGTAAAGGAAAGAGTCACCATATGCTCAATAAAAAGTCTATTAAATCTATCCTAAATGTCAGGCATACTTGTATTGATAACATTAGTAAAAAATGTTTATACTAGGGCTAGCCGTTGCGCTAGAGACTTGGTATAATAGGCTCATCTATAAAGACATTGAACCGTTATAAAGGAACAGTGTCATGGACTTAAAGATGCGAATACTAGGGAGGATGATAGTTCATGAAAAAAGGAAAACTTATAGCAATAGCTGGAATGGTGCTTGTAATGGGAAGTGCATTTCCGGTAAGCGCTGCGGAGAGTCTGGCTGATTTTGATTATCAGACCTATGCAGATACCTATCCTGATTTGAAAGCAGCATTTGGATATGATGCGGCCGCTCTTTATAACCATTATGAAACCAATGGAAAGGCAGAAGGCAGAGTTGCTGTCTTTACAGAAGCTGCAACAACACAGCCGACACAGACGGATACAACGACAAAAACTACCGCCAGTGAAAATCTCGATCCCCTTCCACCGCTGAACCCAAGCAAGATGCCGGATTGGTTTGACGCGCGGACTCCGGTGGAGAGTATGACAAATGCCCGTCTTGTAGCAGAATATAATGCACTGGTTCCTTATATGGAAGAGCATGATTTGTCCTTTGAGGGTCCTTTGGTTCGTAAGGAAGAGTTGCTCTCCGAAATGAATATCCGCCTGACAAGATATGATTATTATGAAGATTATAAAGATGCATTTGGAGAAGAGGCAGCCGCAGGAATAAAGAATGACCCGGCATACCAGAGAGCCGCAGCATCTGATATTACACCTTTACGGGAGTTCATGGGTTAAAATTTACAGAAAAATCAGTATTAAAAGAAGAAAAAAGGTTGTCCAAAAGGGCAGCCTTTTTGACAATTTCAAGGAAGATTTGAGGATATTTTATGGAGATCAGTTTACTTTTAATGCAGCAGATCGCAGAGTTGTTTTTAATGATATTTATGGGCTATGTGATCGTAAAAGCAGGACTTTTGAAGGGGGAAGACAGCAAAGTTATATCAAAGATCGTTTTGTATCTGATCATTCCCTGTGTTATCATCAATGCGTTCCAGGTGGATTATACCAGTGAGAAGGTACAGGGGCTTTTGCTGGCTTTTGCAGCCTCTGTTATGCTGCAGGTGGTATTACTTGTCATTGTGTGGACAGCAGGCCGTCTGATGGGCTTAAATGAGGTTGAAAAGGCATCTGTTTATTATTCCAACGCAGGAAATCTGATCATACCTATTGTTACCTTTGTTCTTGGAAAGGACTGGGTGCTTTATGGATGTGTATTTATGAGCGTGCAGATCGTATTTATATGGAGTCATGGAAAATGCGTTTTAAGCCGGGAACAGGGAAATATTGACTGGAAAAAGATCGTGCTGAATGTGAATATGATCGCAGTATTTCTGGGGATATTTTTATTTTTTACAAAGATCCGCCTGCCGGAGGTTTTAAACCAGACATTTGGCTCTGTGGGAAGCATGATCGGTCCGGCCAGCATGATCGTAACAGGTATGCTGATCGCGGAAATGAGCTTAAAGAGTATTTTTACCAATGTAAGAGTGTATTTTATTACCTTTTTAAGATTGATTGCAGTTCCTGTTGTATCGCTGATCTTTTTAAAGGTAAGCGGATTTGCAGGATTCAGCGCAGACGGAAAGGAATTGCTGCTGATCGTATTTTTGGCAGTGCTTACACCTTCTGCATCCACGGTTACTCAAATGTGTCAGGTGTATGGAAATGATTCCGGATATGCCAGTGCGATTAATGTTATGACCACCTTATTGTCCATCATAACAATGCCTCTTATGGTGCTTTTATATCAGATGGTGATGTAAATGCACCATAAGATGTGCAGTATTGTCATGCCGTTGATGGTAGTGGTGTTCCAGACTGTGATCTGACCGGATTAGAAAATTCAAATAAGAGAAAACGAAAAAACCAGGTGCTGGGGACACCTGGTTTTTTCATTCTTTATATGTGTATAAAGGGGGATAAAATGTTGTGTGAAAGGGGGAGGGCCCTTTCGGTTTTCTCTTGTTTACGTTGCCTATTATATATCCGGTATATTGTAAAAACCATTGTAATGTGCGTAAAGAATATTGCAAATCGCACAAACTTTGGTAGAATGGTAGTTATATGATGTCAGGATGATATATATGACATCAGAAATGAAAACTGCATGATGTGTAAACAGTAAAAGAGGGAGTTCATGTATCAGGAAGACAGTTTTAAAACAAGCCAGGTAGTGTATGCCCATACCCGCAGTGATGAGGCGGATATGGAGTATAAGATGCACTGCCACAACAGTTATGAGATCTACTACATGGTAAAAGGGAATGTGGAGTATTTTTTAGAGGGAACTTCTTATATACCGAAGCCGGGAAGCCTTCTGATCATCCCGCCAAACTGCTTTCACGGGCTGCGGGTGCTGGATGGCAGCGAGTATCACAGGATCCGTCTGCATTTTGTACCGGAGCTTTTAACAGAGAAAGAAAGACGGCTGCTTTTGGGAAATATTGGAAATAACTGGGGGTATATGGAAGATCAGTTCCGGGCAGAATGGTATTTTAATTCCCTGGAAGAATGTGGTTCTTATAGCAGGGAATTACAAAATATTGCAATTCGCCCACGGATCGTGTCTCTTTTGGCTTATCTATCTGCAATGTATGAGAAAGGGGCGGGGCGGGGACCAGGTAAAGAAGATATGGCCCAGGAGATCCTGCGATATATAAATGAACATCTTACAGAGCGTCTTACCTTAGAGGGACTTGCAGATAAATTTTATATGAGTAAGAACCACCTGACGGCGATTTTTAAGCGGGCAGCAGGGACTACAGTAGCACGTTACATTTTATATAAAAGAATGGCCATTGCAAGGAAAGAACTGGCGGAAGGAACACCTGCCGCAGAGGCAGCGATAAAGGCCGGATTCGGGGATTATTCCAGCTTTTTCCGGGCATACCGGAAAATGTTTGGCTGTGCGCCCTCAGACCAACAGGCAATGGAGCTGCCTGATATGGATAAGAGCGGGGATTTTTAGGAAGTATATAGGGTTGTGTTCTTTATACAATCTTTATACAGAGCACCTTATTTTTAACAGAAACTTTGAGAGGATTATGGCATAATGAAATGATATGATACCAGGGTCAAAAACATGAGTAAGAAGCCATTTTTTGAAGAAAAATGAGCGGATTACGAATGT
>OHAG01001962.1_pt1 | contig 12199 bp, 7 predicted proteins | sample 1577081 | NCBI WGS metagenome assembly OHAG01 (sample SAMEA3541513, study PRJEB24748) | human gut metagenome | biome: human gut; feature: human-associated habitat; material: faeces | place: China | collected 2012
GTTCCCCGCCCCCTCCGAGTATCTGACCATTGTACAGGGAGAATAAACTCTTGAAGAATGAAACTAAGATGTGGTCTACGATAAAAAACCGTATCCTCGCAGTTTTAGCAGCACTGCTGCTCGGCGTCGGTATTTTGACGAGCTTTGTTGTCTTTACGGATTTCATGGAGCAAACCATCTACGAGGAAAGCACGGCACACCTTACCGAGATCTACCATCAGGCAAACCAGACCCTTTACAATAAGGTATCCTTCAACTGGGGTGTCATGCGGATGTGGACACCTTATCTGGAACGTTCGCAAAGCGATGCCGATGTCTGCTCTTTCCTTGCACAGGCAAAAGAAGAATACCAGTTTACAGACTTTTTCTTCGTCTCACGGGATGGCTCCTATATCACGCTGGACGGCGAACAGGGCTATCTTGATCTGGGTCGGACGCTGTCGCAGCTGATCCTGGAGCAGCAGCCCATCGTGGCAAACTCGGTGGTCCCGGACAAGCCGGAGATCATGGTGTTTGCCGTTCCCACGGCAAAAGGCAGCTATCAGGGCTTTGCGTACGAAGCCATTGCCGTCACCTACAACAACAAAGATCTGGTGGACTCCCTGAAGATCTCTGCCTTTGAGGGGCACGGCAGCACCTTTGCTGTGCTGCCGGATGGCCGTGTGGTACTGGACAGCAGCAGTGCGGACATGCGCGGTGTGCACAACATCCTTGCCATGCTCAAAAATTCGGCTGGTTTTACGGACGAACAGATCACTGCCCTGCAAAAAGCTTTTGCCGCCGGGAAGAGCGGCAACCTTGAGTTTTCCATCCATGGCGTCGGCTATTACATGGTTTATGGTTCTGCCTCCTTCCAGAACTGGACGGTCCTTGGCATTGCCCCCAAAAGCATTGTGAACTCCAACATGAACCGGCTGCAATACACCACCATGGCTGTGATGAGCGGCATCGTGGGGATGCTGGCCGTTACCGTTTTGCTGCTCATGGTACAGAGCAACCGGCAAAAGCTGCGGAAAAAGGATCAGCAGCTGCTGGCCCGTGAAGAGCTGTTCTCAAGCCTTTCCCGCAACGTGGACGATGTGTTCCTGATGATCGACACCAGCACCGGCAAGGTGGAATACATCAGCCCCAACGTCCGGCGCATTCTGGGCATCTCCCCCGAAGCAGTGCAAGAGGATTTCCACGTTCTATGTTCTGCCGAGGGCGATAATTGCACATCACGGCTGGACGGTCTGATGCAGATGGAGCAGGGTACGCAGCAGGAATGGGATCGGGAGTTTATCCATCAGGAGACCGGCGAGCCACACTATATCCACGTGACCGGCTTTATCAATGAGGTACAGGGCGCAAAAAAGTGCATCGTGGATCTGTCTGACCGCACAGGCGAGCACCAGACCACGCTGGCCGTGGAGGCCGCACTGGAAATAGCCGAAAAGGCCAGCCAGGCCAAGACCGACTTTCTCTCCAACATGAGCCACGATATCCGCACCCCCATGAACGCCATCGTCGGGTTGACGACCCTGATGGAGAACGAGTTGGACCAGCCGGAAAAGCTGGCCGAACACCTGCACAAGCTGGAAAGCTCCGGCCAGCTGCTGCTGGGCATCATCAACAACATTCTGGATATGAGCCGCATCGAGAGCGGCAAGACCACCCTGAGCGTTGAGCCGATGCACCTTTCCCAGCAGCTCGACCAGCTCAGCACGATGATCCGTGCACAGGCCAGCGAAAAGGCGCAGACCTTCACCGTCTCCACCCATCTCCGGCACGAAAACCTGCTGGCCGACCCCACCCGCCTGAATCAGGTGCTGATGAACATCCTCTCCAACGCGGTCAAGTATACCCCCTGCGGCGGGCACATCCGGTTCGAGGTCGAAGAGCTGCCCCGGAACGAGCACTACGCCAAATACCGCTTTGTGGTGCAGGATGACGGCATCGGCATGAGCGAGGCTTACCAGAAGACCCTTTTTGACCCCTTTACCCGCGAAGAGCGCTCCGGCACCAACAAGGTGCAGGGCACCGGCCTTGGCATGGCCATCACCAAAAACATCGTGGACCTGATGGGCGGCTCCATCAGCGTGGAGAGTGCCACCGGCAAGGGCACCCGCTTTGAGGTCGTGCTGGAGTTCCCCATCGACACCGAAGCGGACGCGGTGCCAAAGGCGCAGGCGCTCCCGGAGGAGCCGGAGGACGTCTCTCCCCTGTGCGGGATGAACTTCCTCTGCGCTGAGGACAACGCCATCAACGCCGAGATCCTGGAGCTGCTGCTGGAATCCAAGGGCGCACACTGCAAAATTTACCCCAACGGGCAGGAGATCGTGGATGCGTTTGTCCGCGTCAAGCCCGGCGACTATGACATAATTTTGATGGACGTGCAGATGCCGGTGATGGATGGCTTGGAAGCCGCCCGCCGCATCCGCAGCAGCGAAAACCCGCTGGGCCAGGTCATCCCCATCCTCGCCATGACGGCAAACGCCTTTTTGGAAGATATGCAGAAGAGCAAGGAAGCCGGGATGGACGAGCATCTGTCCAAGCCGGTGGACATCGACGCGCTGGAACAGACCGTCAAGCGCTTCCGCGTTACCCCCCCCCGAAAATAAATAGTGGAATCACACGGTTTCGCAGATGACCGACACCCACGACCTGGCAGGGCCGCCCATTTGCGGCCCAGCTCTTTTTTGTGAGAGAGCAATCATGATGAATCAAAGGATTGGATGGTATTGCGTATGGAACGACAGCCAAATAAAATTCAGCCTATGTTGCTATCGGCACTTGCCCAATTGAGCGCCTGCCTGATCGTCTGGAATTTTCATATTCCAAATCCAAATATCGTGCTTTTTGTTGTTCTTTCTGCTGTGCTCGTGAAATGCGGCTATGCAGCAGGAATCGTAAGCGGCCTCATTGCATTCCTATACTCCGCGTTTTTCTTTTCGACCGACCACAGCTTTTTTCTTTACACCTCTTTGAACCTTCAAAAGCTCATCGTGATCGGCCTTGGTATCGCTGCGAACATTCTGCTGATCGGTCACCTGCAAAGGCAGTTCGAGTGTTCCAACATGGAAAAGATGCAGGCCGAAACTGAGGAAAAGCTTCAGGAAACAGCAGAGAGCTACCGTGCAAAACTTTACCACGATGTCTTGACTGGCACATACAACCGCCGCTACTATGAGGATATCGCATCCCGTATCGTCGGCCCCGCAGGCATCGCGCTGATGGATGTGGACGATTTCAAGATCTGCAACGACACCTATGGGCATCACGCCGGAGATGTGGCGCTGGAAACAGCGGCCAATGCCATCCGCTCCTGCATCCGCAGCTCCGATCTGCTCATCCGCTACGGCGGGGATGAATTTCTGCTGGTGCTGCCCGGCATTCCGAGCGACATCCTGCAAACCAAGCTGGAGCAGATCCGAGCCGCCGTGCAGCAGGCTACTGTACCCGGTTATTCGCATTTTCGCCTCTCACTGAGCATCGGCGGAACGATGCAGGCCATCACCGACTCGATGGAGAATGCGGTTCGCCGGGCAGACCGGCTGATGTATCAGGCAAAGTGCCGCAAGAATGCCGTCACGGTGGAACTCCCCGAAAACGCGCTGACCGCGCAGGAAGAACTGGTGGAGGAGAAGCCGCAGATCCTTCTTGTGGATGACTCTGAAATGAACCGCCTCATCCTGGCCGAAATCCTGCAAGGCGACTACCGTATTCTGGAAGCAAAAGATGGCCGGGAATGTATGGATGCCTTGCAGGCGGAGGCCGGGAACATCGCACTGGTGCTGCTGGACATCAACATGCCGGTCATGGACGGTTTCGAGGTGCTCAAGGCCATGAACGCCAACCACACCATCGAGGACATCCCGGTCATCATGATCTCCAGCGACGACTCCGACGCCGCGATCCGGCGCTCCTATGAGCTGGGAGCCAGCGATTACGTCAACCGCCCCTTCGATGCTCGCATCGTCTACCGCCGCGTGACCAACACCATCAAGCTGTACGCCAAGCAGCGGCGGCTGGTGCAGATGGTGTCGGACCAGATCCGCGCCCGCGAAAACAACACCGATATGCTGGTGGGTGTGCTGAGCCATATCGTGGAGTTCCGCAACGGCGAGAGCGGCGCCCATGTGCGGCACATCCGCATCATCACCGAGCTGCTGCTCCACCGCCTGCTGGAGATCAGCAGCCAGTACCCCATCACCGCCGAGCAGCAGGACAACATCCCGCTGGCCTCCGCCCTGCACGACATCGGCAAGATCGGCATCGACGAAAAGATCCTCAACAAACCCGGCAAGCTGACCCCGGAAGAATTTGAGGTCGTCAAGACCCACAGTATGCTGGGGGCCGAGATGCTGCACCAGCTGGAAGACTTCAACGAGCAGCCGCTGCTGCAGACCGCCTACGAGATCACCCGCTGGCACCACGAGCGCTGGGACGGGCGCGGCTACCCGGATGGGCTGAAGGGCGATGAAATTCCCATCAGCGCACAGCTGGTCGCGCTGGCCGATGTGTACGATGCACTGACCAGCGAACGCTGCTACAAAAAAGCCTTCTCCCACGAAAAAGCCGTGCAGATGATTCTGAACGGCGAGTGCGGAGCGTTCAACCCTTTGCTGCTGCAATGCCTGACGGATGTGCAGACCGACCTGAAAGTTCAGTTGCAGCAGCGGACGCAATAACAACAGGAGAACGAAAGTCCCCATGAAACACCTCATCTCACGCCGTGCATTCCTGAACGGATGCACCCTGCTGGCGGCCTCGACGGCCCTCGGCGGCCTGACTGCCTGCGGCGGAACGGACGCAAAGAACAGCGGTCTGCCGCAGATCCTCATCGGAAGTGACACCTACCCGCCCTATATTTATCTGAACAATGACGGCACCCCGACCGGGATCGACGTGGAGATCGCCACCGAGGCATTCCGCCGCATGGGATACGCTGCACGATTTGAAGTCATCGACTGGGAGCAGAAGACCGCCCTTGTGGAAAGCGGCGCCATCGACTGCATCTGGGGCTGCTTTTCCATGCAGGGCCGCGAAACGCTCTACCGGTGGGCCGGGCCTTACATGGTGAGCCGTCAGGTCGTGGCTGTGAACGCCGACAGCAGCATCCAGTCCCTCAGCGACCTTGCCGGGAAGACCGTTATGGTGCAGAGCACCTCCAAGCCAGAGGGCATCTTCCTCAGCGGCTCCGACCCGCGCATCCCGCAGACCGTCGAGGTGTTCAGCATCGAAGACCGCAGTGTGCAGTATGCCATGCTGGCCTGCGGCTATGTGGACGCCATCGCCGCCCACGAGACGGCCATCCTGCAATACATGAAAGACAACAACGCGGTGTTCCGCATCCTCGAAGAGCCGCTGCTGGTCACCGGGCTGGGCGTTGCCTTTGCCAAAAATGACAGCCGCGGACTGGACCACCAGCTGAACGATACCTTCGCGCAGATGCGCGAGGACGGCACACTGGAACGGATCGTCGGCAAATACCTGGAACATGCTTCGCAGTATCTGGAGGTGGACACCATTGACGCGTAACAACAAAGCCACTCCGAACACGCGGACCTGGGTGCTCTACATTCTCGTCGGTGTGCTCTTCATGGCGGGGGTCGTCCTGGCCTCCGGCTGGAAAGCCCTGCATGTGACCGAAGAGCGTTTCTGCCAGACGATCGAGTTCGTCAAATCGCAGTCCACCAGTTTTGAGCAGTACAACGATACCATCACGGCCAAAGCGCTCCGCCGCACGGCGGTCTCGGTGCACCAGCTGGCCGGTGACGCCGCACTCGACCTCTCCGACCCGCACTGCCTGAAACAGCAGACTGAGACGCTCTGGCTCACCGGCATTTCCGTGCTGCGCCCGGATGGCACACTCCTGTGCGAGTACACAGCGAACGGCATCGGCTATGCCCAGCTGGAAGACCGGCTCAAAAAGGAGACCGCGCTGGACGTCTTCCGCTTCCCGCAGAAGACCTACCTGAAGCGCGTTCTGCTGGCAGACGGGTCTGCCGTGGATGTGGCGGCACACCGGGCCGACCACGAAGAGGTCATCCTGCTGGCCTATCGCTGCACACCGGCCAAATTTGTCGAGGGGACGGCACTGTCGATCCAGAGCATTCTGGACGGCTACCCAGAAGAGACCAGCGGCACCCTGTTCATCGTGCAGAACAATCAGGTCATTGCGTCCAACCGCCCGGAGCTGATCGGGCAGGACACCACCGCAAGCCCGCCGGTGCAGGAGATCCGCAGCGCCGGGCTTGCGGAAAAGCTGACGCCTACCCACGGCTGGAACGGCTCCGGCTGCTATTTCGGCATGTACAGCCACGGCCGGTCGTTCGACCTCTATGCGTACACGGATGAAAAAACCGTGTTCCACGAGTCGCTCACGCTGGTCTTAACGGCACTGGTCTGTTACATCCTGCTCGTTTCGGTCTTGCAGATGCTGCGCCGGCGCTCGGTGCAGGAGATGGAGCAGCAGAAAAAAGAGCAGGAGAAGAAGTATCAGACCCAGCTGGAAGAGCAGAACCGCAAACTGGAGATCGCGCTCCAGCACGAGGGCGCGGCCAACCGCGCCAAGCGGGAGTTCCTGTTCAACATGAGCCACGATATCCGCACCCCGATGAACGCCATCATCGGCTTCACCTCGCTGGCGGCGACCCACATCGACAACCGCGAGCAGGTGCTGGACTACCTGAAAAAGATCTCCACCTCCAGCCAGCATCTGCTGTCCCTCATCAACGATGTGCTGGATATGAGCCGCATCGAGAGCGGCAAGGTCAAGATCGAGGAAAAGGCGGTGCATCTGCCCGACCTTGTCCACGATGTGCGCTCCATCATCCAGCCCAATGTCGCGGCCAAACGGCTGTCGCTCTTCATTGATACCATGGACATTGAGGATGAGGACATCATCACCGACCCGCTGCGGCTGAACCAGATCCTGCTGAACATCCTGTCCAACGCCATCAAGTTCACCCCCACCGGCGGCATGATCAGCATCCGCATCGCCCAGAAGAACGGTGCGCCCAAGGGCTGCGTCTGCTATGAGTTCCGCATCAAGGACAACGGCATCGGCATGAGCGAAGAGTTCCAGAAGCACATCTTCGAGGAATTCAGCCGGGAGGAAAGCTCCACCGTCAGCGGCATTCAGGGCACCGGCCTGGGAATGTCCATCACCAAGAACATCGTGGATCTGATGGGCGGCACCATCGCCCTCACGAGCGAGCCGGGCAAGGGCACCGAGTTCATCGTGACCCTCTGCTTCACACGCAGCGGGCAGAAAGCAGAGCCCAAGCAGCTCCCCCAGCTGGAAGGGCTGCGCGCACTGGTGGCAGACGACGATACCAACACCTGCCTGAACGTCAGCACCATGCTGTCCAAGATCGGGATGCGGCCGGAGTGGACGATCTCCGGCAAGGAAGCGGTCATCCGCACCAAATATGCGGTGGAGCAGGGCGATGCGTTCAGCGTCTACATCATCGACTGGCTGATCCCCGACATGAACGGCATCGAGATCGTGCGGCAGATCCGCAAGGTGATCGGGAATCGCTGCCCCATCATCATCCTGACCGCCTACGACTGGGCGGACATCGAGGACGAGGCCCGCGCCGCCGGAGTGACCGCGTTCTGCGAAAAGCCGCTCTTCCTCTCGGAGCTGCGCCGCGTTCTGGCCGAACCGTTCCGTGCAGAGCCTGCCTCCAAGCCCGCTCAGCCCACTGCGGCCGACCTCAAGGGGAAGAAGCTCCTGCTGGTGGAAGACAACGAGCTGAACCGTGAGATCGCACTGGAGATCCTGAAAGAAGCCGGTTTTGTGGTGGATACCGCCGAGGACGGCGCGGTCGCCGTCCAGAAGATAAAGCAGGCGGCCCCCGGCCAGTATGACCTGATCCTGATGGACATCCAGATGCCCAATCTGGACGGCTACGAGGCCACGCGGCAGATCCGCGCCCTGCCGGACGCCGAGAAGGCCAGCATCCCCATCTTTGCGATGACGGCAAACGCCTTTGAAGAAGACCGTCAGAACGCGCTGGCGGCCGGCATGAACGGCCATATCGCAAAACCGCTGGACGTCCCGCACCTGCTGCGCGTCCTCGCAGATGCCCTGAAAAAATAACCCCAAAAAAAGCCGAAACGGCCTGAACTCTGTGTCACACAGGGTTCAGGCCGTTTGTGGTCTTATTCGGTTTTTGGGGCGCAGAAACAAGATCGGATCACTTCACCTGTGCCCCGGTGGTCAGCGCCTCGGACACGGCGTCCATCAGCGCGACCATGGTGCAGTAGTTGGCACCGTAGGTTTCAGTGTAGGCAGAGTAGGTGTCGATCTGCTCCTGGGTGGGGGCGATGTCCATCGCCTCAGCCACTGCCTGATAGAGCAGCGCTTCGCGGGCATACTCGGTGATGCTGTCGCTCATGGCATCCAGCAGGTCGTCGGCGCTGTTGTAACCGGCAGCAGCCTGCAGGAAGCTGTCGAGATCATAGCCGTAATACTGAGCCATGGTGTAGTAGTAGTTCAGGCACTGGTTGACCTGATAATCGGTCACTTCTTTGGGCAGATCCTTGAAGGTGGAGTTTGCCAGCAGATAATCCATCACCGCAGTGTTCAGGTTGTTCTGATACAGCATCTTCTGGTATTCAGCCCGCAGGTCTTCCACGGTGTGGACGCCGTCGGTGCTGCTGAAATTCTCCTCGACCCAGGCATCGGTCAGTTCCGGCAGGATCTCCTCGCTGATGTAGTTCAACGTGACGGAGAAGACCGCCTTTTTGTTGCTCAGGACCACCGCATTGCCCTCGGCATCGGTGGAGTCGCTGTAGCCGTCCGGGAAGGTGACGTTGACCTCAAAGGTCTCGCCGGGCTTGTGGCCCACGATCTGGTCTTCAAAGCCGTCGATGAAGGAACCGCTGCCCAGCGTCAGGCTGTAGCCGCTGTAGGTGCCGCCGGTAAATGCCACGCCATCCACGGTGCCCACATAGTCGATGTTGACGGTGTCGCCATCGGCGGCGGCACGGTCGGTGATCTGCTGCGTGGTGGTGTTCTGGCTGAGCAGGCTGTCGATCTGGGACTGCACGTCCTCCTCCGTCGGCTCGATGTCCGCCTTCTTCAGCGGGATGGAAGCGTAGTCCTCCGGCAGGGTCACATAATCCAGTGCGCGGATGCCGGACCAGTAGCCGTTCTCATCCAGACCGTCACTGTAGGCAAAATTCTGGTAGTTATAATCCGAAGCGCTGCCGTAGACAGACGCCTCCGAGCTGGTCGATGCGGAAGAGGACGCTGCAGACTTCGAGCAGCCCGCAGCCGTCAGCGCCAGCGCACCGGCGCAGAGAAGGCAGACTGCCTTCGAGATGATTCGTTTCAAGTGGATACCTCCTGTATCCCGGACGCCGCCGGGAACTGCAATTTTTTCAGACAAATCTTATTATAAAGGGTAAAAATGAAAAAGAAAAGGATTTTGCGAAATTTCCACAAGTTTCACGCTGCCTGCCACGTGAGGTCGTTGCTTTTTGTCAAAAGCTGTGATATCCTATAATTGCCGCAGCAAAGCGGCAAGGCGCTGTGTCCAGAACGCAGGCGGCAACTCCCTACCGGATGGCTTTGTTTCCATAAACAGGGCGCCGGGAGGGCGACTTTTGAACGTTTCTCCCCGGAGGCTCTGGCCGAAAGGGGGAATGTACCCATGACATTGACCGAGATTCTTGCGCTGTTGACGTTCCTCGTCACAACGGTTTACGACACGATCGACATCGTGCTCCGATTCCGAGAGTTTCGCACAAAAAATGGACAAAAGAAATGACCGCCCCACGTTTAGCACCCGTTGGCGGTCATTCTTTTGATCTGCTGGTAGGGAGCTAGCCGTTTGTTGGGCCAGCGCCTTTTCTATTTGTAGTATAATCGTTCTATCGTCGTTTGTCAAGCTGTCGCCCCGCACACGCAAAAATCCTCTTGCGCTGCGGGGCCTGCGGCTTTATTATAATAAGAGAAGCCCATCAACACAAGGAGGAACATCCATGGATTACAACAAAGCCGCTCTCGAAATGCACGAGAGCCACCACGGCAAAGTCGGCATCGTGAGCAAGGTCGAGGTTAAGACCCGCGACGACCTGTCCACGGCCTACACCCCCGGCGTCGCCGAGCCCTGCCGCAAGATCAAAGAGAACCCCGACGACGTGTACAAGTACACCTTCAAGAGCAACATGGTGGCCGTCGTGTCCAACGGCACCGCCGTGCTGGGCCTGGGCGACATCGGCCCCGAAGCCGGTCTGCCGGTCATGGAGGGCAAGGCCGTGCTGTTCAAGGAATTCGGCGGCGTGGATGCCTTCCCCATCTGCATCGACGCCCACGACGCCGCCAGCGTCATCGCGGCCTGCAAGGCCATCGCCCCGACCTTCGGCGGCATCAATCTGGAGGACATCAAAAGCCCGGAGTGCTTCGAGATCGAAGAAACGCTGGAGCGTGAGCTGGACATTCCCGTCTTCCATGACGACCAGCACGGCACCGCCATCGTCGTGACGGCTGCGCTCATCAACGCCCTGCGCGTGGTGGGCAAAAAGATGGAGGATGTCCACATCGTCCTGAACGGGCCCGGTGCCGCCGGCACGGCCATCATCAAGATGCTGATGACCGCCGGTGCCAAAGACATCGTAGCGGTGGACCAGTTCGGCACCCTGTACAAGGGCTGCAACAGCGCCGAGGCCCACAAGAACTGGCTGGGCGAAGTGACCAACCCCCGCCAGATCAAGGGCGGCCTGAAGGAGGCCATCGAGGGGGCCGACGTCTTCATCGGCGTGTCCCGCCCCGGCATCCTGACCACCGAGCTGTGCAAGACCATGAATCCGGACGCCATCGTTTTCGCCATGGCCAACCCTACCCCGGAGATCATGCCCGACGAGGCCAAGGCAGGCGGTGTGCGGGTCATGGCCACCGGCCGCAGCGACTTCCCGAATCAGGTGAACAACGTGCTCTGCTTCCCCGGCCTGTTCAAGGGTGCCCTGAGCGTCCGCGCACGGGACATCAACGATGCCATGAAGCTGGCCGCAGCCTACGCCATCGCCGACCTCATCACGGATGAGGACCGCAGCGAAGAGAACATCATCCCCGGCGCATTCGACCCCCGCGTGGCCGAGGCCGTGGCCTCTGCCGTGGCAAAAGCTGCCCGCGAGACCGGCGTGGCCCGTCTGTAAAGGAGGCGCGGCATGAGGACGATCTCCGCACAGTCCATCACCGATACCGTCGCCCGCCTGTGCATCGAAGCCAACACCCGCCTGCCCCAAGACGTGGAAGCGGCTCTGGCCAGAGCGCGGGAGGAAGAGCCGTGGCCGCTGGCGAAAACCACCCTCGACCTGCTGTGGTCGAACCTCGGTGCGGCGCAGGAGAAGGCTCTGCCCATCTGTCAGGACACCGGCATGGCCTGCGTCTTCGTGGAGCTGGGAACGGATGTCCACATCGACGGCAGCTTTGAGGCCGCCATCCACGAGGGCGTCCGCCGGGGCTACACCGACGGCTACCTGCGCAAGAGCATCGTGGCCGACCCCCTGCGCCGGGGCAATACCGGCGACAACACCCCTGCCGCCATCACAGTCCACCTCGTGGACGGCGACGGCTGCACCATCACCGTGGCCCCCAAGGGCTTTGGCAGCGAGAACATGAGCCGCATCCAGATGCTCAAACCGGCCGACGGCGTGGACGGGTTCAAGAAATTCGTGCTGGAAACGGTCACGCTGGCAGGCTCCAACCCCTGCCCGCCCATCGTGCTGGGCATCGGCGTGGGCGGCAGCTTCGACAAAGTCGCCTATCTGGCCAAAAAAGCTCTGCTCCGCCCGCTGGACATCCCCAACCCGGACCCCTACTATGCCGCCCTCGAACGCGAACTGCTGGCCGCCGTCAACGAGACCGGCATCGGCCCGCAGGGCTTCGGCGGCAGGACCACCTGCCTGGGCCTTGCCATCGAGCAGATGCCCACCCATGTGGCGGGTCTGCCCGTGGCCGTGAACGTTTCCTGCCATGTCACCCGCCGCGCCAGCGCGACGCTGTAAACGATCCCCTTTCCGTCAAAGGCGTGAGCCTATTAGGAGGCTTGATGAACATGCAATACGAACTGACCACCCCCTGCACCGCGCAGGACCTGGCCCCGCTCCAGGCGGGCGACACCGTTCTGCTGTCCGGTGTGGTCTACACGGCCCGCGACCAGGCGCACAAACGGATGCTGGAAGCACTGGACCGGGGCGAGCC
>OHAG01001967.1_pt1 | contig 12190 bp, 9 predicted proteins | sample 1577081 | NCBI WGS metagenome assembly OHAG01 (sample SAMEA3541513, study PRJEB24748) | human gut metagenome | biome: human gut; feature: human-associated habitat; material: faeces | place: China | collected 2012
TTTTACCAAAACTTCAAGAAATATTTAAAAATGTACAAATCTATGGTGATGAAAAAACAAGAAAAATCATTGATTGTTTAGAAGCTACTGAAAAAAGTTATGCTACAGAATATGATGATTATATTTGTAATATAAAAGTTGTAGATGATATTGAAGAAGCGATTGAACATATTTATACCTATTCAACTAAACATTCTGAATCCATTATTACTGAAAATAAAGAAACAGCAAAATATTTTATGGATTCTTTAGATTCAGCTTGTGTTTATCATAATGCTTCTACACGTTTTAGTGATGGGGGAGAGTTTGGTTTTGGGGCAGAAGTTGGTATTTCAACGCAAAAGCTTCATGCCAGAGGCCCACTTGGTTTACAGGAAATTACTTCTACAAAATATATGATTTATGGAAATGGACAAGTAAGGAGTTAAGACTCCTTCTTTTTTTATAAAAAAATAATTAGTGTACTAAATATATTGACATTGATTAGTGCACTAACTATAATGTTTAGTATACTAACTAATAGGAGGTGTCTTATGGAACTATTGGAATTTGAGGATATTAAAGAAATCTTTTTACAATTTAAATCTCTCCATAAAAATATTCAAGAACTTACTAGTAAAAAAAGCAATAGGGAAGGATTATCTGCTGATCAGTGTTATTTGTTAGGTCTTATTGATCATTTTGGTCATCCTAATCAAAAAATTCTTGCAGAACGTTTAAAAATTACACCAGCTACTTTATCAGTAAGATTACAACGTTTAGAAAAAGCAGGTTTTATTGAAAAAGTTGTAAGTAGACATGATAAAAGAAATGTCTCATTACATATTACGGAAAAGGGAAAAGAAGAAATTAAAAGTTGTAAAGATGATATGAAAATGTTTACAACACGCTTATTTGGAGGAATAAATAAAGAAGATTTAGATAGAATGAAAACGTATTGTCAAATCTTTGAAAAGAATATTCGTTTAATGAAGGAGGAGTTAGATGTTCAAGATTAAAGGATATTTAAAGAAATTCTGGTACTTGATTTTAGCTTGTATTTGTTTGTTGTTTGTACAAGCGCAAACAGAATTAACTTTACCAGATTATATGAGTGATATTATTTCAGTAGGAATTCAAGCGGGAGGATTTGCTTCACCTGTTTCAGATGTTTTAACGGAAGAAACTTATCAACATTTATTATTGTTTGTTGATCAAAAAGATCAAAAAACAGTAAAAAAAGATTATAAAAAAATTAGTAAAGTCAATCAAGATATCATTGATACATTTCCTAAGGCTAAAGGCAAAACAGTATATCAATTGAAAGATTTATCAAGTGATGAAGAAAGTAAGTTAGAAAGTATTTTAATGAAACCGATGTTAATTATTACTTCGCTTGATAGTATGGATACTTCTAGTAAAGAGTATCAAGAAAAATTTGGACAATTACCTCCAAATATGACGATTTATGACGCTATTTCTTTTATGGATGAAAGTCAAAAAGCAAAGATGTTTGAAGACATTGATAAAAAGATGGATACCATGGGAGAAAGTACTTTAAAAATTGCTGCTGGTAATGGTGTTAAAGCAGAATATAAAAAATTAGGTGCTGACATTGACAAAGTACAAACCGATTATATTTTTAAAACAGGTTTAAAGATGTTAGGAATTGCTTTACTTGGAACAGTGGCTGCAATTTCAGTTGCTTTCTTTGCGACAAAAGTTGGGGCTGGTGTAGCGCGTGCTTTAAGAAAAGATGTTTTTGAAAAAGTAGAAAGCTTTTCTAATGAAGAATTTAATCATTTTTCAACAGCGTCGCTTATTACACGTACAACAAATGATATTACTCAAGTACAAATGGTGACAATGATGCTTTTACGTATTGTATGTTTTGCACCAATTATTGGTATTGGGGCTTTAATTAAAGTTTTAAAAGAATCACCATCAATGACATGGATCATTGCAGTTGTTATTCTTGTTATTTTTGGTGTGATGGCGGTTGCGTTTGCAGTTGTTATGCCAAAATTCAAAATTATTCAAAATTTAATTGACCGTTTAAATCTCACAATGCGTGAAAATTTATCAGGAATGCTTGTTATTCGTGCTTTTGGTAATGAAAAACATAGTGAAGATCGTTTTGATAAAGCCAACAAAGATGTTACAAATTTAAACTTATTTGTTAATAGATCAATGGCTTCTATTATGCCGATTATGATGTTTATCTTTAATGTCGTTACTTTAGTCATTGTCTATTATGGTTCTAAACAAATCGATTTAGGTAATTTAGCAATTGGACAAATGATGGCCTTTATGCAATATGCAATGCAAATTATTATGGCCTTTTTAATGATTGCAATGATTGCTATTATGTTACCTCGTGCCAGTGTTGCTGCTAATCGTGTTTATGAAATTATTGAAACTAAGCCAACAATTCAAGATCCTACAAATCCAATTGCTTTAGATGAAAGTAAAAAAGGACTTGTTGAATTTAATCATGTTTCATTTGCTTATCCAGGGGCAAGTGAACCGGTTTTAAAAGATATTGATTTTGTTGCTAAACCAGGACAAACAACAGCTTTTATTGGCTCTACTGGTTCAGGAAAATCAACACTTATTAATTTAGTACCTCGTTTTTATGAAGTCAGTGAAGGAAGTATTAAGGTTGCAGGGGTTGATGTTCGTGATATGACACAACATGAATTACGTAATCATATTGGACTTGTTCCTCAAAAAGGAAATTTATTTTCAGGAACAATTCGTTCTAATTTAAAATATGGTGCACCAGAGGCAACGGATGAAGAATTAGAAGAAGTGATTCGAGTTGCTCAAGCAAAAGAATTTATTGATCAAAAAGAAGAACGTTTTGATATGGAAATTTCACAAGGTGGAACAAACGTTTCTGGTGGTCAAAAACAAAGACTTGCGATTGCTCGAGCTATTGCGAAAAATCCAGATATTTATATTTTTGATGATAGTTTTTCAGCACTTGATTTCAAAACAGATGCTAAACTTCGTCAAGAATTAAATCAACTTGTTAAAAAGACAAAAAGTACAGTTTTATTAGTAGGACAACGTATTGCTTCTATTATGGATGCAGACCAAATCATTGTCCTTGATGAAGGAAGAATTGTTGGTAAAGGGACACATGAGGAATTAATGAAATCATGTCAGGTTTATCAAGAAATTGCCTATTCTCAATTATCTAAGGAGGAACTAAGTCATGAGTAATGAAAGAAGAAGACAAGGGCCTCGTGGACCAATGGGTCGTGGAATGAGAGGTAATGGTGAAAAAGCCAAGAATTTTAAAGGAACATTAAAGAAATTATTTGTTTATTTAAAACCTTATTATTTTAAATTAGCGGTTGTTATTATTTTTGCGGTAGGATCAACGATTTTTACAATTGTAGGACCAAAGATTCTTGCTAAAGCAACAGATAAATTATCTGAAGGAATTATGGCGAAGGTAAGTAATACAGGAGGAATTGATTTTGATTATATTGGTATGATCTGTTTGATTCTTGTTGGTTTCTATCTTGTCAGTGCACTTTTTAGTTTTATTCAAGGATTTATTACATCTTCGATTTCACAAAAAGTTGCTTATGATTTAAGAAGTTCTTTATCTAAGAAGATGTCAAGAATGCCTTTAAGTTATTTTGACAAACATTCTAGTGGAGATACTTTAAGTAGGGTAACAAATGATATTGATACAATTGCACAATCACTCAATCAAAGTTTATCGCAAGTGATTACATCTTCTGTTACAGTTGTTGGAATCTTTATTATGATGCTTACGATTTCTGTAAAAATGACATTGATTGCGGTACTTGTTTTACCACTTTCGATGTTACTTATTATGTTTGTTATGAAACATTCACAAAAGTATTTTAGTAGACAACAAAAAAGTTTAGGGGATGTCAATGGTCATATTGAAGAAATGTATGGTGCTCATGACATTGTCAAAGCATTTAATGGGGAAGAAGATTCTGTTAAAACTTTTAATGAATATAATGATGCGCTTTATGATTCAGCATGGAAATCTCAATTTTTATCAGGTTTAATGCAACCTTTAAGTAACTTTGTAGGAAACTTAGGATATGTAAGTGTTTGTTTATTAGGTGGTTTTTTAGCAGGGGGTAATACGATTACGATTGGTGATATTCAAGCCTTTATCCAATATGTACGCCAATTCAATCAACCAATTGCCCAACTTGCTCAAACAATGAATATGTTACAAAGTACAGCAGCGGCAGCTGAACGTGTTTTTGAATTCTTAGAGGAAGAAGAATTAGAAGTTGAAACCGTTAAAATTGAAACAGATGAAGTTGAAAAATTACATGGTTCAGTTACTTTCAATCAAGTTAATTTTGGTTATTTACCAGAAAAAACAATTATTCATGATTTCAATATGCATGTTCATGCTGGACAAACAGTCGCTATTGTTGGTCCAACAGGAGCAGGAAAAACAACGATTGTTAAATTATTAATGCGCTTTTATGAATTAAATAAAGGTTCAATTATGATCGATGGTCATGATATTAAAGATTTTTCAAGACATGATTTAAGAAGTTTGTTTGGAATGGTTTTACAAGATACATGGCTTTTTAATGGAACAATTAAAGAAAACTTGATGTATGGTAAATTAGATGCCAGTGATGAAGAAGTAAAAAATGCCTGTGAAATGGCGTATGTAGATCATTTTGTCAATACCTTAGAAGATGGTTATGATACGGTTCTTGATGAAGAAACATCAAATATTTCACAAGGACAAAAACAATTATTGACGATTGCTAGAGCGTTTCTAAAAGATCCTAAAATTCTTATTTTAGATGAAGCAACTTCTTCAGTTGATACACGTACAGAAGTGCTTATTCAAAAAGGTATGGAAAAATTAATGGAAGGACGTACAAGCTTTGTTATTGCACACCGTCTATCAACGATTCGTGATGCTAATACAATCATTGTCATGAAAGATGGCGATATTGTAGAAATTGGTAATCATGATGAATTGTTAGAAAAAGGTGGATTCTATGCCTCACTTTATCAATCACAATTTGAAGGTAGCGAAATTTAGAAGCAAAGAAATTTGCTTCTTTTTCTTTTCAAAACATGTTTATATATGGTATAGTACAAGCCGAGGGGATGATGTTATGGTGAAAAGAAAACCACAATATGTCAAAATTAAAGAATATATTATTCAAAATATTGAAGATGAAAAATATAATGAAAATGAACAAATTGAAAGTGAACATGCTTTATGTGAACTTTTTGGTGTTACCCGAATGACAGTGCGCCAAGCTTTAACGGAATTGATTAATGAAAATGTGATTTATTCTGTACCTAAAGTAGGTTCCTTTGTTTGTAAGAAATCGAGATTTAAAAGTTTTGATGGACTAAACAGTGTTACAGAAGACTGTGCTAAGAAAAAAGAAGATTGTACAAGTCATGTCGTTTTAAATGAACTTGAAGAAGCTACAGATTTAATGAAAAAAGAAATGGCTTTAGAAGATAATAAAGTATGGCACGTTAAACGTGTAAGACTTGTAAACGGAGAGCCTTTATGTTTTGAAGATGATTACTGTAATTATGATTTAACAGGAGATATTCCTTTAGAAGTATCCAGTACATCTTTATTTAATCATTTTGAAAATGATCTCAATTTACATATTGCTTTTTCCGATCAACAAATTGATGCGGTTTTAGCGGGTGAAGAACTAGGAAAATATTTACAAGTTGATCCGGTGACACCTTTGCTTAGAGTTTTATCGATTACATGCTTACATAATGGTAAATGTATTGAATATGGGTATACTTATTATCGTGTAGACAAGTATACTTTTAACCAAGTTGCATATCGTAGAAAATAAAAGGATGTTGTCAAATCCGTTTGGTTTGTTATAATGAGAATGTTAAAAAGGAGATTTTAGATGAATTATTTATATATTGCATTAATATCAATGGTACCTTTAATTGAACTTAGAGGAGCAATTCCTGTTTCTCAAGGGTTAGGATTACCAATTATTCCATCTTATATTGTTTGTATTCTTGCTAATATGGTACCTGTACCTTTTATTTACTTATTTGCTAGAAAGGTTTTAGTATGGGGTTGCGATAAACCAGTTATTGGTAAATTTTTCACTTGGTGTTTAGACAAAGGTGAAAGAGGTGGAAAAAAACTTCAAGAAAAAGTAGGAAGAAGTACTTTTGTTGCTTTATTATTATTTGTAGGAATTCCACTTCCAGGGACAGGTGCATGGACAGGAACACTTGCAGCTAGTATTTTAGATATGGATTTTAAATCAACAACGATTGCCGTTATGCTAGGAGTTTTACTTGCTGGTGTAATTATGATGGTGGTTAGTTTTTTAGGATTTTCATTAATTTAGAAGTGTTTTACGCTTCTTTTTTTGTAAAGGAGGACGGTTATGAATGTAGAAATTATTAACGTTGGAACAGAGTTATTACTTGGAGAAATTGTCAATACAAATGCAACTTATTTACAAAAAATGTGTAAGGAATTAGGTTTTAATGTTTTCTTTCAAACGGTGGTAGGTGATAATCCCCAAAGATTTTTAGATTGTTTAAATATTGCTTTTAATAGAGGATGTGATTGTGTTATTACTACAGGTGGGCTAGGACCAACTGAAGATGATCTTACAAAAGAATTATCTGCAAAATATTTAGGATTAGAAATGATTTTTAATGAAGCAGAAGCCAAAAAAGTGAATGATAAATGTTGCTTTGTATCACAACTAGATCAAGTGACGGATAATAACTTTAAACAAGCTTATTTTCCTAAAGATTGTTATGTTTTAGATAATCCAATAGGAACTGCTAATGGGTGTGTGATGTCTAAAGATAAAAAAATGATTGTTAATCTTCCTGGGCCACCAAAAGAAATGACATATGTTGTTGATCATCAGCTTCAACCATATTTAGAAAAATATCGTCAAGCTAAAATCTATACGTATGATATTGTAACTCAAGGTGTCGGAGAATCGGCAGCAGCTACCATGATTGATGATATTGTTCAAAGTCAAAAAGAGGTTTCTATTGCTTTATACGCTTCAGAGGAATATGTAAGAATTCGTTTAGGGGTTAAAGCAAAACATCAAGATGAAGCAGATATTTTAGTGAAAAAAACAAAAGAATTGATTGAAGAAAGATTAAAGGATTATATTGTTGAAAATCCTAATTTATTTGAAGAAGTGATGAAAAAGATTAATGGATTTACTATTTTAAATGAATGTGATTTTTTATTAAGTGATTATTTTGTTAATAATGGAGGGCCAGTCTTTATTCATTTAACTTTGAAGGAACATCCATTAGGTGAAATTGTTCATGTGTTATTAAAATATAAAGAAAAAGAAATATCTTTCGATATTCCTTTACTTGTTAAAGCAAGTCTTTCTTTATCTAAACTTGAATCTAAATTGATTTATCGAATTGATCAATTAATTCGATAAACTTTAAAGTTGCTTGTGATAAGCTTCTTCTTTTAAGATAAGCATAGCCAATGCTTCTTGAAGGAAGGGGCTTTTTTAATTGTATTTCATAAACTTTATTTTTGTCTAAAAAATCATGAGAGAATTCTTTAACAACACACGCATTTCCTAAATTGGCATGAGTAAATTCTAAGAGTAAGTGATGGGCTCCTAATTCCATTTCAGGATTTAATAAAATTCCATGTTTAGCAAAATATTTATCAATATAATTTCTAGAATTACTTGATTTTTCTAAAAGAATAAGATTCTTTTTCGCAATTTCTTGATAGCTGTAAAGATGATCATCTTTTTCTTTAGAGATAAAGATATCATGAATTGTTAAACATTCTTTCATCGCTAGACTTTCATCATCAAAAGGAAGATTGATAAAGGCAAGATCAATCGTTCCATTTTTTAAATGTTCAACTGTTTCAATAGAAGTTCCATTGACAACATTAATTTTGATTGTTGGATAAAGATGATGAAATTGTTTTAATAGGTCAATTAAGTAATTTTCACAAATTGAATCACCAGCACCAATATTTAACTGTCCTGAAAGTAATTCATTATAATGAGAAAGTTCATTTTCAACACTGGTAATTAAAGCAAGGGCTTCAGTAATGTTTTTATGAAGGAGCATACCTTCTTTAGTAAGAGTAACACCTTTGTTTAAACGAATGAAGAGTTGAGTGTTGAGTTCTTTTTCTAAAGCATGAATTGTTTGAGAAACAGCAGATTGTGAAATGAATAAATTTTTGGCTGCTTTTGAAAAAGAAAGGGTAGAAGCCGCTTCGTTAAATATCTTATATTGTTCTAGTTTTATCATATTAGTACTCCTTATATCAAATATATTATATATTAATTTTACTTATATTAAGTAACAAAAAGAGAGGGGTAACCCTCTCCTTATAATACTATTTTATTAAAGATTCACCTGTCATTTCAGCAGGAACATCTAATCCCATTACTGTTAACATTGTTGGTGCTATATCAGCTAACTTACCATCTTTTAAAGATTTACCTTCTGTGTGGTTAGATACCCATACAAATGGAACTGGGTCAGTTGTGTGAGCTGTAAATGGATTTCCTGTTTCAGCATCAATCATAGTTTCAGCATTTCCGTGGTCAGCAGTAATAAATACTGTTCCATCTAATTCTAAAACTTTATCAACGACTCTTCCTAAGCATGTATCCACAGCTTCAACAGCAGCTTTAGCAGCTTCTAAAACTCCAGTATGTCCAACCATATCTGGGTTAGCATAGTTTAATATAACCATGTCATATTTTCCTGAATCTAATCTATTTATTAATTCATCAGTTAATTCTGGTGCGCTCATTTCTGGCTTTAAGTCGTAAGTTGCAACCTTTGGAGATGCAATAAGAGCTCTGTCTTCACCTTCGTTTTCTTTTTCAACACCACCGTTGAAGAAGAATGTAACGTGAGCGTACTTTTCTGTTTCTGCTATTCTTAATTGATTTAATCCCTTAGAAGCAACATATTCACCTAAAGTATTAGTAATTGCTTCTGGTCTGTAAGCAACTTCAACACCTTCTAAAGTCTTATCGTATTGAGTCATTGTTACAAATACTAAATCTAAAGTTTCTCTTTCAAATCCTGCAAATTCTTTATCGTTTATAGCTCTAGTTATTTCTCTAGCTCTATCAGGTCTGAAGTTAAAGAATACTACTGAATCTCCATTCTTTATTGTTCCAACTGGAGCTCCATTTTCTTCAATAACGCATGGTAATACGAACTCATCTGATTTATTATCAGCATAAGATTTTTCCATGCATAGAGTAGCAGATGTAGCAGTTTCACCTTTTCCAAGTACCATTGCATCATAAGCTAATTGTACTCTTTCCCATCTATTATCTCTATCCATTGCATAGTATCTTCCTGAAATACTAGCAATCTTACCTACTCCGATTTCAGCCATATAGTTTTCTAATTCAACTACGAAATCTTTACCTGAACCTGGAGCAACGTCTCTACCATCCATGAAGCAATGAACATATACATTCTTAACTTCTTGCTCTTTAGCTAATTTTAATAATCCTTTTAAATGATCTATATGAGAGTGAACTCCACCATTAGATAATAATCCCATTAAGTGTAATGCAGAATTATCTTTTTTAGCATTTTCAATAGCTTTTAATAAAGCCTCGTTCTTGAAGAATCCACCTTCGTTTATTTCTTTAGTTATTCTAGTTAATTCTTGATATATAATTCTTCCTGCACCTATATTTAAGTGTCCAACTTCTGAGTTACCCATTTGTCCATCTGGTAACCCAACAAACATACCACTTGCTTGTAATTGTGAGTGAGGATAGTTTGCAACTAATCTATCATAATTTGGTTTATTTGCAGCAGCAACTGCATTTCCATCTCCTTCTGGAGCTATTCCAAATCCATCTAATATCATTAACATTACAGGTTTCTTCGCCATAATTCCCTCCAAATATATAAATACTTTTTTAGTTTCAAAAAAAGTGATAACTTTGTCTTTGTGAGTTTCATTATGCAATTAAAGTAGCCTGAATCTCACTCGTCATTAGTATCTTTAATTGAACCATGTTTATTATACTATAATTATTATTACTAAACAATATAGTTAGATTTTTGTAAACGATTGTCTAAAAAATTTTCTGATAATTTATTTTTTGCTAAATAACCCAAAAATATTATATACATATCAATCACTTAATATTTATTTAAAGTCATATAATGAACTATAACATTTACAAAGGATGGTTTGTTATGAAAAAACTTTTTATCTACTTTATCATTCTCACCTTAGTTTTAGTTATATCCTTAAATTTATTTTTATTCTATAATTCTTCATCTCTATCTAGCACTTTAAGTGATTCAAACAATATAAGAAGTACAATAACTGAATTAGATAAGTTTAAAACTACTATAACTGAAATGAGTGATGCTCAAGAGGCTTTTATATTAACTGGAAACTCTAAATATAAAGCTACTTACGAAACCTCACTAAATAGTGCTTATGATAATGCAAACTCGCTTGCAGATAACAATATTATATCCACAGAGGACAAAGATACTATTACTGATTTAATCAAAGATTATGACTGCATTAATGAATCTATTTTCAATAGTGATATAAGTTATCCTGTCTCTAGTGATCTTGAAACATTAGTTAATAACTCTAGTAATGCTAAATTAAAAATTCTTCACTCTGTTAGCAATCTTATAGCTGCTCACAGGGAGTCCCTTGAGGAATCCTCAAATAGTATTTCTCATACTATAGGCAATCAAAAAACTTTTGTCAGTTGGATTAGTAGTATTTTTACTGCTTTAATGGCTATCCCCCCATTATTAATAAAAAAATTTTCAAAGAATTCTAATAATATTAGCACTACTATTAATTCTTTAACATCTTCTAATACAACTACTTCTAATAATAATGCTGATTCTTCATCACTATCAGATTCAATTAGTGCATTAGAAACATTTTTTAATTTTCAAAATAATGTAGATGAAGTAAAAGAAGTTAGAAATCAATTAATTCAAAATGCTACATTGATTAATTATTTAAATGTTGTTGATTTTAACAACTCAGAAATGTCTAAAAACTATAACCATTGTAAAAATGAATTATCATCAATCATTAATGAATTTGTTAATATTGAAAAGAAATGTTCAGAAGATTCCTCAATAGATATATGTAATGAAATAAAATCAATAAAAATTGCCTTAGATAACCTTTCACTTTCTATAAACAATTTATATAAATATAACGAATATATGATTAATATAAGCAAATTACTTCTTAATAAGAATATTAATTCTCAATAATTTCATAAAAAAAAGAAATCCCTAGCAGAGGATTTCTTCTTTATTGAATTCTAGTAATTTACGATTTGAGCAAAATCAGTAGCAACTAAGCTAGCTCCACCAACTAAAGCACCATCGATATCAGATTGAGCCATTTGAGCTTTTATAGTTCCTGGCTTAACTGATCCACCGTATTGGATTCTTACTTTGTTAGCAACTTCTTGACCGAACATTTCAGCAACAACGCTTCTTACAGCCATAATTGTTTCGTTAGCTTGCTCATCAGTAGCAGTTTTACCAGTTCCAATAGCCCAGATTGGTTCGTAAGCTATAACAACTTTTTCTGCTAATTCTGGTGCTAAACCTTCTAAATCAGCTTTTATTTGAGCTCCAACAACATCGTTAGTTGTTCCGTTTTCTCTTTCTTCTAAAGTTTCTCCACAGCAAAGGATTGGAGTTAAGTTGTGAGCGAAAGCAGCTTTAACTTTCTTGTTTAATGCTTCATCAGTTTCGTTGAAGTATTCTCTTCTTTCACTGTGTCCTAAAACAACATAGCTAACACCCATAGCTTCTAACATTCCAGGAGCAACTTCACCAGTGAAAGCTCCTTTTTCTTCAAAGTGCATGTTTTGAGCTGCAACTTTGATGTTTGATCCTTCAACTGCCTTTAATACAGCATCTAAGCAAACAAAAGTAGGACAAACTACTACATCACAAGTAGCATCCTTTACTAATGGTTTTAATTCGTTTATAACTTTAACAGCTTCTTCTGGAGTGTAGTGCATTTTCCAGTTTCCAGCAATAATAGCTTTTCTCATTCTATTCACCTCATAATTTAATTTTAAATAATTAGTTATGAATGAAGTTTTATACTTCATTCATAACCTTTAAATCCATTTTTATTAGATTTGCAGTCTTTAAAGGAAACTCC
>OHAG01001982.1_pt1 | contig 12113 bp, 4 predicted proteins | sample 1577081 | NCBI WGS metagenome assembly OHAG01 (sample SAMEA3541513, study PRJEB24748) | human gut metagenome | biome: human gut; feature: human-associated habitat; material: faeces | place: China | collected 2012
CGTGACCCCCACCGCCACCCCGGAACCGACCGAACAGCCGCAGAAGATGTACGCCACAAAAAGCGTGGATAACGTGCAGGCAGCTAGTGAGCAGGAAGCGGCAGATGGATTCACGGTTTACTTTGCAGTAAATAGTAGTAACACAATTAATGGTAACACAATTGCTGATACAGATGTTATTAAGTTCAATGGGCAAATGGATAATAGCAGTAATTGGTGTACACATCCAATGGAAAAAACAACCATCAAAACAAGTGATGGCCGCACAATCTATGCATTGAGGAATTGTACTGATGCTTCGGGCAATAATTTTACAAAGATTCAGATTCAGCTATGGGGTAGTGATGGAAAATGGAAAGCTGAGATACTGGTAACATCTGGTGACGCTATTAGTTACTACAACCTCAAAATGTATGATGCGGAAGATGGAACATGGACAGACGCATCCACTTTAGAGGGCCACAAACACTTTGCAAACAAACCCATCAAGTTCGAAAACCGCAGTACAGCTAATTTAACGAACGTAAAGGCAAATTTCTATATCTCTGGTGAAAATGGATTAACATTGGTTAATGATGGCTCAGATGCTAAAGATGTTCCTCAGGGAGAATTCGTTGGTTTTACCATCCCAGACGTGGAATGCTCTTATGTTCAGTTTACATGGGTTGAGGACGGTAAAAACAAAACCAGCAAATACTATAACTTCTATAACGAATCTGTTAGTGGTAATGATAAAGAATCCTTTATGTACAGTGAAACAAGTGACTGCTTTATCTATACTGACGCAGACAACGTAAGATGGGGTAGAGAAAACTCTTTCCGTATCTATTACGATGCTACTTTCTCAAAGCTGCCAACAACAGGAGCGGGTAATACTGGCGGCGACTATTCAATCCCCAAAGCCAAAAAAGAGACCATTTATTATCGGATAAAAGGAGAGAACGAAACCTCCAAAAGCGGCACGCTGGTAAAAGATGGAACAAACAAAAATCTTTATTATGTTGACATTCCCCAAGAATATAGTTCAAATAGTTCAATCATCTTTTCCGGTGAAGAAATTAGCAATGACAATACGACAAAAGAACATGGACTAAGTACAGCGTGGCTGACGATTCCCAAAGATGACAAAAATTGCTTCTATGCGGATACGAATGACGATGCAGTATATACCAATGGCCAACGTGGCGGCTACTGGGCTCCAAAAGGCACCAAGCGTGATGCCGAAACGTGGAAGAATCGTGATGCCGAAACGGGGGAAAAAACTCCAATAGTAGATATTGCATCCGCTCCTTTTACGGAAGAACCAAACACAAAGTATGTTACCAGTACGCTGTATGACTATTATACAGATTACGAGTTGAATGGCAAGAACCGTGATACATACGTTTACGATGGATATAAGGATCCAAGTCACCGCAACTGGGTAACCTTCCGTGAATTTGATCAGGCGCTGAGCGATTATTATAAGAATGTAGAAGCCCAATACCCGATTTATACCGGACATTTCCAGCCTGCGGACGGCACTGAATTTAGCCAGATTGCAGATACATTAAAGTTGTTTGGGTACGACAACTTTATTCGTTTTAGGGCAATCAATAACTCTCAGTATAATGAAGATCAAAACAGTGGAAATAAACATTATGACTATGCCTATCAGGGATTGGTTGAGGGTACAACATCCACCGGTGACGCAACAGGTGAACCGCTGCTGAAAGATACAAAAACAGTAGAACCGCACTTTAACAAAGACTTCCTCTCAGGAAAGAATAGTAAAAATGCAAAGCTTGGTGAAGTGTATGAGAATGTAAAGTTCCCATTTACTAAAGTGGAAAATCTTTTTGGTAATGAGCCGGACGTTGATTATTGGTGCTTTGACAGCAAGGATACAACCTTGTATCTAAAACAAGATTCGGGACAAAATCCGGATTCAAAATATTTTCTCCAAAGTACCAATAACAGAGAGTCTTCAAAGAATGTGAATGCGTCATCGGGCTTTGATAAAGTGACAAACACATATGGCTACTTCCCGTTCAATGAAACAGCAGACCCTGGTGTGGCTTCTACCTACAATTACGGCTTTGGCACCAAGCTGCAGATGGATTTTACCCTGACGGATGACGGTATGCTGGAAACAGACAATGGAAATGGAACAAAGGTAAAAACCAGCATCAAGTTCTTCTTCTCCGGTGACGATGACGTTTGGGTATTCATTGATGGCAAGCTGGCGCTTGACGTTGGCGGCGCCCATGGTAAGGTTTCCGGCCTGCTGGAATTTGGCAAGGCAAATGAAAAGAATAATAGTGTAACAGCCTATGTCAGTAAGGTCAAAAAAGGCGGAACGTCAAAAGAGGATCAAGATAAAAAATTTGTCAAGCACGTGAAATATAATAACGAGGACATTGATTTCTACGCGCAAGGCACTACTCTTAAAGACCTCGCCAAAGGCCAAAAGCACACCCTTACCATGTACTACATGGAACGCGGTATGTGGGAGTCCAACATGGCGGTGGCGTTCAACTTCCCGGATAATAACGAGCTGCAGGTTCAAAAAGAAGTCGATCTGACCAACGTTACTGATGATGACTTCAAAAACTGCTTTACAGGCCAGAAAATCTTCAACTTCACCATCCAGAACCAGGCAACCCATTATGGAGAAAAAGAGGCCGCTAAACCGAATCCAAGCGATACCAAAGAGGTGAATTTGACTGCGGAAGGTAACAAGATTGAACCCGCAACCAAACAAACCGAATCAAACAAAGGTGACTACATTTTCGAGTTGGCTACAAACCCCGAGCAAGGTTCCGGGCAAGATGCCAAAAAGGTCCTTCACTGGTACGCACGCTATACGGATACGCAAAGTGCAGCGCGTGAGAAACGTCGTGGCATCCTGACGCTGGGAAACCCCATCAATATCGAAAACATGCGCTTCCTTACGTTCCAGGTTTACGTTGGTTCAAATGATGGTGGTGGAGGTGACCTTTCCCTCAACAACCTGTATCTGGAACTGCTGGATGATCAGAACCCCGCCGTCCAAAAAGGCAGCCTTGACACATCAGGCATTAACGGCGCAACGTATGGCTCGGTCGAAGTGAAGCCAGACCAATGGGTCACCGTAAAGCTGGACCTGCACAAGATGAAAGAGAAGGGCAAATTTAGCGGCAATGTTACAACCATCCGCGTGGGCGATAACTATAGCCGCAACATCTATTTCAGGAACTTTACCTTCATTCCCAAAGCGGTGCCAAGTAAGATGACCGGCTTTACAACCGATCAGGAGAAAATCCCGGATTACGGCTCCGCCAAAAGCGGTCATTTGGAAAACGCCGAAAACGCACAGTACACCTCCACCATGGACACAGACACCCAGTTGGTGGACGGTGACGGACGCTTTGTTCTGGAAGCTGGAGAAACCGTTACCTTCAGCGACCAGTTCCGCCGCGGCAGCTACATTTCGCTCAAAGAGGAACTGAACCCAAAACTGTACGACACCACATGGACGGTGTACGAGAACGGGCAGGCGGTTAAGTCGACGGAGCCGACGAGTACGAATTATACATCAGTAACGCTCGAAAAGCCCAGGCCGCTGGATAGCCAGAAATCCCCCGCCGACGGCCCCGATGATGGCCGAACGGAAAACAAGGGAACGGATGATGAGCAGAAGGACAACAAGTATGACGGAAACAAACCCTCCGCCGACACCATCGTCTTCCGCTCCTATAAGGACCCGGACGAAACAAGCTCCACGCTGACAAAGCTAAAGGTAGAATACGTCAACAAGGTCAAAACCGGCGGGCTGACAATCCAAAAGAAGGCCGCAGACGGCGAAACCTTGGACGGAACCTACAAGTTCAAAGTTACCTTTAGTGATGTTGGCGGTGCTGCTCTGGAAGAAGATGACATCATAAGGTATGTTGAGATCGACATGAGCGATGAGAAAAACAAAGAACACACCGGAACCATCACCGGCATCCCCGTTGGCACCCGCTATACCATCGAGGAAGAAACACCGAAAGATGGTTCCAGACTGCAAAGCGTAACTGTTCCGAAAGGTCAATCCGCCCAAGTGATCAACACCATGGTGGAAGGCAAGATTGTGGCGAGCGAAAATCCGAGCAATCCGAACGATCTGAAAGTTACCGCAATCTTTACCAACACCAAGCGCACACTGATCAACATTGAGTTCGACAAGCTCTGGAAAGATGCAAATGGTAAGGACCTTAGTACTGCGAACCAGCCGAACGAGATTTACATCCAGCTCCAGCGCCGCCTGGCAACCAGCAGAGACGATAAAGACTGGGAACTGGTAAAGTATCCGGCTGGCAGCACGGAAGACTATTTTACCATTACCCCCAAGGATAATAATGGCTGGAAGTATACCTTTAGCGGTTTGGATCAGTACCAAATCAATGCGGAAGGTATCAAAACCAATTATGTGTACCGCATTGTGGAAGGTACGGTGGATGAGGCTGGCAAATTTGCCCCGGCAGCGAAAGACGGAACCATTACGATTGACGGCAATACGTATGGTGTAACGGTAAAGGCTGAAGCAACACCAAACAGCGAAACGAACGGCGAAACGAACAGCGCGGGCAGCTCAACAGGCAATACAGCCACAGCAAACAGCGAAACCGGCGCAACTACAACGCCAGCCACAGCCACCGATGGAACCATCACCGGCGGCAGCGGCAAGATTGAGCTGACCAACACGCTGCAGAACCCGAAGTTTGTACTGGATATCATCAAGAAGGACGCGGAAAATGGCGAAAATAACAAAGAAGTATTCTTGAAAGATGTTGAGTTCAAGCTGGAAAAGCTGAAAGCCGAAACAACAACCGAAGGAAAAACGCAGTATACGGTTGATACTGGCTACAAATTCAGTAGCAACAACAAAAATTATTTGACCGGTATAACCGGAACGGACGGCGAGATTACAAATAACCCGTTCAAAAATCTGGAACCCGGCAGATACCGGCTGACAGAAACCAAGGCACACCCGGGGTACAACCTGTTGTCCAAGTCGATTGATATCGAATTTACCCAAGACGGCAAGTACAAGATAGACGATGGCACCGCCAAAAACGCAACGGGCGATGCAGCCAGCGGCTACACAGTTACCCTTACCGTTCTGAACCGTAAAACGCCTGAGCTGCCCCACACGGGTGCAGACGCGCCAAGCCTGTGGCTGCTGATCGGCATGCCGCTGGCGGTGGCAGGGCTGTTGATATTCACATTCCGCTACAACAGGAAAGGGGGCCGGCGACATTAACCATCCCCCGGAAACCCAGCAACCCCCAGGGTACAGGGCCTGCCCGCCAGTGCGCGCCCGTTTACGGCAGGCGCAGTCATAAGCCGGGGTGTGTAACTGAAAAGCGGAAAATATCGCCTGTTTCTATAAGCGCAGCCGGATGTTGCGCTAAGGCTTAAAAAACCTTGGGATCCGGAAAGGATTCCGGTGGCTCTTTGCCTTACATCCTGCTTGTGGCTGCGAAATATCCGTTATTTCCTTTGTTTTCAGATGCACCTTAAGCCAAGTGGGCAAGCGGCCCGGTTTTCCCTCCCTTTTTTCTTTACGGCACAGTGCGGGCGGCGCGGCAGCGTTTCCCCGCTACAGCGCCCCGCACTGCACGCCGTGCTGATGCAGAACCCCTAAGCCGGGCGGCTTTGCCGCCCATCCGATGATGACTTTTTTTAAGAGAAGAGGTACTGAAATGAAAAAAGCAAAACGTTTTCTCACAGGCCTGTTGAGCGCCGCCCTGGCCCTCAGCCTGTGCGCCATGCCAGCAATGGCAGCGGACAACGGTGAAACACCGGCGACAACGCCACCACAGGATGTTTGGACGCAGGATACCGGTTCCATTACGATTCATAAGTATGAGTGGAACGGTAAAAATGGAGAGGCCGGAACCGGCGAGCAAGGAGACGAAAAGCATCTTCCTTCGAATACCACCACTGATGGCAAAACTGAAAAGCCTACTCCGTTGGCAGGTGCAACGTTCAGCATTTATCAGGTTATGGACCGTGCCGAGCTCCAAAATTACTATGACGGTACGAATGGCAAAGAAAAGGTTACAGTCGATACATACCTGAACGAAGCCGGGGATGCGATTAAATCCGGTAAGACCTATTCCGCTGCGGTCGCTACAAAAACGACTGGCGCAGACGGCATTGCCAGTTTTACCGATCTCCCGCTTGGTTTGTATGTAGTTGTTGAGACCGATACCCCGGATAAGGTTACAAGCCCGGTGAAGCCGTTCCTGGTATCGGTTCCTATGACGAAAGCAAGCAATCCCAGCGAGTGGCTGTACGATATCCATGTTTATCCGAAAAACGGTACAACTTATGGCGAAGTGAAGATTGTTAAAACCGGACGTGTTGGCTCTGGTACGCCAAGCAAACTCAGTGGTGTAACCTTCACGCTGGAAAAGTGGAATGAGACTGACGGTAAGTGGAACCTTGTAACAGCCAGTGATAAGGATGGCAAAGAGTTCAATCTGACAACCGATACAAACGGTGAAATTTCCGTAAGCGGCCTGTCTCAGGGCAAGTATCGCTTTATCGAGCAGTCGATTAAAGAAAATAACACCTACATTATTGACCAGACTCCCATTGAATTCGAAGTAACCAAGGAAGGCAAAATCAAGTACAAGGACAAAGAATCCGCAGGGGTTTCTATTCCTGTTATCAATGAAAGTCCGGATGTTGAAAAGAATGTAATTAAAGACGGTGAGCCCAAGACCGAAGCAGACTACAGCGTTGGCGACAAGGTTCCTTACCAGATCACGGTAACGGTTCCGGAGAACATTACCAAGCTGACGACCTTTACCGTAAGCGATACGCCCAATCATTTGAAGTATAATGAAGATGCGACATTGACATGCAATGGTGCTGCTGTGAGTGCGGACGTATATACCATCGCTACCGAGGGCGAGGATGTTCCTGAAAATGGATTTAAAATTACATTTAAGCCTGCCGACATGGCAGAGTATGCCGGCCAAAAGATTATTATCAACTACACTGCAACTTTGCTGAGCACTGCTGACCAGACGGGCGCAGGCAACCGGAATGACGTTTCTCTCGTTTATAGCAACAACATTGGTGTAGACGGCGACGGCAACCCGACGGAAGGTGATAAGAAAGAAATCCATGATAGTACCTTTGTTTACACTTTCAAAGTAAAAGTGAATAAAATTGCAGACGATACCCAAAAGGGACTTGAGAACGTAGAGTTTGACCTGTACAAAGAAGATGAGAGCGGCACTGTAACTGGCGATGCTGCAAAAGCTTTGGGCCTGGATCCCACTAAAAAGTGGACCAAGGTCAATAAAGAGCCGCTGAAAACTGATGCTAATGGCTATGTGGAACAGGGCGGCCTGGCAAACGGTGAGTATTACCTGGTTGAAACCAAGACTGCCTCTGGTTATAACCTGCTGAAAGCTCCTGTCAAAGTTACCTTGAGCATTCAGGCAAAGACGGAATGGGTTAAGACGTACATTTATGATGATAACGGCAACATGCTGAAGCATACGGTTGATAAGAAAAACACTACTTTTAGCGGTGGCGATGAAGGTGGTAAAACGGAGTATACAATTACCGTTGTCAACCGCAAGGGCTTCGACCTGCCCACCACCGGTGGTTTCGGCACCCTGCTGTTCAGCGGCATTGGTGTGCTGCTGGTTGTGGCCGGTGTTGGCGTGCTGCTGAGCCTGAAAAAGAAAAACCGCGCCTGATGCGCCCGCCGCAAGGCAAAACAATTTTACAATTCACCAATAGGGTATAGAGGGATAATCCATCATACACAGGGGGAGGGCCGGGTTTGGCCCTCCCCCTATGGTGGGTTATTGGGGAATAAATTTTTTTGGGTGTACATGGCCGTTGTTCGGCTGATTTTTAGGCCCTGCGTGGGGAACCACCCCACGGGCGTCAGGCTTGTGGCGGGGAACCACCCCTCAGGCCGCTCCGCGTCCAGCGCAAACAGCGCCCCGTCCCCTCTGTCGCTCCGCGACATCTCCCCGCCCCGCGGGGAGTCACCCCTCAAGGGGCGCCAATATCTCGCGTGCAGAACCTAAAAATAAATAGGGCAAGGCCCGCCAACGGGCCGATGGCGGGCATCGGCCCCTACAAATGATTTGCAATGTTTGCGGCGCGGTCCACCACAATTATTCTTTATTATTTATTCTTTCGCCTACCTCCAATTCCTCATTGCTAATTCCTAATTCTTAATTGCATCAGCTCCCAACTTCAACCCTCTCACGGAAAGGTTCGCGGTGACGCTATGGATACCACAACAAAACTAAAAGTCGGCTTTGCGGCCTTGATGATCCTGTCCGGCATTGGGGTGGCATCGTACCCGGTTATCAGCAACGCGGTGGCGCAGCGCCACGCCAGCGAAGCGATCCAAAATTACGATGATACCGTAAAAAGCATGGATACCGAAAAACTGGACGCCGCCAAGGAGGCCGCCCGCCGCTATAACCAGCAGTTGGACAGCGCCGTGGAGCGCGATGCCGCAGGCGAAGCGGAGGATACCGGCACCAGCTATGTGGACCTTGTGGATGTGGGCGAAAGCCTGGGGTATATCACCATCCCGAAAATTGACGTCAACCTGCCCATTTACGAAGGCACCAGCGATGATGTGCTGCAAAAGGGCGTCGGCCATCTGGAAGGCTCCAGCTACCCCCTTGGCGGCGAAAGCACCCACAGCGTGCTGACCGGCCACCGCGGCCTGCCCGAAGCCGTGCTGTTCACCGACCTGGACAAGCTGGAAGAGGGCGACTGTTTCTACCTGCATATTCTGGATGAAACGCTGGCGTACCAGGTGGATCAAATCAAAGTGGTGGAACCGGAGCACACCGAGGATCTGGAAATCACCGCGGGGCAGGATTACTGCACCCTTGTTACCTGCACGCCGTATGCCATCAACACCCACCGCATGCTTGTGCGCGGCACCCGCATCCCTTATAATGGAGAGGAAGAAACCAACACCCCGCAGGCCGTGCAGTATCAGGCGCTGCGCACCGGAACGGTGGTCAAGCGCGTGGTGGATGCCTGGCCGTGGATCGCGGTAACGGGCAGCATTGTGATCGGCGGCGAAGCGCTGCTGCTGCTTTTGCTGCTGCACCGCTGCAAAAAGCGCGAGGAGGATGACTAAATGGGACGGCTGATTGCTAAAATTCTGGCCTGGCTGGCCATTTTGCTGGGGCTGGCGCTGTTGATACAGCCCACCGCTGCCCAGTGGTGGACCAGCACCCGCAACGCCAAAACCGCTGCGCAGTTTGCGGCCCGCGCCGAAGCCCAGCCCACCGCCCCCGCGGCGGAGGAAACCACAGCCGAACCCCCGGAGCCGGAACGCGCCTACCCTGAACTGTACGCCGCGATGCAGGACTATAACGCGGAAATTTACGCCGGGGGCCAAAGCGGCCTGACCGACCCGTTCGCCTACGAGGAAGCCCCGCTGGACCTTGCTGCCTATGGCTATGACGATGATGTGCTGGCTGTGCTGTGGATCCCGCGCCTGAACCTGGAGCTGCCCGTTTACCTGGGCGCCAGCCGCGAAAACCTGGCCAAAGGCGCGGCGCTGCTGGGCCAGACCTCGATGCCGCTGGGCGGCGAAAACACCAACACCGTGATTGCCGCCCACCGCGGCTATTATGGCGCGGAAATGCTGCGCAACGTGCAGCAGATCCAGGTGGGGGACAAGATCCAGCTGACCACCCCGTGGGAAACGCTGATTTACCGCGTGAGCGAGCTGAAAATTATTGACCCCAGCGATATCAACGCCGTGCTGATCCAGCCGGGGCGGGACCTGCTGACCCTTTCCACCTGCCACCCCTACACCCGCAACAGCCAGCGCTACCTGGTAATTGCGGAGCACGACACCGCCGCTGCGGACACCACCAAAGAGGAGGATTTGCAGGAAAGCGCCGCTACCTGGGACGAAACGCCGCGCCAGGTGACCGTGGAGGATGCCGGCGGCAGCTCCATTGCCGAAGTGACCCCCCAGGCCCTGACCCCATTGCCGGGGGAGGGCAGCGCGGAATCCGAGGGGAGCGCGATCTCCAATACCATGATCTGGCTGGAAAACAACGCACTGTGGGCCGGGCTGGTGGTTATTGCCGCCGCCGTTGGCATTATGGTGATATGGAAAAAACACCGGGAGGATTAACCATGCAGTACACACAGCAGGCCGCCGCCGTTACGGCCGAAGTAAACAAGGCCGTGCAGGGCAAACAGCAAACGGTAAACACCATCTGGATGGCCATGCTGGCGGGCGGCCATGTGCTGATTGAGGATATTCCCGGCGTGGGCAAAACCACGCTGGCGCTGGCCTTTGCCCGCGCGCTGGACCTGAAAGAAAGCCGCGTGCAGTTTACGCCGGATGTTCTGCCGTCCGATTTGGTGGGATTTTCGGTCTACCAGAAAGAGACCGGCAAGTTTGTGTACCACGCCGGTGCGGTGATGTGCAACCTGTTTTTGGGCGATGAGATCAACCGTACCTCCTCCCGCACGCAGTCGGCTTTGTTGGAAGTGATGGAAGAAGGCACGGTAACGGTGGACGGTGCCACCCGCCCGGTGCCCGCACCCTTTACCGTAATTGCAACCGAGAACCCCATCGGCGCCGCCGGCACGCAGATGCTGCCGCAGTCTCAGCTGGACCGTTTCATGGTCTGCGCCGTAATGGGCTACCCTGATGAGGAAGCGGAGCTGGCAATTTTGGCCGGGCAGAGCAAAGGCCGCCTGCTGGACCGTGTGCGCCCCGTTGCCGGTCAGGCGGATCTGCTTGCCATGCAGCAGGAGGTCAGCACGGTATTTGTGCATGAGCTGATGTACCGCTACATTGTGGCGCTGGCCCAGGCCAGCCGCAAGGATCCGCGCCTGGCCGTGGGGTTAAGCCCCCGTGCCACCCTGGCGCTGGCCAGCATGACGCGCGCGGCGGCGTACCTGGCGGGGCGGGGTTTTGGTGTCCCACAGGATGTTGCCCGCCACCGCCTGGTGCTGAACGACCAGGCCCGCGCAGGCGGCGAAACGGTGGACAGCGTAATGCAGGACCTGCTGCGCACCGTGCCGCGCCCTCGCCCCGAAAAGGCTGACCGCCATGGCAGGTAAGCTGGGCCGGGCGCTGGTGCTTTTGGTGCTGCTGGCCGCGGCGCTCATCACCCAGGCACCGCTGGCAGTGTTCCTGTTAGCGTTTGCGCTGGTGCTTCTGGTGCTGCTGCGGCTGGATGCCGCCTATCTGCGCAGGCAGGTAACGGCAGAGCTGCTGGTGCCGGACAAACCCGTGATACAGGGCGAAGATTTTACCCTGACGGTTCGGCTGCGCAACCGCAGCCGGTTGCCCATCCCTGCGCTTGTGGTGCTGCTGAACGCCGCCGATGAATGGGGCGGGGGGCAGATCACCCTGCGCTGCGCCGCCATGTTGGGCGGCAGAGAGAGCGCCGAACAGTGCATTACCTTAAACGCAGGCAAAAGCGGCGTGTGGAGCATTGCGGTGCGGGGCATCACCCTGCGGGATCACCTGGGGGTGTTCACCGCGGCGTGCCCGGCTGCCGTGCAAAGCCAGAGCATCTGCGTGCTGCCCGCTGCCGCGGCTGGCAAAGCCAAAGCGGAAACCGCCCCCGATGAGGACGGCGACGAAGCCGACACCCGCGCCGCCCTGGGCGGCAGCTATGAGCTGCGGGAGTACCGGGACGGGGATACCCTCAAGCAGGTACACTGGAAGCTGAGCGCCAAGCTGGACCGCCTGATGGTGCGCGAACCGCTGACCGCCCTGCGCGCTGCCCTGACCCCCGGTGGGGACCTGGACGGAGCGGAGGAATGGGGGGATTTTCCCCAACAGGCGGCGAAGCACCGCAAAAACCCGCCCAAGCGCAAAAAAGAACGTACTGCCCTGAGCCGGCGCGGCGCTGCCGACCCCGGCAGTGGGCTGAAGTTTGTGGACCGTGTGCTGGTGAGCACCCAGCGCCCCGCAGCGCACCCCGCGTTGTGGCTGGCGGCAGATGCCGCGCTGCTGCTGGCGCTCACCTTTGGTTTGCTGCTGGTGCTTTCCACCGGGTTCGGCATTGCGGTGCCGTTGTGGGTGTGGCCCGCGGCAGCCGCTTTCTGCGCCGGGTGGGCGC
>OHAG01001991.1_pt1 | contig 12074 bp, 7 predicted proteins | sample 1577081 | NCBI WGS metagenome assembly OHAG01 (sample SAMEA3541513, study PRJEB24748) | human gut metagenome | biome: human gut; feature: human-associated habitat; material: faeces | place: China | collected 2012
TGGTCATCACCACCGAGCAGGTGGTCTACTCCCAGTGGTCCTGGTACGGCCAGAACCAGGTGGAGAGCGGCGCAGGCAGCGGTGTCGTGATCAGCTCCGACGGCTATATCCTGACCTGTGCGCACGTTGTGTCCGGCGCATCCAACATCACCGTGACCATCGGCGATACCGATTACCCCGCCACCGTGGTGGGCGAGGATGACACCAGCGACGTGGCTGTCCTCAAGATCGATGCCACTGACCTGACCCCCGCCACCGTTGGCAACAGCGACAGCCTTGCCGTGGGCGAGAGCGTGCTGGCCGTGGGCAACCCGCTGGGTGAGCTGGGCGGCACCGTGACCAGCGGCATCGTCAGCGCCCTGAACCGCAGCGTGACCATCCAGGGCACCAGCTCCACCAACACCATGTCCCTGATCCAGATGGATGCTTCCGTCAGCCCCGGCAACTCCGGCGGCGGTCTGTTCAACATGAACGGTGAGCTGATCGGTCTGGTCAACGCCAAGTCCTCCAGCTCGGACGCGGAGGGTCTGGGCTTCGCCATCCCCATCAACGATGCCATTCAGGTGGCGCAGGACCTGCTGGAGAACGGCTATGTCTCCGGTCGGCCGTATATGGGCATCACCTACATCGCCGTGACCGACGCCCAGACGGCGGCCCAGTTCAACGTCAACGCCTACGGCGTCTATGTCGTGGACGTCGTGCAGGGCGGCCCGGCCGACAAGGCCGGTCTGAAGGTTGGGGACCGCATCGTCAGCATCGACGGCACCGAGATCGCCCAGAAAGACGACCTTGGCACCCTGATGCAGCAGCACACGGCCGGTGACACCCTTTCCATCACCGTTGCCCGCGACGGCCAGATGCAGACCGTCTCGCTGACGCTGGGCGAAAAGAATGCGTCGAACACCGCCGCACAGCGTTCGGCCAACAACTGAGCCACCCCCGCCGCAAGGCGTTATCAGGATTTGATTCCTTTCTTCTTCAAAAATCCCCCGACTGGCGGTGACCCGCTGGCCGGGGGATCGCTGTTTATACCAAGCCGAAGATGGTCGCACTGACCGGAGCCAGGACCGCTTCGCCGCTCAGGATGCGGCTGTCGCCCCGCCACAGGCTGGACGAGGTGCCGTCGCTCAGCAGCTTCCAGCGTCCGTCAGGCAGCCGGATGGGCTGTTCCTGTTCGGTGGGGTTGTAGTAGACGCAGAGCGCGCCCCACCACGCCCCATCGCCGGGCAGGGCAGGCAGACGCCAGCCCACCAGCGGCTGTTCCAAATCAAAAAATGAAATGGCGTTGGGGCTGGCCCTGTCCACCGCGCCCAGCCGCGGGAAGGCATTCCGCAGCCCGATGAGGCCCCGGTAGTAATCCACCAGCCCATGGAACTGCTCGGCCCGCTTCCAGTCCAGCCGGTTCAGCGCCGGGGAGGAGCGGTAGCTGTTGCCCTGCCCCTTTTTGGTGCGGGCGAACTCTTCGCCTGCCTGCCAGAAGGGCAGGCCCATGCAGGTGAGGTAGATGCCTGCCGCCAGCCGGTTCTGGGCCAGGGCGGCACGGTCCACTGCGCCGAACTCCGGGCGCTCGTAGCGCACCAGGAGCAGCTTGTCCCACAGGGTGAAATTGTCGTGGGCGGACACATAGCTGACGATCTGCCCCGGCGTGTGGGGCGGGAACTTATCGCTGCGGCACCATGCCGCCACGGCCCCGCCGATGTCCCAGAAGCTGCCGGGCCTGCCCTCCACGTAGCCCGGCTCCCGCGCATTGAAGCAGCCGCCCTTGATGGCGTCGCGGGTGTCGTCGCAGAAGATGCCGATGCGGTCGTTCAGCATGGCCAGATTGTTCTTGTTCGCCTCGTACCGGTGCAGCGCACTGCTGCCGCCCTGCCACGGCTCGCCGTACATCAGGATGTCCCGCCCGCCGGGCAGCTTGTCCAGCTCAGCCCGCAGCAGGTTCATCGTCTCCACATCGTACAGGCCCATCAGGTCGAACCGGAAGCCGTCGATGTGGTACTCCTGCGCCCAGTAGAGCACCGAATCCAGAAAGTATTTCCGGGCCATGGGCCGCTCACTGGCAAACTCGTTGCCGCAGCCGCTGCCGTTGGAAAGACTGCCGTCCTCGTTCTGGCGGAAATAATAGAGAGGGACCGCCCGGTTCAGCACGTTGTCGAAGCGGTACATGTGGTTGTACACCACATCCATCACCACACCGATGCCCGCCGCATGGAGGGCCTGGATCATCTGCTTGCACTCCCGCACCCGGACTTCGCCGCGGGTGGGGTCGGTGGAGTAGCTGCCCTCCGGGACGTTGTAGTTTGTGGGGTCGTAGCCCCAGTTGTACTGCCGGGTCAGCGGGCGGCTCTCATCCACGCTGCCGAAATCAAAGATGGGCATGAGCTGGACATAGCGCACCCCCAGCCGCTTGAGGTAGTTCAGGCAGGTGGGGTGGACGACATCGCAGTTCAGGGTCGTGCCCTGCTGGGTAAAGGCCAGAAATTTGCCCCGCCACGCATTGCGCACCCCGCTGGCCGGGTCCTGCGAGAAATCCCGGACGTTGACCTCCCAGACGCTCCGCTTCGACGCCGGGATGACCGGCCGTTTGTCCTGTTCCCAGCCCGGCGGGTCGGTGCGGGCCAGATCCACGATCATGCTCCGCGCCCCGTTCACGCCCGCCGCGCGGGCATAGGGGTCAGCGGTGGTCACGCTGCCCCACTCGGTGGTCACGTTGAAATTATAATACTTCCCGTGCTGGTCGCCGGGCAGATAAACGCCCCAGACGCCCTGCCCCCACGGGCTCAGCGGCAGACTTCCGATGCAGGCCCCGCCGTCGCCTTTCCGGTAAAGATCGACCCGGACCGACTGCGCCGTGGGTGCCCACAGCCGCAGGTGAGTGCCCGATGGGGAATACGCCGCGCCCAGCGGCCCCTGATAGTCGGTCTGACGGGCAAACTCCTCGCTTTCGAACCATGCTTTCCATTGTGCAGGCGTTTTCATTGACTCTCATCCTTTATCCTGACATTCCCGCCCTCGCCGGAGGCAGGCCTTTTGGAATTAGTGTACCCGGCTTGCGCGGATTTTGCAAGAGTTTCCTTGCAAATGGGGCTGCGGTACACTATACTGAAAGAAATGAACCGATCACGGAGGCGATGACATGGCATACACAGACGATTGGGAGACCCTGATGAATGGAGTCTTCGGGCCGGGCGGCAGATTCAAGGCCGCCCCCGGCACCCCCGCCGAACCCCGGCAGCAGCCAAACAGCACGCTGAACGACCTGAACGCGGCGCTTCTGGAACAGCAGAAGAAGCTGGACGCGATGCTCAAGGCCCAGTCGGCCCAGCTGAAGACGCAGGACACCGCCGCCGAGGCTGCGCTGGCTGACAGCCGCCGGATGCTGCGGGATATGGAGAACGACGGTCTGCTGGCCAAAGGCACCACCGACGTGAAACCTGAACATCTGGGCAGCTTCGAGGGGCTGGCCGACGAAGTCCGGCAGACCGTGCTGGGGCAGGACGCCTTTGTGGACGCGGTCGTCCGCGCCATGCGCCGCCCCTTTGTGCTGGGCACCGAGCCGCCCGCCGCCCGGAACATCATCCTGCTGTGCGGCGGCACCGGCACCGGGCGGCACTTCGCGCTGGAGGAGACCGCCCGCTGCATGGCTGCGCGGGGCCTGCTGCAAAACGACCAGATCGCCGCGCTCGACCTGGCTCTTTACGCGAACCCTGCCGCCGAAAAGCTCTTTTTGCAGGACCTCTACGCCGCGCTCCACGCCCCCGGCGAGATCGTGGTCTTTGAACACTACGAGAGCTGCTGTCCCAGCTTTCTGAAGACACTGTCCGACCTGGCCGTCCGGGGCAGCGCCCCGCTCTCCAGCCGGTACATCGTCAACCGGGACGGCATTCTGGTGGACGCCGGAACGGCTCTGGCCCCCGGCGCGGTCAGCCGTCTCGACCCCTGCGGGAAGTACCTCATCTTCTTCTCGAACAAGGGCCGCGCCGCCATGGCGGACAAGTTTGGCGCAAGCATGGTCTCGGCGCTGGGCGACGTCTGCGAGACGACCGCCTACCAGCAGGCAGACCTTGCAGCCCTCGCCGCCCAGCAGCTGAACGCGCTGGCCCAGAAGGTCACGGCCCGGCTGGGCCTGACCCTCGCCGCTGGGGCCGATGTGCGGGACTACGTCGCCGCCCAGTGCACCCCCCAGAAGGGCGCAGCCGGGCTGTCCGGCTGCTGCGACCGCATCTTCCGCGCTTTGAGCGAATACTGCCTGCAAACGGACAAGCCGCTTACCGGCACCGTGACCCTGACCGTCGCACCGGAGGGCCTGCTCTTCCACCTGAACGATGCCGCCCCGGCCCCGCTGTTTGACCTGCTGCCCGCCGCCTACACCGGCGCGCTGGATGAGATCCGGGCCGAGATCTCGGAGCTGGTCGGTCTGGCCCCAGTCAAGGAATACGTGTTCGGTCTGGCCGACAATCTGCAGGTCCAGCAGCGCCGCGCCGCTGCGGGCATGAAGACGGCCAGCCTCTCGATGCACATGATCTTCACCGGCAACCCCGGCACCGGCAAGACCACCATCGCCCGGCTGGTGGCAAAGTACCTCAAGGCCATCGGGGCGCTCAAGGGCGGGCAGCTGGTGGAGGTGGGCCGCGGCGACCTCGTGGGCCGCTACACCGGCCACACCGCACCGCTGACCAACAGCGTCATCGAGAGTGCCCTCGGCGGCGTCCTCTTCATCGACGAGGCCTACAGCCTCTACCGCGGCGAACAGGACAGCTTCGGCCTCGAAGCCATTGATACCCTCGTCAAGGGGATGGAAGACCACCGCGACGAGCTCGTGGTAATTCTGGCCGGGTACACCAGAGAGATGGAGACCTTCCTCACCGCCAACAGCGGTCTGGCCAGCCGCTTCCCCAACAAGATCGAGTTCCCGGACTACACCGCCGACGAGCTGCTGCAGATCACCCACGTCCTCGCAAAAAACAAGGGCTACACCCTCTCGGAGGCCTGCGAAGAGCCGCTGCGGAACTACTACGCCCGCCGTCAGGCCGACGACGCCCGCACCGCCGGCAACGGCCGTCTGGCCCGCAACACCCTCGAAAAGGCCATTTTCCACCAGAGCCGCCGCCTCGTCGCCGAGCCCGCCGCCGCGCTGGATGTGCTCCTGCCGAGCGATTTAGAACTGGACGAATAATTGCAGAACCACGCAAAAAACGGACCGCTGAAACGGTCCGTTTTTTGTTGTTTAGCGATGCTCTTCCGCCAGCTGTTCGGCCAGCGCCCGCATCCCGGTGCGGACGTCTTCGGGCGCAAGGACTTCCACCTTGCCGCCAAAGCCCGCCACCCAGCCGTAGAACGGCTCGCTGACACAGATGGGCACATCAAAGTGGAAGCGCCCGTCCTCCTCCGGCAGGAAGGTCGGCGAAGCGCCGAACCGCTCCCGCATGGCGCTTTCGAGGTCGGCTGTGCAGCGCAGGGTCACGCGCCGTTCGGGGCCGCCGTACATGCTGAAGTGCTTGCGCAGGTAGGCGGGCAGATCGAAATCAGCAAACTGCTCCCGGCCGCGGCGGGGCAGCTCCAGCACCCGGACGCCGGACATCCGGTCCACCCGGTAGTGGCGGATGCCCACCGGCTCCTTTTCGTCCTGATAGGCGATGAGGTAATAGCAGCCGTTCTCCCACGCCATCTGCCATGGGCTGATGATCCGCTTTTCGGGCCGGCCCACTTTTTTGTAGTGGAACTCCACCATCCGGCCGGTGTTGATGGCCTCGTGCAGTGCGTCGATGCTGTACAGCAGGCTCCTGCTGTCGGTCTTGGGACGGCCGTCCACGTAGACCTGACGCTGCAGCTGGCTGCCCTCGTAATTGGAGCAGAGCTTTTCCAGCTTCCGGATCAGGCGGCGGCTCGTGGCGCTGGACACCACCCGGCTGGCCTGCACGGCGTCCACCAGCAGCTTCAGCTCGGCCAGGTCAAAGGTGCGGCTGGCAAGAAAATAGCCGCCGCCCCGGCCCCGCCGGAGCTGGATGTCGTACCCCAGTGCGTTCAGCGCGTCGATGTCGCTGTACACGCTCTTGCGCTCGCAGAGGATGCCCTGCTGTTCCAGCAGCCCCACCAGCTGGGGCACGTTCAGCAGGTGATTTTCGTCGGTCTGTGTCTCAAAGATGCGCAAAAGCGCCAACAGCTTGGATTTCTGGCCTTCCTGCTTGGGCATAGGTTCACCTCATTCGGGGAGCTTCTTGTCGAACGCCGCACGGCGCTGGGTGGAAAGGCGGAACATCTCTTCGAGCTTTTCGCGGTCGCCCGCCGCCAGCGCACTGCGCAGTGTGCCGAGCGCGGCGTCGAACTGGTCGATCTCCGAGATGAGGTTGTCCCTGTTCCAGAGAAACAGTTCTGCCCACATTTTGTCGTTGATGCGTGCGATGCGGGTCAGATCCCGGAAGGAGTCGCCCGTGTACTCGCACAGCGAGGTGTTGTCGTTGGCGCACATCAGGCTGACGGCGATGGCATGGCACAGCTGGCTGACATAGCCGACCATCCGGTCATGCTCCTGCACGGTCAGGGTGCAGATGTGTTTGAAGCCCAGCACCTCGGCCAGCTCTCGGACCCAGGCGATGGCCTCCGGGGTATTCTTCTCGGTCGGGGTGATGATGAAGTTCGCCGGGGCAAAATTCACCTCGGCGGCGTGTTCCACGCTGGAGGTCTCGCGGCCTGCCATCGGGTGGCTGGCGATGAACTCGACCCCCGCCGGGCAGAGGGCCTGCACCGGTTCCACCAGGCCGGTCTTGACGCCGGACACATCCGTGAAGATGCAGCCGGGCTTGAGGAGCGGGCCGTACGTCCGGAACCACTCGATGAGGGCCGTGGGGTAGAGGCCGAAGATGATGTGGTCGGCCTCCCGGACAAGGTCTTCAAAATCGTGGGTTTTGCCCCGCTCGATGTAGCCATGGTCGAGCGCGAACTGCAAGTGGCCCTCGCTGCGGTTGATGCCGTCCACATGGAACCCGGCTTTGGAGAGTTCCAGCGCATATTTGCCGCCCAGCAGGCCGAGGCCCACCACGAGATAACGTTTCGTTTTATCCAACATCTTCTACCTCCGCGCCCAATGGTTTGATGGCTGTAAAGAAATTCGGCCAGCTCTTCGTGATGGCCTCGGCGCCGTCGATGGGCAGCCGCAGCCCCGCCGCCAGTGCCAGCACCGACAGGCTCATGACGACCCGGTGGTCGTTGTGGCCGGAGAGGACGCCGTCCGGCGCATGGAGCGCCCCGGCACAGCCCTCGATGGTGATGGTGCCACCCGCGCTGGACAGCACCCCGCCGCATTTGCGCAGCTCTGTTTCCATGGCTTCGATGCGGTCGCTCTCCTTGATGCGGAGGCGTTCCGCGTTCCGGATGACCGTCTGCCCCTCGCAGAACAGGCCCAGCACCATCAGCACCGGGCCGAGGTCGGGGCAGTCGGCCAGGTCGATGTCCGTGCCGTGGAGCGGCGCTTTCCGGAGGACGATGCCCTGTTCGGTGCGGGAGAAGTCGGCCCCGCACCGGCGCAGGATGTCCAGAATGGCCGCGTCGCCCTGCAAGGTCGGTTCGGCCAGGCCGGTCAGCGTGACGCCGCCGGTGACAGCCCCCAGCACCGCCGGGAAGGCCGCCTGGCTGTAATCGCCCTCGACGGTGTAGTCACAGGGGCGGTATGCCTGCCCGCCGGGGATCTCCAGCGTCGTTTCGTCCACCCACCGGCTCGTGACGCCGAACGCCGCCTGAACGGACCGGGTCATGTCGATGTAGCTGCGGCTCTCCACCGGCGGGAGCAGGTGAAGGGTGCTGGTGCCGCCCAGCAGCGGCAGGGCGAACAGCAGCCCGCTGATGAACTGGCTGGACACATTGCCCGCCAGCGTATAGTCCCCGCTGGAGAGCGCCCCCTCCACGGTCAGGCCGGAAGGGCTCTGCGCAAAGCAGAGGCCCTGCTCCCGGTACAGCGCTTCATACACCGACTGGGGCCGCTCCATCAGCCGCCCGCGGCCCACAAAGGTCACTTCCTGGCCGGTGAGGCTGGCCAGCGGGATGAGGAAGCGCAGGGTGCTGCCGCTCTCGCAGCAGTCCACCGGGGCTTCCACGGGCAGAAAGCGGCCCAGTCCCTCCACCACTGCATCGTTCCCGCCGGTGGTGACGCGGGCGCAGAGCTGGCCCGCCGCCGCGAGGGTGGCGGCGATATCCTTGCTGAACTCCAGATTCCGGATGTGTGAGGTACCCTTTGCCAGCGCCGCACAGAGCACGGCCCGGTGCGCCATGCTCTTGCTGGGCGGGGCCATAATGACTCCGTCAATGTTTCTGTCTGGTTGGATCGTGATCTGCATTTGCAGCCCTCCTTCTGCCCGTTCTGCCCCAGCTCTCCCTGCGGGAGAGCTGGGGCCTGAGAGGGTCACATCTCCCGCCCGATGGCCCATGCGACCTGGCGGCACTTGGCCATGGCCTGAGCAAAGCTGTCCGGGGTCAGGCACTGGGCACCGTCGCTCCATGCGTGGCGGGGGTCGTAGTGGACCTCCACTTCCAGACCGTCGGCACCGGCGGCCACCGCAGCGATCATCATCGGCTCCACGAGGTTGGCCTTGCCGGTGGCGTGGCTGGGGTCCACGATGACGGGCAGATGGGTCTTTTCGTGGATGATGGGCACGGCGGAAAGGTCCAGCGTGTTGCGGGTATACTTTTCAAACGTGCGGATGCCGCGCTCGCAGAGGATGACCTGCTCGTTGCCGCCGGCCATGATGTACTCAGCGCTCATGATCCACTCCTCAATGGTGTTGCACAGGCCGCGCTTGAGCAGGACCGGCTTGTGCATTTTGCCCACCGCCTTGAGCAGCTGGAAATTCTGCATGTTGCGGGCACCGATCTGCACGACATCGACGTACTCTTCAAACTCCGGGATGCGGTCTTCGCTCATCAGCTCGGAGACGATGGGCAGGCCGGTGGCTTCGCGGGCCTTGACCATGTCGAGGATGCCCTCGGTCTCCAGACCCTGGAAGGAGTAGGGAGAGGTGCGGGGCTTGTAGGCACCGCCGCGGAAGAGGGCAGCACCGCCGGCCTTGACGCTCTGGGCGATGCGCAGGGCCTGTTCCTCGCTCTCGATGCTGCACGGGCCGGCCATGACGGCAATCTTCTCCCGGCCGCCGATCCGGACGCCGCCGCAGTCGATGACCGAGTCGGCGGGATGGAACAGGCGGTTGGCGCGCTTATACGGGGCCGACACGCGGGTCACGTTGTCGATCCAGGGGTTGGCGAGCACATCGCGCTCGTCGATCTTGGTGGTGTCGCCCACCAGACCGAAGACGTTATAGTCCTTGCCGGTGATCAGGGTGACATCGAGGCCCTGCTTTTCAAAGCGGTCCACGATCTTTTCCAGTTCTTCCTTCGGGGTGCCTTTTTTCGTCGAAATGATCATCTTCTTGCATTCCTTTCCCTTTTATCAACGTGTCAACCTCTCAGCCACTGCTGAGAGGTTTCTTTCTTTATTGCACCATGTGCGATTGTGCGCCGCCGTCCAGCCGGAGCAGCTGCACCAGATAACTGCATGCGTGGAGATAGCCGCCGATGCCTTCGCCCGCAAAGCGGCCCTGACAGCCGAACGAGACGACGTCCGTGTTCCGGAACGGCTCCCGGCCGCTGGGTTCGCTCATGAGCACCTCCACGGCGGGCACACCGCAGAGCTGCAGCGCTTCCAGAATGGCCACGCTGTAATAGGCATAGCCGCCCGGATTGAGGATGATGCCGTCGGCGCGGCCTGCGGCCGACTGGATCTCATCAATGATGTCGCCCTCGTGGTTAGACTGGAAGAAATCCGGCTCGATGCCCATCTGCTGGCAGCAGACGTCCAGATAATCCAGCAGGCCGTTGTAGTCCACTTCGCCCTCTACACCGGGCTCGGTGAAGCGGGTGATGTTGACGTTTGGCCCGTTAATGAACAAAAATCGCATCCAATGCCTCCAGTGCCGCCGCAACGGCGTCTGCAACGGTCGTTTCGTTTGGGATGACCGCATCGGCTGCGGCCAGATAGAGCGGGCGGCGCTGGGCTTCCATGGTCTTCAGCGCCTCGGCGCTGGTGGAGAGCGGACGCCCGCCGCCCACGGTCAGGGCGTCCAGCGGGCGGTCGATGAAGAGCACCACGCCGTTCTGCCGCAGGGCCCGCAGGTTTTCGGGCCGCTTGACGACTCCGCCCCCGCAGGAAAGCACCTGACGGCCCTCTCTGGCAAAGCGGGCGGTCTGCTCGGCCTCCCGTGCCCGGAAGCCGTCCTCGCCCTCTGCGGCGAAGAGGTCCGGGATGCTGCGGCCCGCGGCCCGGACGATCTCCTCATCCAGGTCCACGAACCGCTTGCCCAGCCGGTCGGCCAGCGCGCGGCCGATGGTCGTTTTGCCGCAGGAGGGCATCCCGATGAGTGCCACGTTCAGCTGCTCTTTCCGGAGCTGGGCGGTGATGGCGCGGATCTCGGCCGGGGCATCGTCAAACTTGCGGTCCAGGAAGTATTCCGCCGCATACACGGCCTGGGCCACCAGCATTTCGAGGCCGCCCACGGCCACCGGCACACCCGCCTCCTCAGCGCGCAGGATCAGTTCCGTTTTGTCCGGATTGTAGACCACGTCGAGGACGGCTTCCAGCCCCGGCATCGCGGCCACATCCAGATGGCAGACCCCCACGTTCGGGTACATGCCCGCCGGGGTGGTGTTGATGACAATGTCGGCCCCGCTGTGGACGGCTTCCGCATAGGAGAGCTCGCCCTTTTCGGGGTCCGGATGCCGGCTGACGGTCAGCACTCTGGCCGCGCCCTTATCTTTTGCCACGGCGCTCGTGGTGTTGTGGGTGCCGCCGGTGCCCAGAATAAGGACGGTCCGGCCCGCGAACTCCACGCCGTGGGCATCGGCCAGGTAGGCAAAGCCGAGATAGTCGGTGTTGTAGCCGTAGAGCAGGCCGTTCCGGTTCACGACCGTGTTCACGGCTCCGATGGCCTTGGCGCGCGGGTCGATGTAGGAGCAGGATCCCATGACCAGCCGCTTATACGGGATGGTCACATTGATCGCCTTGAAGGCCCGCCGTGTCAGGAAGGCCCGCACCTCCTCCTCGGTGGGCAGCGGGCACAGGTCGTACCGGTAGCCGCAGAGCATCTCGTGGATGATCTTCGAGTACGAGTGCCCCAGTTTGGAGCCGATGAGTCCGTATTCCATTTACAGCTCCTCCTTGCGGTAAGCGGTGGGCCGTTCCATCCAGGCCATGCCGTACTTCGCGGTCAGCAGGTCGCCGACGGCCAGCGCCGCCGCGCAGGTCTGCACGATGGCCGCACGGGGCACGATGCAGGGGTCGTGACGGCCCTGGATGGAAAGTTCCGCGTTCTGTTTTGCAATGTAATCCACGGTATCCTGTGGTTTGTAGATGCTGGGCGTGGGCTTGACCACGGTGCGGAAGACGACCGGCATCCCGTTGGAGATGCCGCCGTTCAGGCCCGCGTTGTGGTTGGTGGCCGTCACGATGCGGCCCCCCTGCATCCGGAAGGCATCGTTCGCTTCGCTGCCCTTCAGGTCGGCGAAGCCGAAGCCGGTGCCGAACTCGATGCCCTTGACGGCCGGGACCGAGAAGGCCATGTGGGCCAGCTCGCTTTCCACGCTGTCAAAATAGGGTTCGCCGATGCCTGCGGGCAGGCCGAGGATGGCGGTCTCCAGCGTACCGCCCACACTGTCACCTGCGCTGCCTGCAGCGCGGATGGCCGCTTTCATCGGCTCTTCGGCTTCCCCGTTCAGCAGAGCGAAGCCATCGCCCCGGCTCAGCAGCGCTTCGGCCTGCGCCCCCAGTGCCGCCGGGTCATCCAGCGCAAAGGGGGTGTCTGCAACGCCCGCGCACCGCCCGATGTGGGTCACGATGTTGATGCCGGCCCGGTCGAGGGCACCCAGCACCACCGCACCGCCCGCCACCAGCGCCGCCGTGATGCGGCCGGAAAAGTGTCCGCCGCCCCGCGCATCCTGAAAGCCGTGGTATTTGGCATAGGCTGTGTAATCCGCATGGCCGGGGCGGAGCAGGTCGGCGGTCTTGGCATAGTCGCCGCTGCGGGGGTTCTGGTTCT
>OHAG01001992.1_pt1 | contig 12074 bp, 10 predicted proteins | sample 1577081 | NCBI WGS metagenome assembly OHAG01 (sample SAMEA3541513, study PRJEB24748) | human gut metagenome | biome: human gut; feature: human-associated habitat; material: faeces | place: China | collected 2012
CGTTCCCGCCGCAGCGGCGGCGAATCCCCCGCTGAGGTTCAGCGAAAAACCTCCCGCCCGTTAGGGGCGAACACGCTTACGCAGTTCGCACACCCCGCTCAGCCGGTGCAGAAAAAAGACTGCCGCCCGGATAGGGCGAACCCGCCTGCGGCAGTTCGCGTGCCTCGCTCAGTCGGTGCAGAAAAATCCGTGCCGAATTGATAAATCAAATTCATCTAATTAAAGCATATCCTAAAAAAACAGCACTGTCAACGCAATAAAAATTACAAAATGTAAACAATTTGTATATGTCAGCGCACTTTGCAGGAATTTGTGCAATAAGGATTGACAACCATCTTCTACTATTGTAGAATATAAGCAATAAAAGGTGTTTTACATTTGTAGAATAAAAGGAGGGTTAGACTATGCGAAACGACAAGCGATTGCCCGATGCGGAGCTGGAGGTCATGCAGACCATCTGGTCTCTGGGCACACAGGTCACGGCGGCCGAGGTGCAGCAGCACGCGGATAAGGACTGGAAAATGACCAGCGTGCTCACGTTCCTGTCCCGCTTGTGCGATAAGGGATTTCTTTCCTGCACGAAGGAGGGACGGCAAAACCTGTACACGCCGCTCGTCAGCGAGAAGGACTACCGTCAGCGTGAGAGCGTCGGCTTTCTGCGCCGGCTGTGCGGCGGCTCGGTGAAGAATCTGGTCGCGAGCCTGTCGGATGCGGGCGCGCTGACCGAGCAGGACATCGACGAGCTGCGCGTGTTCCTCGACAGGCAGGCGCACTAAGGAGGGGATCTTATGCTGCAATTCTCGGAAAAACTGCTCAACAATCTGATGCAGATCGGCCTGACCGTATCGTTGGCGGCGCTCGTGCCGCTCATTCTGCGGCGGCTGATGAAAAAACGCTATCCGGCCCGTATGGTATGTGTGGTGTGGGCGATTCTCGCGCTGCGGCTACTCGTTCCGGTGCAGCTGACACTGCCGCAGGCGCCGGTGCAGGTCATGCCGCGCACCAACTATGTGGTGCAGAGCAACCAGACGGCGTTCCGGCAGGCCGGACTGCCGGTTGCGCAGAACCCAGCCCGATGGGTGACGGGCACGCAGGCGCAAATGCTCAGCGCGGCAGACACCGGCACGGTCAAGACCGTGGATATTACCGACATTCTGCTGACGCTGTGGCTGGCTGGTGTTATTTCCTGTATACTCTGGCAGGGGATTGGCTATTACCGGCTGATACGCAGCCTGAAGGATAAGTCCCGTTCGGTCGAACGCGCGGATTTGCACACGATTTTGCAGGAGCAGTGCGCCGACCTGGTTATTGACCGGGAAATCCCGCTGCGGGTATCCTCGGCGGCGGACTGCCCGATGCTGGCCGGATTTATCCATCCGACGCTGTATTTGCCGGATGAGCGCATTTCCCGGACGGACGCGGCGTTCATTTTCCGCCACGAGCTGACGCATTACAAGCACGGCGATCTGTGGCTCAAGCTGCTGCTTCTGGCGGCACGCTGTCTGCACTGGTTCAATCCACTGGTGCATCTGATCGCGCGATTCGCGCAGGAGGACATTGAGGCGGCGTGCGACGACGCGGTTGTTCGCGGACACGATGGCGCGTACCGCCGAGCCTACGGCGAGACCATACTGCGGTCAGCTATCGCGCAGGCGCAAAAGAGAAAGGCTCTGGTGTCCTGCTTCGGTGATGACAAAAAGACGCTCATGCGTCGGTTTGAGGGATTGTTTGACAAGTCGGTCAAAAAACGCGGTGTCGCGCTCGTTGTGATGATCGCGCTTCTGGTCGGCTCGCTCGGCTGCATGATCGCGGTGGGAGATAACGATAAGGGTCTAACGAAAGAGCTGCGTATGCAGCTGGCACAAAAACAGGCGAATGAGTCGGAAAATCTCGGTTATACGGTCAAATTGGACGGAAAAGACACCTATTTAATCACGGATAGAGAGTTTAGCGATAATTCGGGCGAAACCATTCCCGGACGTGTGGTACAAAAACTGACCTTTGCTAAACAGGATGGAGAGTGGGCCGTATCGAACAGCGAGATTGTGCCGGAAAACGGCCGTGTGACTTCGCTGGATGAATTTAAGCTGTTGTATGAGAATGATCTCGGCTTGCCTGATTTTCTCTTAGGCAGCAATCAGTGGAAGATTGCAGGCGGCTATGATATCAGCGACCCGGTAAATGCGGCAGAAGCACTGCTTCGACTTTCCCCGGCGGCAAGTCAGGTTGAGGGCAGCGATGAGGAAGTAGCACCCTACAACGACATCCGCAAGGTAACTTTCACGTTTAAGGATAACAGCAAGGTTGTTGTCACGATGGTCAACCAGTTCGGTCAGGGCTGGCTGCCGCAGGACTGGACGGACGGCAGCGGCGTTCGTTCCCGCACCGCGGCGGACCTCGCGCAGCAGTATGCCCGCGGTGTGCTGCACAAGAGTGCACAGTATATTTTCCCGATTTTGACGCCGGACGGTCAGAAAGACCTTATCGCGCAGCAGATGGCTATGACCGGCGGCGAGCAGTGGACGTGGAAATACGGTCCGTCCTCGCCGTCTGCAACGGATTTCGTGCTTGTACCCACCGATGACGAAAACAGCTGCCGCGTTGTATTCCGTCTGTCGGGCAGCGGCGTGAATGATGCGCGCTCGGCATACACCGTGCAGACCATCCGCGAGAACAAAAACAGCTCGGTGATCGGCTATATCCTCGAACTCAGTACGGACAGCATGACGCAGAGCGAATTGTTCCGGACGTACTATGCGACCGGTCTGTCGTGGCCGACCGTGCCGCAGTACATCGACAGCATGGATACGCAGATGATAAGAGGCTACGCCGATCCGGCACAGGCGGCTATGCAGTATTTCGGCATGGCGCTGCGCGGCGATTCCTATCTGATGCTGGTGAAGGACACCGAGGTCATCCGGCGGGCGACCGGTTCGTTCGGTGAAGGCGACAGCAATACAGAAACTGCCGTTGTACAGCTGACATTTGGCGATTCCAGTGCGCCGGTTAAGGTGCAGCTGGAGAAAACCGCCGCGGGCTACTGGCAGCCGGTCGGCGTGGTGGAGGACATCACCGCCAAGAGCGGGGAACAGGAGCTCGGCATCGGTGCGAACGCAAGAGGTGCGCTGATAACCGGCAAACTGCCTGAGCTGGCAGTCGGTGATACCATCAAATTTACGTTTGCGAACGAGCCGTCCGGCGGCGTACAGCTCACCAATCGGCTGGTCAATTCGGACGGCACCATGCAGGATGCGCTGACAGATGAGCAGACAGTGCTCACCAAAACCGCTGACGGCTGGACGTACACCGTGCCGGAGAGCATGAGCAAGTCGCTTACCTCCACGGCGGTGGAGCCGTATCTGCACGCACTGGTGCTGGAATACACCGATGCCCGTCACATTCAGCACAAGGCGGCGGCGCTGTACGCCATGCAGAACGGGGAGGCGGCCACCGTCGTACACGGTGACGAAACCCTGAACTCGGTGGCATACCGCAATGATGTGCTGGACTATACGCTTGAGCTGCCGCTTTCGTTCCATAATACGGTCGGCATCAGCCAGTATGAGGACGGCAGTGTGCATTTCAATATGCTGGATGAGGCAGACAGCAGCTCGGCGCATGACATCTGCATTATGACGCTGAATGTAGACGCAACCGCCGTTTTGCACAGCGAATACGGCGAAAACTGGACGGAAAACTATCCGTCTCCGGTCAAGCAGCTTGCCGAAAAGAACGGTTTGACCTATTATCTGGCGTATGTATCCGATGTGCAGTATGACCCGTCCAATCAGGAGATTGCCGCCAAGTACAAGGAAATGTTCACTGCCGCGCAGAATATCACCGCGGATGATTTTGCACTCGACGACCTGACGGATAAGGACGGTACTGTTCGCCGTGCACAGCTGCTGACAAGTCTCGGTGCACATTATGCGGTACTGCATATGGGCGCACAGCATGACCAGCCGTATCAGGTTGCCGTTAATACGGATAATAATTCCTGTGAGGTCTATGTCAGCCGTATCGACTGGACAACCGAAGCACAGTATAAGGTCTATGCCGCTGATAGGGTGACTTTCAAGGATATTACCAATACCGAACCGACAACGGTGGAGCATCTGGCCGATTCTGCAAAGGGCTTGACCGCAGAGCAGTTTGATTTGCTGTACGGTACGCTTGATTTGCCGGTCTATACCGATGATGAATTGGCAAATCTGCAAAGAGTATTGCAGAAAGATCAGATACCGGAACAGGGAGCCGCATTTTTCCTTGGTTTAGGTGATATGTACGGCATATTTGACGGTGATTCTGTGAAGATTTACGGCGATAATAACGAATTTGCATCGCTGACATACCGGTTTACCGACCCGAATACCGGTAAAGAAAACGGCAAATACGTCAAGCTGACCATGCACAAGGCAACAGCTGACAGCAGTCTGCCCGCACTGTGGATTCCGTATAGCTACGAGTTGTATACAGCCTAATCAGGCGGTGCTGAGCATAATAACCAATAAAACCTCTGGGCGGCGCTGTTACGCCGCCCTTTGCGTTGAGTAGCCGATATGTGCAGCAGTAGGGTAGGCAAGACCCGTTCGCTTCTCAAGCAGCAACCTCCCGTTCAACAAAAATTGAAAACCCATGATTTTGTTCACACAACGAACAAACACCGGCGGTATACTTGCGGTATTATAAGAATGTAAGGTGGAATTATATTGTCTACTATTTTAATCGCAGACGATGAGGCGCGTATCCGTCGTCTGGTCAGCGACTTTCTCAAGCGGGACGGTCATACAATCGTCGAAGCCGCCGATGGAAAGGAAGCGCTGAATATTCTGGAGAACCGCCGTCCGGGACTGGATATGGCCATTCTGGACGTGATGATGCCGGGGATGGACGGCTTTGAAGTCCTGCGGGAGCTGCGCGAGCAGGAGCACGGCGAAACCCACCTGCCGGTTATGCTGCTCACCGCCCGTGCCGAGGACGCGGATCAGGTGCGCGGCCTGGAAGGCGGTGCGGACGATTACGTCACCAAGCCGTTTTCGCCGATCGTGCTGGCGGCCCGCGTGCGCACACTGCTCAAACGAGAAGGCCGCGTCGGTGCACCGCTCGAACAGCTTGGCAAGCTGTCGGTCAATGAGCTGCGCCGTGAGGTCATGGTGGAGAACAAGCCGATCGACCTGACCCCCAAGGAGTACGAGCTGCTCATCTACTTCAAAAATAACCGCGCGATTGCGCTGTCGCGCGAGAGCATCCTCAATGCTGTCTGGGGTTACGACTACTTCGGCGATCTGCGTACCGTGGATACGCACGTCAAAAAGCTGCGCGCCAAGCTCGGGGAGTGCGGCACCATGATCGAAACCGTGCGCGGCTACGGTTACCGCTTTGAGGTATGAAGCTGAAGCATCGGTCAATCCGGTTTACGTTTTTTGCTGCGATCAGCATTATCGCGCTGGTGTTTATCGGTATTCTGGTGCTGCTCAATGTGTTTTTCTATCAGGATTACTATATGATGACACGTCGAAGCGAGCTGCGCGATGCCTACGGCAGCATCTGCACCAGCTACGCGAGTGATTCCTCAGATGTTGCCGCGCTGCTGGACAGCTATGAGAGCCGCAGTGCCATTCGTCTGGCGGTGGTGACCGATAACGGCGATGTGATTACCTCGTCTGCCATGCAGGAGGGCGACGTAGGGTTTGATTTTGGGCACATGGAGCAGAAGTTCCGCAGCTTTGCGGTGCTGGCGTCCGTGGTCCAGAATCGTGACTGGGTAGATTTGGGTAAAAACGAATACCGCTTTATGACGATCAGTCTGCGCGATAATGACCAGTATTTATGTCTGATCGGCGTGCTGAATGCGGAACACGGTGAATATCTGATCGCATATATGCCCTATGCGTATATCGAACAGAATTCTTCGCTGAATCTGGTGTTTCTGCTGATTGCCGGTGGCTGTGCGCTGCTGATTTGTCTGGGGTGCGGCTATGTTATCTCGCGTCAGTTTACGCGCCCGCTTATTCAAATGGCGGGACTGGCCGACCGAATGAGTGAGCTGGATTTCTCTATGCAGTACACCGGCAAGGAGGACGGCGATGAGATTGACCAGCTGGGACAGTCGCTCAACCGCCTGTCTGCGTATTTGGAGCAGGCGATCGGTGAGCTGAAGGAGTCCAACGATCAGCTGGCACAGGAGATCGAGGAGAAGGAGCGCATCGACAATATGCGGCAGGAGTTCATCGTGAACGTGTCGCATGAGCTGAAAACGCCGATCGCGCTTATTCAGGGCTATGCCGAGGGCCTGACGGCTGGCGTGGCCGATGACCCCGAGGACCGAAAGTTCTACTGCGACACCATCGCCGATGAGGCCGACCACATGAACAAGCTGGTCATGCAGCTGCTCAGTCTGTCGCGGCTGGAGCTTGGTGCAGAGCAGACGTTCGACGAGGATATTGATCTGCATGCACTTTGTGCGGAAGCGGTGCGCAAAATCGCTGTTTTGTGTGAAAACCGAGGTTTGACCGTGGAATATGAGAACACGCATATTACGGTCCGCACGGACGGTGATCTGCTCGATCAGGTGCTGATGAATTACCTGTCCAACGCCATCCGCTACACGCCCGAGGGCAAGCACATTGAGATTTCGGCGGCAAGAACCGGAAACAGCGTGCGCCTGTCCGTGTTCAATGAAGGTGAAGGTCTGCCGGAGGAGGAGCTGCCGAAAATCTGGGAGAAATTCTACCGCACCGACCGTGCCCGCACCCGAGAGGCCGGCGGCACCGGCATCGGTCTGTCGCTTGTCCGCGCCATCGCGGATACGCTGCACGGCGCTTGCGGCGCGGAGAACATCGAAGGCGGTATCTGCTTCTGGTTTGAACTGCCAGATCTGCTGCCCGCAGAGGACAGCGAGATAAAAGACTGAATTTGTCGAATAGAAAATTGAAAATTATGCTTGACAACTGTGCTATCCTATGGTATAGTATATAAGCACTCTGAAAGAGAGCTGCGATAAAATCTATATCGCGGGGTAGAGCAGTTGGTAGCTCGTCGGGCTCATAACCCGGAGGCCGCAGGTTCAAGTCCTGTCCCCGCAACCATGTTTAACCGCTGATTTCGTAAGAAATCAGCGGTTTTTTATATTTTCAGAGCACTTAGAAAACCTCCGGGTAGGCGACTTCAAAAGTGAAAAGTCGTATGGAAAGGTAGTGGTATCAAAATTCTGAGTATACTTTGAGCAGCAGGCGAAAAACGTCAAGGAGATATAAAAGCAATGCTTATTAAGCGGGGAATGCATCAACACCTGCATAACTTTCGATTTCAATGGCAGCAGTGAGGTAACGTCAAAGACAATGACTGTCATCTACGGCGAGGTGCTTGCTCTGAACCTTATGCCGACACGGTGAGGTAGCGTCTGTCGGTTGGTGATGCCAGTGATGGTGACAGCAATGGCAAAAGCACTAGCGATTATTGACAGGCGGAGAACTGTACACTGTATGCATAGGTGGCGCGAATGCGATCATGGCAGCAGCACGGCTCGAGCACGCACGGCACAGCAGGTCCAGCGGATGCAGGCTGGGCGCCGCATAAGAAAACGCCTCCGTAAAGTCCTGGCTCAAATGCAGGAACTTTTCAGAGGCGTCAAGGCCGGTCGCAAGGCGCACTGCCTGACAGAGCTTATCAAAGAGATACACGAACAGCAGATACGGGATGTTGGGAAGCAGTTTCTTTTTCCAGTCAACCGTCATAATTCCACACCCCGGTCTTTGGTCTTGACCTTCTCCCGCTGGCGGTGCTGGGCTTTGGCCTGCTGCTTCGCCTGCTCCAGCTCCTTGCGGATAGAGGGCTTTTTCTCTTTCTCCAGGTTAATTGCGGAGAACTCCCAGAAGGCCGCCGTGATGACGTCGGCATCCCGGCCCTTAAAGAACACCAGATAGCGGGGAATCTCGCCGCTGGTGTCCTTTTTCAGCGCAAAGTCAATGCCGTACTTCTTGGCGGTGGCGGAAAAGGCACGGATGTTCTGATCGGTGATCTCGATGTTGGAAACGCTGGTGTTGTGCTTCATAAGCTGCCGGAGGGTCTGCTTGCCGTGGTGCAGCTTGGCCTTGTGGCCGGTCACTCCTTTCTGCATCTCGTCCAGCACTTTTTTCATGGTCTGTTGCAGCATCCCGGCGGAGAGCTTGGTAGCCTCCACACAGAGGGCAACGGTGCGCTGGGTGACTTCTTCCTGCATAAGTCATCATCTCCTTTCTCCGCTGCCGTACAGGTCGTGGTTCACCAGGGAAGCGTAGTAGCTGTCGATGGTGGCCGGGGCGTTATACAGGGCAGCCAGCAGATATTTCTTGATGTTGCGGACATAAGTGGTGTTCTCTCGCATACGGTCCAGCACATACTCGATGTGGGAACTGTTCAGCTTCAGGAACCGGGATTTCACCACCTCCGCCGGATAGTCGTCCCCGGCAATGCGGATCATCTCCTTCTGGGAACAGACGGTATCCACCATGCGCTCAACCAACTCATTCAGCATATCCCGATCCAGCCGGTCATCCCGGCATAGATAGTCATACTCGATATTCTCCAAAAGCAGTTCCCGATAACTCTCTCGCTCCTGCATCCAGTCCCGTCCGGTCCTGTTGGCTCCTGCTGGGGGGGTGGGGCTTGATTGGATAGGATTTGATCCTTCCGTACTTGATGAATCAGTATTTTGTTTTTCAGGATTTCTTTTCTCTTTATTTAATTGCGGCCGGTTTTCCAGACATGGGTTATCCATATCCGGGTTTTCCGTATCTGGACAAGCCGCATCCGGCTCGTCCTCACACGGCTGGCCCGTGTTCGGGGGATGGGGCGTCTCGTAGATGACATACTCCACATCCACGATTTTGCCCTTGCTGTCACGCAGGCGATTGCGGACTATGTACCCGGCCCGTTCCAGCTCCTTCAGGGCGGAGCCAATGCTGTCTGTGCCCTCCTTGCAGATTTTGGCCAGGCCTCTGGTGGTGTAGTTCCAGTCCTCCGGCAAGGACAGCATCATGGAGAGCAGCCCTTTAGATTTCAGGGACAGCCCTGCGTTTCGCAGGTGGTGGTTGGACATCACAGTGTAGTCACGGGTTTTCTCAATGCGAAATACCGCCATCATATCACCTCCCTTCGGCGGTTTGAAAAAGTGTTCGTTTTGAGGAAAAAGACGGCCTCTATGCTGCACAGATGCCTCGGAGGGGAAAAACTATGAGCGACGGTCTCTCGGTTGATTGCGGAAGAAAAATCATTGGATTTTCCACTCCTTTCGGGACAGTTTTGACCATAAAAATGTCCCCGTGGCGTGACATAGCAAGGAAATTTCATATCGTCTTATTGCTACAAAAAACCGATAGTGGTATACTTAAAATACAAGTTTATAATAAAATATTACATCTATAGTGGTTTTACAGAAAATCATGTATATACCTAAAAGGCCGAAAGAAATTGATACCTAATACGCTGAAATACAAGGAGGTATATTTATGGGCATCCACTTTACTGAAGAGCAACTTCAGAAATTAGGATATTACAATCCACAACCCAAACTAGAATTCACCGAAGATACTATTCGTGAAATTTTTGGACACGAAGCAGCAGAAGATGAGACTATTGAACGCCTAAAAGCGTATTATTTAAAAACCAGCATTTACAACAGCATGAAAAGCCAAATTCCTTTGTTGATTCTGGTTGGGCACAAAGGAGTTGGCAAGTCTGCATTACTGAAAGTTTTATCATCAGAAGATAACGATGAGGAGAAAATACCTATATCTGTCCAACCAAACGATATTTTTAATTTGGATGTGTCCTCCACAAATTTTTTAGAAAAAATTGAAACCTGGAAAAATGGACTGTCCTCAATAATTTTTAACAAACTAGTACTTTCAATTAACACATCTCTACTTGACAAAGTTCCTAGCACATCTTTTAAAGATTGGATAGGGCGTTTTAATGAATTGCTGTTAAACGCACTTGGTAAAAAACTTGAAGATTTTCAAAAAGAAAAAATACAGTTGTCAAGTTCTGATTTTACAGCCTTGTTTAAAAATTCACTTTTTGAAGAAAAGCAAATTACAATTTACTTGGATGATTTAGATCGAGGTTGGGAAAACACCAAAAATGATGTGAAGAATTTGTCTGCGATGTTAAATGCCGTGCGGGATTTGAGTCGTGATATTCGAAATCTAAAATTCCGTATTGCATTAAGAAGCGATGTGTACTATGCAGTGCGAACTTCTGATGAAACAACGGATAAAATTGATGGAAGCGTAATATGGCAAAGTTGGACAAACCACGAAATTTTGGTTATGCTGATTAAGCGTATTGAAACCTACTTTGGACGCAATATCAATGAGGAACATTTGCTTACCCAGCGTCAAAGGGATATTGGAGATTATCTTAATAGCGTGTTCGAGGAACGATTCCAGGGAAATGGTCACTGGGAAAATGCACCTATGTACCGCGTTCTTATGTCTCTGATAAGAAAACGACCGCGTGATTTGGTTAAACTGTGCACATTAGCTGCTAGAAAAGCTTATACAAATAAGCATAGTTTGATTTTAACTAACGACCTTGAAAGCGTTTTTAAAAACTATTCAAATGATCGTTTAACAGATACGAGTACAGAATATAAATCTGAGTTGCCGCAAGTACAGGAATTGTTGCTTAAAATGAAGCCGTCACAAAAAGAACTGGCATCGGGGACACCTTGTCTCTTTTCTCGCCAACAGCTTATCAAAAAACTGGAAGATATATTATCAATGAGCCATTTTACGTTTAAAGATGGTAAAGAGGTTACAGCTCAAAGCTTAGCTGCTTTTCTGTATAAGATCAATTTCATTACAGCAAGAAAAACTGTTGGTGACGAAATTTTGCGAGTGTATTATGATGAAAATCAGTACATCTATAATGACTTTGCTGATTTCGGCTACTCATATGAGATTCATCCAGCTTATCGTTGGGCTCTACAACCAAGCAACATTGGCACTTTGTTTAATGAGATTGAACTTCTTGAAAGCGAATGATTTCAGCCTAGTACATATTGAAATGCCATCCATCTATTTTGGGCAAAAGACACCGTAGGTTTTAAACCTACGGTGTCTCCATGGGTTTTATTCAGTTTTGTCCTCTAAATCCTCCATAGCCAACCAGTCCTCAAACGACTTCCTGGAAATGCGGATCGCATAACCGATGCGAATTGTTTTAAACTCTCCAGAGTTCACCAAGCGGTATGCGGTGGATTTTGCAATACCGAGGATTGCTGCAATATCATCCACGGTGTAGGTTCTGTTGCTCGGCAGCTTCTTCTCCTGCGATGTACTCATAATTTTGCCTCCCATTTTTCGTAGGCATTTTGACTATGCCTATCTAATTTTCCTTGTGGCGAAGGGGCTTTCTGCCATTATCCGTGCTAAGAATTTGCTAATTTGACATTCTGAACAGGCCATAATGAGGCGGCATTTTACGGATTTTTGTGCAGATTGACCAGTAACCACACAATGCCATAACGAATCAAAAATAATGGAAAGTTATGATGGGTATATCGTACCAAAAGAAACGCCAAACTCCCGGAGCACAGTTTGTTGAGTCTGTGCTCCGGGATTGTTTTGCTGCAAAGCGGTTCGGAGTTAATCGTTTTTAGGATCGGTTTGGGATACTGGTATGCATAAAGGTGGCAGAATAAGAGTAGAACAAAGTGGAACACAGGTAGAATCACTTGGAACCAAAGAGGGATTGTCAAGAGAATCTTACGGGTGTATAATAATAGTATCGAAAAGTGGGTAAAGTAGCTCTGCTGTCGCAAAAAGATGCGATAGTGGAGCTTTTTGTATATCAAAAAAGTTAAGAGAAAGACCAATAAGTAAATTTCTTATTGGTCTTTTTTTATACCTATTTTTCGAGAGTATATACGAAAAGAGTGGGAATCGTGGGAAGAAAATGCAAAAATTCGCCTAATATGAAGGTGTATGGAGTGCCATTCCGTGTGACAGAAATGGAGATGACAGCTAAAGGGCAGGATATATAGTGGTTCAGTTGTCAAGACAAAAATCTAAGCTTTTTATAATGAACTG
>OHAG01001993.1_pt1 | contig 12068 bp, 12 predicted proteins | sample 1577081 | NCBI WGS metagenome assembly OHAG01 (sample SAMEA3541513, study PRJEB24748) | human gut metagenome | biome: human gut; feature: human-associated habitat; material: faeces | place: China | collected 2012
TAGGACCTACAAAGGCCCCGGAACCTTCACAGGAGCCTGTGTAGGTTCCGGGGCCTTTGTAGGTCCTATCGGGTTCGGCGTATCCGTAGGCTTCGGTGTATCTGTCGGCTTTGGTGTTGCAGTGGGCTTCGGTGTGGACGTTGGTTTCGGTGTTGCTGTTGGTTTCGGCGTATCCGTAGGCTTCGGTGTTGCTGTTGGTTTCGGCGTTGCCGTCGGTTTTGGCGTTGCCGTCGGCTTCTGCGTAGTTGTTCTGATTATTTTTGTAGTATCAGGGAAACAGCGCTCTCCCACTTCCTTGATCGTGGAAGGCAGTGTTACACTCTTCAGCAATTTTGCGTCACAGAATACATATCCCTCAAGCGTCTCGATTCCTTCCGGAATTATTACTTCCGTAAGTTGCGTACATCCAACACAAAGCATCTGGGTAAGAGTTTTTACTCCATTACCAAACGTGATTGATTGTAGATTCTCACAATTACTCAAACAGAAATCATTAAGTGTCTTTACAGAATCGGAAATTACGATCTTGTTTAAATGACTATGATCAAATGCATTTGCTGTGATCCTTGTTACATCGTCCGGTACCCTGTATTCTCCGGTTTTCTTAGCGGGAACTGCTATCAGATAGTAGCCTTTCCCTTCTTTTTTATACAGGACTCCATCCACAGCCTTATATACCTTATTACCACTTGCTACCTTGAATTTCTTCAGATTAGTCATTCCGCGGAAAGCATTGAAAAATGTTGCATCATTTATGGAAGCAGGGAGTTCAAGCTCTGTAATGCCTGTTCCGGAGAATACATCTGCCCACAATTCCTCTACGCTATTTCCCAGTTTTACATCTACCAGCTTAGGATCATCGGCAAACGCATTGTATCCAATACACGCTACATAGTTTCCAACCGTTACTTTCTCAAGATTGGGGCAATTTGAAAATGCATATTTTTCAATATAATATATGGAATTGCCTATTACAACCTCTTTAATTTCATCAATATAAGGAAATCTGTATTTCTCATATCGATCTCCGGAAAAGTAATATTCATATATCCTTCCGTAACCAGAAATAGTTAAAACCCCATCTTTTAATGTCCACGTCGCATCATCCCCACATTTACCACTCTTTTCACCTGTTGGTTTTTGCGTTGGTGTGGGAGTTGCGGTAGGTTTTGGTGTTGCGGTAGGTTTTGGTGTCGCAGTCGGTTTTGGCGTTGCAGTGGGCTTCGGCGTGGACGTAGGTTTCGGAGCTGCAGTAGGCTGTAGTGCCTTGACCGTAACATCCTTCTGCGCCGAAATATCTCCAATCTTCAGCGTGATCGTTGTATTACCTGGCTTTTTTGCAGTCAGTTTACCATTCTGGTCTACGGAAACAATACTGTCATCCGCAGAAAGCCACTGGACACTGTCAACCGGATAGCATGTTGAATTGCTTTTTTTGTATATTAATTTAAACGTAGCCTTCGCCGTTTTTCCCTCTTCCAAAGAAGTGTCCGAAAGTACGATCTCCGCAGAGATCTGTGTCTTGTCCACATCTATGGTCTGAACCGTTGTACCGGAAACACTGCTCATGGATTCATCTTTACTTCCCATTTTCCAATCCATACAGAACTCCGCGGATGTGGTGTTCCTTCCAGTTTCATCATTAAGGAAGGAAGAGACTGCGATATATTGATACTCCGGAGTGATCAAAGACTCGTAATGGCCTGTTACCCTGCCAGTCTGATTAACCCAGTCATTTTTTTCCCCATACCATTGGTTGATCCCATAGAGCATGTCATTTGCACGGTTCCAAGCCAGATTTTCTGCATATGACGTAGTTCCACCCGGTGCCCAGATACTTTCCGGCCACATATTACAAGGACGAATATGTTCTCTGCGGACAGATGCCTCCGCGGAACGTATCCTTGCAATATACTCCAGATCGGATGACCACTTTAAGGGCACATAATCAGCCATGGTAAGTTTCTTAGATGGATCCCGCGGATCCTGCACTCCTTCTTCATATGCCTCACTGCGGATCTGATTGATCCGGTCAAGGACTGCCTGGGATGCCGCCAGATAAGAACCTTTGATCCCAACTTTCACTTTTTCCGTTGTAGCAGCAGGATGCACTGTCTCATCTTCGGTTTCAGGTACCTCCTCCGATCCGTCTGAGAATAATTCATCTTCCTGAACTTCATCTGAAAAGTCCGGTACTTCCACAGCAGAATCTCCTATGTCCACGGCACCAACATAGGAACAGTTAGAAACCACAAGCGTGATCCCTAACAATACAGATATCAGCTTTTTCTTCATGGTGTTTTCCTTCTTTCTTTTGTGTTTTCAGATATTACCATTGTAGCACTTGAATGTATCATTTTCCATCATTTCCTCCCAGAAAAATATTTTTTGTAATACATTTTTTGTCAGAATCACTCCTCTTCTTATCGCAGTATTTTGAGGGGTGTTTCCGCGGAGATATCGTAAACCTATTGCAGCCGGATATCTGGCGCAGTCTGATCTGGTACGAAAGATCGGCATTTCACAGAAAATATTCTGGTCTGAAAACCTGTCAAAAAAATGAGATTGCTGATTGGCCCTGCTGCGGATTTTTTCATTTCTGCTTCTTGTTAATCATTCTGTTTTTGCAATAAAACAAGAAAGGAGACAAGAAAATATGGTTGCAAACAAAACACCTACATCTTATAATAAGGATAAGAAAACACCAACTTCTTTATCCAGAAATATTGATGCTGCGGAGGCGAAGATCCAGTACGACGAATATGCCAAAAAGATACTGGGAGACAAGCAGATTCTGTCAAGAATCTTCCAGAAAGTGGTGAAGGAAGCGAAAGATTTGTCTTTATCCGAAATCGAGGATTGTATTGAGAAGGCTGAGATTAACTGCGTCAGTATTTATCCGGGGTTATCGAATAAAGATCAGGTACAGGGAATCAGTACCGAATCTGCGATTGGAAAAGAAGGAAAGATTAATTTTGATGTGAGAACTTTTATCACAGTTCCGATAAAAGGAAAATTGGTGAAAATAATCATTAATCTTGAAGGCCAGAAAAAATTCCATCCTGGATACAGGATCGAAACCAGGGCCATCTTCTATAATGCCAGACAGCTTTCTATGCAGTTAGACACGGAATTCTTTATTCCCGATTACGATAGTATCTGTAAGGTGTATACCATCTGGATCTGTTTTGACAGTACAAAGAAGGAAGCAAATGCTATCGCTGAGTATAACCTCCATAAGACAGACATCATCCCCGGAATCAAGGATAATCCTGCAGCATACGATAAGATGTCTGTAGTAATTATCACCCTGAATGAAAAGGTCCCATCGGACGACATACTTGTCAGTATGTTAAACGTGCTTTTCAGTCAGACCAAAATGACAAGTAAAGAAAAGAAAGAAAACTTAAGCGAAAATTACGGTCTCGATATGGATCGTGACTTGGGAAAGGAGATTGATGATATGTGCAACTTTTCTGATTTAATCGAGGAAAGAGCTATCGAGCAGGGCATTGAACAGGGCAGGCGGCTAGAGCTTGATTATGGCATCAGAACTGCAATAAAAGCATACAGTATGCTTGGATCTTCCTATGAAAAAGCAAGAGCTTTCATCATGAAAGAGTATAATCTCTCACCTTCTGATGCTGAATCAAAAATGCAGGAATACTGGGAAAACTAATCAAAGAGAGGAACTCCCCTCGCAACCAAAAAGAGCAGGACATCCTGCTCTTTTTCATTTTCCTAGAAAAAAAGTGAATTCGAATTCACTTTTTCAGCTCTCCAAAAAACCAAGCAGCTCCGCGGCAGTAGTCGTCTGTGCAACTTTTGTTATGTACTTTGCATAGGTTCCAATAATCGAGTCCCCGGTATTCCAGTCTGACATTTCCTCAGTGTTTAACCAGAACGCCTTTTTTGCCTTTCTTGCGATCGCTTTTACATACTCTTCCCCTGACCGGTTCTTGTTGTTCCTGGCATCCCCGATGATATAGACATAGGAATCCCCTGTTACTTTACTCATATTACTGTTGTAGAATGTCCGGAAAGGAATTTCATAATTGGAATAGGCCCCGGAACGCGGGATCGCCTTTAATACCTCGCTGACAGCCGCTGCTGCATCATCCATCTCCATGAATTCTGAAATGTCATAGAGTTTGTTGGTAAATGCATATGTAGAACATCCACCCGGAAACACCTCCTTCATGGCATGCATGAACACCAGCATCAGCTCGGATGCTTCCTTACAGGAACCGGATACATCCAGGATCAGGATCAAATTGGATTTCTGCCGTATCGGTTTCTGGTGGATCAGACACAACGGGATACCACCTGTCTGGCAGCTCTTTTTCACAGTTGCAGGAATATCGATCTTTGACGCCCTGTTTGTCCGTATCTTCCGATTTAACTTTGTACGGAATTTTCTGGCGTTCTCCCGGATGTAATCATAGATCAGCAGCTTTTCCTCCGCGGACATTTTGGAGAACTTCTTATCCAGACAGACATCGCCCTGATATCTGGAATGTACTGCATTTTTCAGTCTGACTGTTTCCCTGCGGCTTTCAACCGGTTTGTCTTTAAAAATCTCTTTCTGCTGCTTTGCGATCTGCTTTAATTTTTTCTTAAACTCCCGCTCCTGCCACTTCAGGTCATCTGCGCTTCGGCATAACTCCCAGTCATTTTTCTCGATCCTCTCATCCACAGAGGTCTTTTTGTCTTTGATCGCCTTAAGCTGACGTCCAATCTCCCGAATCTCCTTAAGCAGCTCTGCGCTGTTGGATTTCGTACAGGCCCTTAAGGATGCTTCCTTAATCTCCTTTGCCAGCTTCTCCTGCTCCGGTCTTTCCCCGCTTCTGACACAGGCAACAAAACCTGATAAACTTTCCAGGCCTTTTAGACAGGCTTTCAGGTTACGTACCTTTTCCTGCTTTTTGGCTGTTTTTTCTGCCTTTGCGATTTCCTTTTTGTTCTGCTCCTCAAGGACTTTTCGTTTCTCTGCCTGAAGCTTTTCTTTCTTATCATTCAGCTGCCGGATCTTTTCCTGTATGCGGGCTACCTCCTCCTCATGCTCTTTAGCCGCCTTTTCGGAATCTTCTCTCGCCTTATCTGCTGCTTTCCTGGCAGCAGTCCTCTCTTTCTCTTTTTGGAAAAAGAGGGATACAAATTCCCTGTACAGGGGATCAAACTCTTCTGACTGATCTGAGCTGTGGACAATCATGGCATAGAGCAGTCTTTTGATGTCCACTTCTCCCATCCTGCCAAGAACGGAGTAGATCTCTGACGGATCACAGATGTATCCCTTGTTGGAAAAGAATCGGCAGGCTTCAAAGATAAATTCGTAGAGATAGGAATCCTGTATGTTGTCTGCAGGCTTTGCCCATAACTCCCTGTAGCATGCCAGATCTTCCATATTTCTCCCTCCTAGTAAGCAATGTCATTTACATAGTTTCTGACGGTCGCAGAAACTGCTTCCATGTCCCTCCGGTCTTTTACCAGCAGCCCAAGGGAATTCTGCACACCCTCCCTGCTGCCATCCTTTTCGATATAGGAAGCCCAGTCTACGATCTCGGATACGGACACCGGATGCTTCAGATCCATTTCCTGGAATGCGACCATACAGGATGCAATCCCTGACGCCACCCTCTCATCCACACTGGTCCTGTACTTAAGGACCTCGATGATCTCTGCCCTGGTCTTTTTCTTGATATACAGATATGAGCAGCGACGTTTCATTGCCCCGGACAGTTCCCTGTATGCATTGGAAGTAAGGATCACGACCGGTTTCTGGTCTTCCGGACAGGATACGGTGCCAAACTGCGGAATATCAATGGAATAATTCTCAAGGTACTCATACAGCATATATTCTGTTTCCTCGGATGCCTTGTCGATCTCATCGATCAGAAGAAGCTTTCTGCCGCTTCCATCAATGGTCTGAAGGACCGGACGGGGGATCAGGAACTCTTTCCCATAGAAATCCACATCCCCTGCCACATGTTTGATCGCATCATTGATCCCCAGGTCTTTGATCTCCTCATTGAGCTTTGGCTTTACGGCTTCCAGGGTAAGGAGCTGTCTCTGGTAATCGTAGTCATACAGGACCTCATCTTTGGTAAGGCCGTCATACATCTGCAGTCTCAGCATCGGAAGTCCCATAACCTCTGCCAGTGCCTTTGCCAGGGAAGTTTTACCAACTCCAGGTGCCCCTTCCACCAGCAGCGGCTTATTAAGTGCAAGCATGCCAAATACGGCATAGCAGATATCATCCGTCGGGATATACCCTGTTTCCTTTAATTTATTTCTGATCTCATTTATTGTCATCTTTCTTCTCCTCAAACAATCCTGTTACATATTTCCAGTATTTTTTCTGTATCCCGGTCTCCATGCTGTACATGGTGAACGCAAAATCTTTCCAGTGCTCCGGCTTTCCTTTGAGGAACTGCCTTGCCAGGTCCGGATAGATAGAAAGAACCCGTTTCTGCTCCAGCAGCTTCATCTGCTCCTGGTCTTCTTTTTTTGTCAGCTTACGCTCTTTTCCGGCACTTATTACTTTCTTCATATAAGAAACCCAGTCCGTATCCAGGAACTTCGCATACTCTTTTTTCTCCTCGATATGTATTTCGGAGATCAGCTTACCTTCCGGCTGCGGTTTTACAATGTAAAACTCTCCATAAGTCCCGTCAATTCCTTTTTCGGAGATCAGCTTCTCACGTTTCATCTGGCTGTATACCCGCTCCACTTCCTCGTTCGTAAGCAGCCCGTATTTTCCACTGTTCTCTACATACTTGATGGTCGCCTGAAATGTCTGCTTCATGCCACGCAGATTCTTAACGATCGCCGACTCCGTAATATAATCATTCAGGCAGACCAGATCATAGATATCGGAGGCAAGTAGATTTCCAAAGGATTTCAACGATTTCGCACGTTTGATCTTCTGTCGTTCCTGCTCTTTCTCTTCTTCCTCAAATTCTTTCGCCTTTTCCTTATACCATCTCCGCAGACTGGCTGGAGAAAACTCTTCCGGGGGAAATACCTGTTCCGCATACCTCTTTCCCACAAGGGCACATACCCGGACATCCAGGTTTTCCGTTACCCGATATTGCGGACAGCCGATCTTATCTGCAATCTTTAAACAGGACTTAATGACTGTCCGGTACTCTTTCTCAAATCCGGCAAGTTTTTTCAGCCTTGAGAGTACCGCGTTTGGCATGGAAACACTATTTTCTTTAATGCTGTACAAAAACTCCTGGCCAAATACCTTGTATTTTAAGACATCCCCTCTCTTTATCTGAATCTCCGATATTCGAATCCTGTCCTGGCATTCTTTGGCGTGATTATGTTTTAAGAAATCCATGTATTCAAAGAAATCAGCCTCGTCCACAACCTTAAGGAACTCCTGGCATACCGACAGATCTTTAAGCTTTTTTAAAAACAAATACGTTTGTCTCTGCAGGAACTGATGTCCTTCATCCACCAGACACACAGATCTCTTTTTTGAGGACATCAGGTATTTTACTTTTTTACAGATTGCTTCCCTGCTCAAAGGGTTGACACTGGTAGTCATGCTCCCACTGATATATGCAAGCTTTAAGCCTTTCATTGTACGGATATCTTTTTGAATTGCAATCGTTACCTGGATTTCATTTTCATAATATTCCCAAAACTCCATGTCCTTATAAGACCATCCATCCGGCTTGAAAGGAGCCTTCATATCGGTCATGACCGCATCCAAGTTTTGAGGAAACTTTGTTCTTACTCTTTCCTTCCATTCCTCCCGCTTCTGCTGCTGTCTTTGTTTTTCTGCCTTTCTTGCCGCCTTTCTCTCTTTTCTGAGGCGGGCTGCATCTTCTTCTTTCTTTCTGATATATTCCTCATAATCTTTAAAACAGACACTGCTCCTGTCTGCACTTATGACTATCACATCCTCCGTACGGTAATCGCTGTCCAGGATCAATTCCAGATGTTTCTTTTCAATACGGAATACATAGCTGCCACCCTCTACAAACAGATGGCCTTTTTTCGTTTTTCTTGCCTTACATCCCGAAAAATCCAGATTGTACTTTGAGCAGATATAGTCCAATAAACTGCGTTCTTTTTCTGTTAATTCTTTTTTCATCAGCATCGCTTCCTTTCGTGTTCTGGTTACAGCTTACCATCCGCGGAGAAAACCCACTTCCCACACGATAAAACGGATCTATCGGACAAAAAAGTTTTTTGTCATATTATATTGTTTTTCTCCGGCTTTTCATCAGTATATTTTTGCGGAAAAGCACCGGCAGAATTTCTGCCGGCAGGTTTTTCAATGTCAAATTTCAATATCAGAATTTTCCTTTTCGTCTTTCTTCGTCCAACCATACAACAGCAAGTAACACTCCTAAAGACGCAATAAAACAAAGGGTAAAGGCAATAATATTACATATTGCGGTCGTCATTGTAGTGGTAATTATTTTTTCTGGAATACTTTTCCGTATCCGGATTTCTTTTTTATCCCCTGCTTTAATTTCGTCTACGGATTGTCTAACGTTTTCCTCATACTTCTCGCCGTCGTAGTTATAGCGATATTTAACTTCCATCATGCCGTTTTTCGTACCAGATACATTGATGACATTTGCTTGCACAATTTCGCTATCTGTGTATGTTTTGTAATTAGTTACAACACTGATTACAAAAATGATGACACCGACCAAAAAGAATATGATGCAAATAAGTTTAATAGGTGGGAAGCTTTTTCTCGTTCTCCTTGTTTCTTTTGTAGTATTTTTGTTTGCCATCTGAATTTTCCTCGCTTTCTGGAATTGCTTTTACATTTACAATATGCTGGAATTTTTGTCAGCAGCGAGGTTTTTTTGCGAAAAAAAATACCGGCAGAATTCCTGCCGGCAGGTTTTCAATATTAAATTTCAATATCAGAATCTTCTTCCGCTTTTTTCTTCGCCAAACCAAACAACAAAACTATCGTCGCCAAAGACGCAAAAAGAGAAAGAGCAAAAGCGATATTATTACATATTACAGTCGTTATTGTCGTAGTAATTATTTTTTCTGGAATGCTTTTTCGTATCCGGATTTCTTTTTCGTCTCCAGCTCTAATCTCGCCGACGGATTGCCTAACGTTTTCCTCATACTTCTTGCCGCCATAGTTGTATTGATATTTAACATCCAACATGCCGTTTTTCGTACCGGATACATTGATGACATTTGCTTTCACAATTTCGCTGTCTGTATATGTCTTGTAATCAGTTACGACATTGATTACAAAAAGTATGATGCCGACTATGCCGACCAAAAAGAATACGGAGCAAATAAGTTTAATCAGTTTTTTGTTTGTCATCTAAATTTTCCTCGCTTTCTGAAATTACTTTTACAACAATGATGCCTTCCGTTTTATATACACTTGTCATTTACATCAACCCCCTCGTGCTTTGATTACAGATTATCAGTCAGTGACGCAAATTAGTTCTGGCACGAAAAAATGTGTCTTCCGAACAGAAATGGAAAAATATTTTTTTTCAGAAAAATATTTTTTTCATATTATTTTTTTATATTCAGTTTTACATATGGCTGCGGATATTTCATTCCGGAATCTTATTTACCATTCTACTGCAAGAATGAAAAAAGAAGGGACTATGATATGAAGTTATTGTCGCTATTTTCAGGTTGCGGTGGTATGGATATTGGATTTGAAGGTGGTTTTTCATGTCTGAAAAAATCTGTTAATGAAGACATACACCCTGACTGGATTACTGAAGAAAACGGAGACTGGGTCACGTTAAGACGCACTGATTTTGAAACAGTTTTTGCAGACGATATCAGACCTGATGCAAAGACTGCATGGGAGACATATTTTAGAAAGAAAAATATTTACCATTTAGAAAGCATTGTTGATATCGTGAAGAGAGAAAAAAACGGGGAGAAAGTACTGCCAAAAGACATTGATATTATCACGGGCGGGTTCCCCTGTCAGGATTTCTCTATTGCCGGAAAAAGGCAAGGGTTTAAATCACAGAAAGGCCATAACGGGGAAAAAATAGAACCAGAGGCACCGTCAATAGAAAACAGAGGCCATCTGTATATGTGGATGAGGGAAGTTATCTCTATGTATATGATTTTGTGATACCAAGAAAGGACGGCAAGGGCGTTTCAGCAAGTGAAGCATATAAAATTATTGGGAATGCCGTTCCGTGCGTTTTGGCTTATAATATAGCGAATAATATACAAGATAAATGGAGAATGTATTTCAAAGAGCGGTAACTGGCTGGAGACGGAAAGAACAGGAGTGGTATATTAAAAAAATGGATAAGAAATTACAGAAAGACATCTGATTGAATCCATCATGAACAATGACTATGATGAGAAAAAAAGAATAAATATATGGTAAACGAAGGAGATATGACAAATTACTGGGAAGCGACGGCTACCAATGCGATCAAACCGCTTCAGGATATAATATGGCAACGGACAACCTGATGGAAAAAGATGTTGTCTGGTCCGGGGGACTGAAAAAAAAGAAGAGCTCAATGCTCTTCTTTTCTGATTGTAGTACAATAATTTGAATTCGAATTCACTTTTTTTCCGATGGAAACCGGGAAGGATATCTCTTTCGGCTCCTATTTTCCCCTGCCATATGATGCATTACCAGCCCGATGCAAAAGATCGTCATCCAGGATTACTTCTGCATCGTACATCCCCTGGTATTTCGCGATATTCTGTTCTGGAAAATGAGCGATCACTACGATCTTGCCCAGATCATGCAACGTCCGTATCACCTGTACATAATCCGTATCCCCACTTACCAGGATTGCTATGTCATAGGCATTCTGAAAACCTTTTGCATAGCAATCCTGTGTGTGGCATTCATGTGTGTGGCAATATTAATATCCGTCTCCTTTTCTTCTGTCGTGTAAGTAGAAGGATCATTAATATCAAACTCAACCCCATAAATACGGTGTATATCCTGCCGTCCCTCGATCACTTCCAGATACGGAATCTTTTTCATTCCTGTAAGCCAGTTGTAGTATCTCTGATAAGGCTCCAGCAGCATCAGCTCGTCACAGGGCTTATATGCAAACAGATATGTTTTGATCACCTCCGAATCCAACGGGATCTGACGGTTTATCAGCCGCCCTAATTTTTGATAATCGACAAAAGGAGGTTTTCTACCCCTGTTCTTCCACTTCCAGGAAATAAAAAAATTCTGATAATCAATAAAGACCATTACTTTGTGCATCTTTTTGTCCCTCAGGCATCTCTGCCATCCTTTTCTTTTTTCATCAGCATAGAAAGGTAAGATGTTCTCGTTGTGTCCTTCATGGAATATCCCAAGGCTTCCAAGACATCTTCTATCTGTTTTAATGCTTCTGTCCTTTTTTCTTCTGTATCTGTCAATATCTCCAGCTCCAGGTAGTCTCCCAGATCTTTTACTTTATCCAGACATGCTGTCATATTATCTTTGATGAGATACAGCCGCTTTTTCTCTACCGGAGATACCGGACAAAATCCGATATGTTCCAATATTTTTCTAACCGTTTCTCCATCTCCGACTTCTGTCTCCAGTTCTTGTCTGGTCATGGATACCTGATCCAGTTTTGCACCTTTGTAGGTGATCACACTTGTCTCTTTTTGGAATTCCAGATCCTTTACTTTTCTGATCCTCAGGGCTTCACCCAGTGCAGCAAAGTCATGATGTCTGGAGGTATAGTATATATCGGTCTCTACGACGCACCTGTTTTCCAGAAATCCTATTTTTTTAAGAGAATCCAAGACCTGCTCTCTGTTTTGAATTTTTAGCTTGATTTCAACCTCAATGCTCATCCCAGCGTCTCCCCATGATTTTCCTGTTGTTCTTACAGTATAAGCGATAAACAGGAAAACGTCAAACAGGCTGACTTTGTGGACATTCTTTCCTATATTTCCAGAACATCCGAAACACCTTTTTTCAGACATGCAAAAAACACTTTCCTTTTCCCCCAAGAAAGCAATATAATGCTTCACGCAAGAAGATTGTTCTGCCAGCCGGAATAATCCAACCAGAAGAAAAGGTTATCGCTGACACCATCTATTCTGTTTTGCAAAATCTGGCA
>OHAG01001999.1_pt1 | contig 12051 bp, 11 predicted proteins | sample 1577081 | NCBI WGS metagenome assembly OHAG01 (sample SAMEA3541513, study PRJEB24748) | human gut metagenome | biome: human gut; feature: human-associated habitat; material: faeces | place: China | collected 2012
CCTGAATCATCTCATCCTCGCTGCCATCCCAGTCATTAAACTCCCCAATCAGTTCAATCTTTTCCGCACAAGGTGCGTAAACTCGAAACAACACGCCATCTTTCGTTATGTGTGCTCCAAAATATTCATACGCATCAAACGCTTTTCCAATATAAAATTCATGTAAATTCATAATCGTATCCCCTCATCATTTTATTTTGCCCAGATATTTACTTCTATTTTAAGCAATTTTCTTAAGATTAGCAACAAGGAAATGCATATTTTTAGGCACTGGCCATAAAATGTACTAATTCTTATTTGGAGTATCATATGCAAAAATATTTTTCCAGAAAAATTACACGAAAATTCTTTTATTCCTTTGCATTTTTTCTGATAACAAGTTTTTTGACGGGGACTATTCTTTTTCCTGTGAAAATAGTTTCTTTGGCTTCTTCTGGTAATTCTATGGAAAACTCTTTAAATCCACTTTCTGACAATTCAGGAATCAACGAGCTTTCTAATCGTTTAAAAAATATTACTACTTCTAATAATATTTCTGTTCAAGCTGCCACTGATAGTACTTCTAATGTTTCTTACCAGACTAACTCTGAAAGTTCCAGTGCATCTTCTGCAAACACTGGATTTCAATCCGCTGCACCTAATGCCATTTTAATGGAAGCCACTACTGGTACAATTCTTTATGAAAAAGATGCAGACAAAGAAAAACCGCCTGCAAGCGTCACAAAAGTTATGACTCTCTTACTTATCTTTGAAGCTCTTTCAAAAAAGCAGATTACCTTAAATGATACGGTTACCGTCAGCGAACACGCTGCATCTATTGCTCACTTATGATGGAACTTATGGTGGAACTTATTTACTCTTAATAAGCTTGCCTTTTTTCAGCAAATTAAGTAACTTTGTATTCTGTGATGCACTACCTTTGTAATTTTTGATACCATTTAAGTTCGCAATCTTTTTTCTATTGTTCTTCGAAGAATTAATGCTCAAGGATTTCAGAGCATCAACAAGCGATTTCGACTTGCCTTTATATTTCGGATAATATACAATCTTTTTCTTGACAGGTTTCTTATTTTCTTCAACTTTTTTTGCAACTGGCTCTTTGTAGAGTACGTTCAAATCAAAATTGCCAGAATTGCCGCTTGAGATTATTTTAGGAAATCTCCCTTTCGAAGTATACTGCCATGCGATATTAGCCGCTGCTGGCTTTTTCTCCTCGTCTGGATTTGTTGCAATCTGCATACGTTTATCTCCCTGATAATAGCGAGCAATCCACCAATTATTACACTTTACGAGTTTATCAATATGTTCCTCATAATAGCTTTTTCCCGTATAAACGCCAAACACGTACCCTCTTGATTCGACAACTTCCTGTGCAGCGTTAATGATTTCGGCGATTTTCGCCTTGCTCAAGGCTGCCTGTACCTTATCCTCGATATCAAACCACACGCCATACTCAAAGTGTGTTTTATCAATTTTATCAAGAATATCACAGACAAGCTCCATGTCACTTTTAGCCTTTGTCGCTGTAGTTGCGTAAGAGTAATTATATACTCCCCAGGCAATTTCGTTCTCGTTGCAAGCCGCATAATTCTCGTTGAACTTTTTATCTCTGTTCAGATCTTTTCTGATGATTTTTAAGATAGCCCCCTGGCAGCCGTATGCCTTCGCTTTTTCCCAGCTTACAACTCCGTTATAACTCGATACATCAACTAATTTTCTCATGCCTATTCCTCCTTACTTTCCTGTGGCATCTCGTCTGTCATATCGCTCAATGCCTCTTTAATGTGTTCTTTCATTTTTTTCGGTACTGGCAGTCCACATAAGGTCATATTTTTCAAAATTGATAGCGCTTCATATAAAATAAAAAGTAAACAGAAGAACTCACAAATTCCTAACTTTTTAATTCCCAGCACTGTTATATATTGCTCCGGCACCATAAACAAGATATTTACATGCATAACAACGTCTACCAGCATCAAAAAACCTACACTGGCAAGCATTGCCACTTTTCTAATGCCTCCATCAATTCCAAATGATGAATTAAGTTCGCGGTCCTTTGCAGCACGAAGCAATCCCAGAATTGTATCAAGCATGACGCCAATAATTAATGTTCTAAAAAACGAGTTACTTGTTAATAATTTTAATGTTTCCTGTAGCATAATTTCCCTCCTAACTTACTTTACGATAACTACTCCACGATATTTCTCGTTCGTGCAGCGTTTTGCATTTTCTTTCGCAACTGTCGTTGTACTTTTCTTTCCATCAGAGAATCTCCACACTTTTCCACTTTTATCATCTTGTAATAAAACAACTGTGTGAATCGGATTGCCCTCCTCAAATAGAATCATGTGTCCTTTTTTCAAGTGTGCTTCAATTCTTTCATTACTCATGCTTTTGTGATAGACAGCCAGCTTTCCTGGGCAAATAAAATTAATGCCCTTGTAAATTTCCGTAAGTGGATACTTTGCGCCGCATTTCAATTTCTTTCTTGCGAAATTTAAGCACTGCTGCATATTTTTCTTAATGCCCCGGAATCGCAGTGCCATGTAAAATCCAACAAGACTGCATCCATGTGTACGGATGAAACTATTTTTAAAATCGTGCTGACTTGGGACAGGAATCTGTCTTCCATTGTCTAAAATAATTCGCCACGGGTATTTCTTTTTTCTCTTCCTGTTTTTTGTTGCTACTATTCTCATCATTTTTCACCTCCTTGAGAATTAAAAAATACACAACAGTATTAAAAAATACCATTGTGTATTACACAAAATATGTTATGATAACATCATTGACCTGCCTTTCAAGGTTAATTATTTTTTTCATATTTTTTTAAAGCAGCTCTTTCGGGAGCTGTTTTCCTTTATACGATATATTTTTTAGATTTTTAGAAGAAATTGACCTAGTTTTGTGAAAATAAAGCACACATATATCTGTGCATTAAATACACTTATATATGTGTGCTTTTATTTCATTGCTATATCTGTGGCTTTTTTTCACTTCTATACCTGTGCATTTATTTCACTTCTATATATGTGATTTCTTTTCACATCTATATCTGTGATTTTACTTCACTTATATATGAGTGATTTTAAATCACACAAGTCGGTTTTTATCCTTTCTTTTTCAAATTCCTTTTCCTAAAATCATCCCATCCCTATTGAAAAATGCTTCGCATTTGTTCAAGAAGTTTGGGATCTTTTCTTTCTCTCTTTTGAAATCCAGTTTGCGTATAACTTATTACGCTTTCTGAGTTCTAAGAATACACACTATCAAGTGTTATTATCCCATGTATACCTACAAGGATGTCTGTTCTTTTTTTATCTATGCAACGCTTTACAAGTTTTCTATAATACTTTCCTTGCTCTACAATGATTTCTATATTGCCGTAATTGAATGTCAACTCATTGGGAACCCTCCACTCTCTTTCATGGGTCCAATCAACATATGAATCTTTATTAGATAAATTTAAATCTACAATACGCCAATATTCACTTTCTGGAAGCAATGATTTCATAATATCTTTATTTTCATATATAACCGGTCTTCCTCCTTTATTATATATAAAACCTTTATGAAATCTTATTCCAAAGGGCGAATACCTAACTTTATCATTCAATACCTTTTCATACATTAAATTTTCTGCAATGGCGCTTAATGGTAGTTCTTGAAGGCAAACCGCTTTTCTTCCTCCGTTTATAAAACCAGCATTCCCACTTCCATTTATTTTTTTGTCAATTAATATTTGCCACAAATTTTCAAATGCCTCATCATTATCTTTTCCACGAGTTAAATGTGTAATCCTGGAAACCATATCATTTCTTTTGCTTATTCTTTTATTCCAATCTTTACGCTTCATATTATCCTTCCCTTTCACCGCCATTATACAGTAAAAGAAGCATCTGTCACAAGCCTTAACCTCAATCTTTATTCTTGCAACATAACATTATTACTATTATAATCAAAAACATACGGAGGTAGTAATATGGCAAGACCAAGAAAAGAAGAAAGCCAAAAAGCTGTCAGGCAATCCGTAAGCTTTGATCCAGAGCAATTTCAACGCCTTCAGGAATACTGCACACGTGAAGAAAGAAGTGTCAGCTGGTGTGTAAGAAAAGCAATGGAACAGTGGCTAAAAGATAAGGGGGTTTGAATGACTCCCTTTCTTTTTTGCTATGTTTTATTATTAATTTTATTAACTTTAATAATATTATTAATATTAGGCCCTCTTTAGTTAATTAATCTTTTGCCAGTGTGTATTTTATCAGCGAATACAACTGGTATCCCCATGATTTATGGGCGATGTTATTTGGATGGTAATTTGGTGCAGAGCCATCACTATGATTTCCATAGTATTCGATTTTCCCACCTATTGTTTCTGGCAAAATATTATCAACCGACGGATAACTTTTTACAGGATGTTGTACCAAATGTCCACTGCAAACATATATGTTATTTGCCTCATCCTCTAATGATTCTTTTATATATTGATATATACTAAGATTTTTGTTGTGAAGTCCGGGATTGTTTTTCCATGCTATGTCTGATTCACTATAGTTTGGATACAAACACGGAAAATATGTCCCAGTTTCATCAATAGACATCAAAATAACAATGATATTAGGGTATTCAGACTTAATGGTGTTTACCACTTCGGGAATAGTTCTTTTGTATTCCTCTAAAGAAGAATTGTGATTTAAGTTAATCACAACATGCGTCGGAGTACAAAAGTCAAACGCATTTACATCTGTTACTTCTGTGCCAGCGGTCGAACCGACCTCTAACCTAGTAACACCATCATCTGCTAATGTCTTAAACTTATCAACTGCGGCTTTCAGCGAGAACTTTGAAGTTTTTTCATCAAAGAAAGGGTTCAAGTTATCCTCAGTTTGAAAAGTCTTTAGATTCAAGTCTTCTGCACTCCATCCACCTTTTCCTACTGCGTAATTCTTGTGAATTGTTCCGTTCAGTACAAAACTGTTTGAAGAACCATACTTTTTACCATTTATAGATGTAATCCCTAACATTTTGCAGTTATTTTTAGATGCGTCATTCGCATCCTCTTTTGCATCCAGAGCAAAGAAGTATTTTACCCATGACCAATACTGGCTCGGCAGATTGTTGTCATACTTTTGATGGCTTGCTAAATATCCATCTGTCACACTATCGCCAATATCCAGTATTTTGGGGAATTTTGAATTACTAGATGTTAATTTCGAACATCTGTGAGTAATTTGTGTAGAAGGAATTATGAAATCAGATGAATAAATTGGTAAAGTTGTTTTCACTTCTTTTGCTTTTTCGTTCTCAGCAAACTGCAACGCTCCAAAACGCAACATTTTGTTTTTGTTTTCTGTAAATCCAACATCTTTATTAAAGCATTTTGGGTCATTTATCAAATGGTCAATCCAGAGCGTAGTAGCATAGCTCCTAGATGGATTAACGTCATTATACACGCTATATATCGGAGAGGTTTCTATTATATCTAGTTGTTCAGAAACATCGGGAGAAATATTATTCAACTTATCTTCAACAGATTTAATCCTATTATTCAATTCTTTCGCAGGAGCATATTCGTAAGCCTCTTCGTCAGTCAATTCATCTACTTGACCAGCAACTACAATGGGATTGGTCTTATCTGTCTTTCTTAAAAATGGACTTTCAAAAGCTACTAAGAAGTCCCCTTCTTCGTATACATAGTGTCTCACATCTTTAACTTCGGTAGCTGTACCTCTTATAACTTTTCCAGTTTTGTCAAGGACGCAAAAAGAGCCTAAACCACTTCCACCTAAATTTGTGTACGAATAGCCTTCTTTTATTGCAGGAAGAAACAAAGTCCCATATCTAGGGTCTAAGTCATATTTCCACTTGAACGCAGTATCATTAACAAAAGTTCCTAACTTAGCAATGAATTTATTTTTTATTGCTAAATTTTTTCCAGTTTGTGCTTTTACAAAAAAGCTGTCTAAATACAATTTAAGTAGAGAATTAGTACCATTAAACGGTGTCTGTTCCGTGTTATAAAGTGTGTTATAAAGCGTGTCATAAAGTGTTTGTTCTGTGCTGTGGTTTGCTTGCTCTGCATTGTAGAGCGTGTCTACTATGTTTTCGCAATAAGTAATCGAACCGTTATTAAACCCAACTGTGCTGGATATGAAATTATTGTTACTGATTCCTTTTTTTACTTTTAAATATTCACAGATTTTTGTCCCCTCATTTCGCACATAATAATACATTGCTTTTGTGCCGGACTCCAAACTTACTTTACTTTCTGTTAAAATATTTAAGCTGTTGCCTCTAAAAAACAATTTATTAACTTCAATTTCAACCAATTTATTCGTATCAGCTTCGACCTCAACCGAAGTTTCATAATATGCATTTGAACCATATTCGGGTTCTTCTAATAATTTTATTGTTATCGTATCTTTTACGGATGATTTTACATATAATTTAATTGTTTTGATAAAAAACGTCCTCAAAACCTCTGATATTGTAATACAACTGTTAACCAAAGGAGAAGGCGTTCCTATTGCTTTAAGACTGTCATCAACAGTATGCTCTTTGTATGATACATTATCATTAAATCCATGAACTAAATCTTCCGTTATATTACCAATTTGCTTTCTAACCGCTTCCCCAGCTGTTCCATATACAGTACCGTCCGCTCCGGTCCGAATATCTTTCGTCTCCGCTGCGTACCCGGTATAATCTGGAATCTTGAATTTATCTTCCCAATCAATCGCATATACAAGCACATCTCCCAATTGCAAGCTTACTTCCACTGCCTCAATCGGTGCAATTCGAAAATCTACTGTATCATTTGCACTTAACCAAAGTGGCAATGCTGCGACCTGAGTTAATGTAAAATTACCAGCGGTATTATATGATGATGCCAGTGCGGCAATACGGGTGTCATTCACAAATGGTGCTAATTCGACTCGCTTATTTGCAGTGAGGGAGTTTACATGTATTCTCAGTTCAAACAAGTACAGTCCGCTCTTGTTTACTGCAATCTGATAATTTGATTTTTTTGTATATAAAGAAGATAATGGGCCTCCTTGATCTGTTGTGAAAGCCGGGACGTTCGTATAGTTTCCGGAAGTTGTCGTGCACTTGACTGCAGTGTTGTCGTAACTATGTAAGACTAACTTGCTCTGCTGGTATTCTCCTGCGGTTGCTGGAAGTTCTTTGATCAGATTGTCGATTCTCTTACGTTCTATATCCAACTCTGATTTACGGTCGGCAGTTTCCGCATTCATCTTATCAATTGTCTCCCTGTTTTGCGCCCGCGCAACTGTATCTTTAAACGCATATCCATTACCATCGGGATCTGTCCATCTATCAATTGTTTTATCCACTATTTCTCCTCCTTTCTTTTTACGATAAGTGTTTCTCCATCTACTTGAAATTCTAATCCTTTTACATCTAATCCTAATGTTTCGCTATCCTTACTGCATCCAATCGGCGGAAATTGTCTTTTTAATACCGGTAACATCGCCCATCTTGTATTGAATTCTTTTGTTTCCGAATCAGACAAGCAGATTGAAAATTCTGTTATTCCAACGTATTTACAAGCATCTTCTCCGACAAGCCATGAGAAATTAATTACCTCTCCTGTTGATACTTTATCTACCGGGATGTATTCGCCTTCTATGTGTCTGAGTCCTCCCCGTTCAACATTTCTAAAATTGATTTTTACTGCATAAGAAGATAAGTCAATATCTTTGTAATATGCTGGCATTTCGATTTCTAGCCGGTTAACGTCCTTGTCTCCAACTACTCCAAGGAGCTTAGTATCCGATGGAATATTAATTGTTCTTAAGTCATTGTCTATCGTAATCATTTTGCACTCCTTTTATATTGGTCGTCTGGCAGAAGATTTGAAGTACAATAAGTCAGTGAAAGCGTTTGCCCTGTAGGTAAATTCTTTACTATCATCTCTCCAGATGTTTTTATGGATACTGTTTCATTTACTTCTGCTTCTGGCCGGAATCCTTCTGGAATTTCTAATGTTGTGTTATCAATGTCACTGGCAGCCGCTATGTGCATAACACAGATATTTATCTGTCGAAGTATTGTTACTTTACAAATATCATTTTCAAAAGAATATTTATACTTTTGCTGTTCTTCTGCGATTTTCTCTTTTACTAAATTCCAAATTTCTTCTAAAGCTTCCTCTCCTAATAAAGACATATCAACACCTTCCTTATGTATATACTTTTCATGTACATATTCTTCTTACTTCCTCTGCTGTCATTTCTTGCACCCTGTTTCCAATAACGGTTGTGATAATCTGCGTTATATTCTGTCTTGTCTGCTCTGAAATACCGCTTTGTTTAATCAAATAGTCTCCCAGTGTTAACACTTTTGTTCTGTCTACTTCTGAGGTTTCTATTTTTAAGACTCTTGCTGATAAGAACAATTTGCTTTTTTCGTCTACAACATTCACGGTATCTCCCAGGGCAACTTCTTTTTCTGTATTTGTGATGCTGCATTCATAATTGACTGCTATCTCACAGACTGACTTTAATTCTTTCAAGGTCCCTTCGAAAAGTGCTTTTTGACTGACAGTGTTTAAATTGTAAAGCTTTGTGATATGCCTCTTTGTGCCGTTGACGCTACGCCCCCACTTTTCAAGAGCCTTTCTGGACTGTAAGCAATATCCCGTATCCGCTTTGCCGTCTCCATCTCTATCATCAAATGTCTGAGCCGCTACAACAAAATCTCCATCATCATACTTATAACCATCTAAGGTGACCGGCACTCCAGAATCGTCTGCATCTCCATAGGCATATAGAGAGGTTGCAAGATTTTCAATAGATTTTGTAATCGTGATATTGTCTATATCTCTTCCTTTACGAAGAAATACACCATTGTTACTACCACGTTTCTTGTAAATGTCTATGTATTTATGATTTACTGTGTGTCCGTCCTCACTAAGAGTAAAACGATAATCAAGCTCTACCTCGAATAACTCTGCTATTTCTTTTAATCGTTCAGAGCGTGTCTGTTCAGAGAACTCACATAACTTTGTTGTGTTATCTGTCACTTTATTGATGCCAATCTCATAGCCGCTGCCTATGATCGTATTATTTACTGCTTGCGTAACTGTCAAATTCTTTGCATTATTTGTTTTTAATGCAACTTCATCTAACAAATCTAAGCCGACATCTTCACAGTAAATATGCCACGTTCCTGCATCGTCATCCTTTTCCGCTTCGATGATTTGAAATAAGATATCCTTATCTCTCTTGCATTTTCTTAAAACATAGTTGCCTGGGGTTGTATAGCTTTCTACCTCCTGTGAACTATCTTCGTATAGAACGTCACATTCAAACGATACAGTCATTGTTTCGATATCTTCTACTTTTGTATCGTTTATAATTCCATGGCCCTTAGGAAGGCTTGTTGATGCTTTTCCTATGACGTTTAAATTTCTGTCAGTGAAATAAAGTATCACAGCCACACCTCCCGGATAATCATTTCTACGTCAGGCGTTTGCGCCCATTCTGAAGCAAGAACTCCAATCTCGTTATCCCCCGGCTTTAAATAAAAGGATTCCCACTCATTTCCGATAGCTCCTAAGATATCTTTCTGCTTATTATTTACGAAAATAGAGGCATCTCCACATTTTGCTACTACAATGTCGCCGGCAGCAAATGTATTACTTGCAGCCTGACTTTCAGATGGATTTCCAATCTGTATGATTATATCTGCACTGTCTTTATAGGCGGCTACATATCCGGTATTACCTTTTATGTTCCAACGGAGTTCTGGATAGCAATCTTGCGTACCTTCGTAATATATCCTGCTAAGACTCGACAATTTGTAAATCTTCTCTTCTACAGAATACTTAAATGGATTAGGACAGGTGAACTCTAACTCTCCTGTTATACAAAGTTTTCCGGGGTCTGTCTCTCCCATACTGGTAAGGGTTCCGATAAAATATTTGTCTGGTTCATCTGAAAATATCATCTTTGCAGAAGATACATTTAAAATCTGAGCCATTTTGTTGTATGACATGCGAAAATCAAAAGCGGTAGGACTCATTAACTGATACCCTACCGTGATTACTCTCTCTTGAAACATTCTGCTTTTGACCTTTTTTCCATGTCTTGCACCAGAGTCATAAAAATCTAACTCTGGTGCAAGAGATTCCCTGCCTGAGACATACAAAGTCCTGTATCCCTCTACTTCATTTTCAAGAAATACCCCATTGAAGTTCATCGCCTCAGAGGGCAATGCTATCTCATCCTGATATTCTGTTGTATCTATGAATTTATATAACATATCTACCCTCCTAGACCTTTCCGTTCTTCCTGTTATTTCTACGCTGTAAGCGATTCTGCTCTACCATTGTATCTTGTGCTGTTGCCCTGGCAAATTCTTTACCGTTGATTTCAAGCGGCACATTTACGGTATACTCTGCTTTTGTGTAATACTCATAATCAGAAGATAACTCCCCGTTAAAGTTTCCTGCGAAGGATGGTGCCATCTGTGCCGGAACATCTACGATTCCCTGCATAGCAGACTGCACGTTCTTTCTCATTGCTTCTAAACGATTTACAAAACCGATACCGGTATAATATGCAATCTTATCCATTACTCTTGACGGTGAATGAACTTTCAGTTTTTTCTTTGCCGTCTTTGGAACTGTAGAAGCAAGCTTATTTGAAGCTTTTTTCACCTTCTTTGTGTTCTTCTTATTAGAAACTCCTTTTACTAAGCCTTTTGATGCCTGTGTTCCAATAACATTCATCTTTTTCTGCAAGTCTTTGATTGCTTTTGTTACTGCGTTGACATACTCTGTATCAAGCTTTGTGACATACGGCTGATAGTAAGCATTTGCATTCTTTTTCGCTGTTGTTATGAAGTTTGTATAATCCTTACCATATTGTTTTAACCAAGTGTCTCCTTTTTTGAGAAGTTCATTCGTATACTTAAGTCCCTGTGCAGTGTCGAGTGCCTGAATGTCCTTCATCATGTTGTAAGGCAATACTTTCTTTAAATGTTCCATGTTTTTTGCAAGAGCATTGATTTGGTTTGTCTGAGATTTAAAGTCAACAAGAGAGATAAAGCCGTAATCATCTGATTTGAATAAATCTCCGTAATCAGACATCTTAGAAATGAAATTGGAACGGTCACTTGCAATCGCATCATATTTTGTCTGATACTTCTTTCCAAGAGCTGTAAGGGTTGCATCTACTGCTTTAATTGCCGCATTTCCCTGTGTCTTTATCTTTTTTGTGATTTTCTCTTTTAAACCTTTCCCTGCGTTTGTATATGCCTTTTTCAGCTTCGCATTTTTCTTATACTTTTTCTGATAAGACTTTGTGACTGCATCAACTTTCTTCTTTAAACTTTTCGTTGTAGAAGAAACTTTTTTATTGATTGTTGTCTTGTACTTATCTATTGCCTTACTTGCCATGTCTTCATATTGTCGATTCTGGTTAGCTTTCAATAGAGTCGTTTTGGATGAACCAAGAAGATTCTTTGTTTTTTTCTTTACGCTCTTTAAGCCTGCCTTGATTTCATGGGAAACTTTTGATTTTATAGCCTTTGCATATACATTTGTCTTTTTCTTTTGTAGAGCTGCCTTGGTAAGCTTCTCGCTTACTTTCTTTACTTTTCCCGTACTTTTTTTAATTCCTTTTGCGAAACCACTTCCCATGAATTTACCATCTTTTTCTGTCATTTTCGATGGTGAATGAATTTTAGCTTTCGCCCGGATTGCTTTGTCCGCTGCCGCTACCATTCTGGATGCCGCTGCTTCAATCTGTCCCAGACAAGAACTCATTCCTTGTGCAAAACCTTGGCTGATATAAGCACCTGCAGCATGTGCCCCAGAACGGCCAGAACGCAACTTTGCATTTACCTTTGATACGGCAGAGGATGCAACATTAGGGGCTTTATTCAATCCTGACCTCAAAGCTGTTGTATAACCATTTCCTGTCTGTTTTCCAGCACTCTTTGCAGCATTACCAGACTTTTTCATAGAGCCAGTAATCTTTGCTGTAGAGTTAGAAACTGCTGCTGTCACTTTCCCTGCTCCGT
>OHAG01002014.1_pt1 | contig 12001 bp, 10 predicted proteins | sample 1577081 | NCBI WGS metagenome assembly OHAG01 (sample SAMEA3541513, study PRJEB24748) | human gut metagenome | biome: human gut; feature: human-associated habitat; material: faeces | place: China | collected 2012
CCACAGACTTGAGGGGGAACCCTGCGGTATGCGCCAGCTCTTTGAGGCAGCGGTAGCCTGCTGTGTAGCGACCCTTCCAACGCCCGTCTGCGCGTTTGCGGATGTTGCCATCGCCGTTGGCGCGTTTCTTTGCCATGAGCATCGCTCCTTTCTTTGGTAGCCACAACACATATCACACCTTGCGCCGGAAAGCTACTGATTCTTCCAAAGAAATCGAAATATTTTTAAAAATGCTTTTATTGATTCCAGCAGCGCAAAATGTACACGAGTTTTGAACTGCCTTTAGCGATTGTTAGGTCAACGGAGTGCCATTGTAAATCATTTGAAAATGTGTTATCTTCTTCGCAGAAGTGTCCATACAGAATTCTACATTTTTCACGCAAAGGGGCTTTTTATGAGCAAGATCCAATGCTGGTGCCGTGCTAACGCTATGCTGGTCATTTCATTACTGGCCGCAGTTGTAACGGCATTTTTTGTTCCGCCTGATAGGGACTACTTAGGTTATTATGACCTCAAGACGCTTGCTTGCCTGTTTTGTGTGCTGGCAGTGGTGGGTGCTTTGCGGGATCTGCATATCTTTTCCGCTCTTTCCCAGCGGATGGTACATACCTTTTCCACTGTCCGGGGCGTGTGTACGGCGCTGGTGGTTATCACCATGTTCGGCTCTATGCTCCTGACCAATGATACCGCCTTGTTGACTTTTCTGCCACTGGGCTGGTTTGTTCTTTCCTCCACTGGACAGGAAAAGCACACGGCGCTTTTGTTCATTCTGCAAAACTGTGCCGCCAACCTCTGTGGGATGATCACACCTTTCGGCAATCCGCAGAACCTCTATCTTTTCAGCTATTACGGTCTTTCTACGAAAACGTTCTTTTCGGCAATGCTGCCGCCATTCATCCTGTCTACTGTTCTCATTCTCCTGTGTTGCTTAGTGTTTCCAAAAGAACAGCTTTCCGTGCCGGAAGCACAGGTCACGGTAGACTCATGCCGAGCCGTTATCTATGGTGGACTATTCTGTTTAGCCGTTGCCATGGTGCTGCGGCTGGTACCCTATGTCCTTGGTTTGACGGTCATTGTTCTGGCGCTCTGGCTGTTGGACCGGCATGCGCTGAAAACTGTAGATTGGGGATTGTTGGCCACTTTCGCCGCTTTTTTCACCTTTTCCGGCAATCTTGCCCGGATGGAACCTGTACGGGTGCTGTTTGCCCGCCTTTTGTCCCACGGAACTATGCTGGTCTCCGCGCTTACCTGCCAGATCATCAGCAACGTTCCTGCTGCCATTCTGCTCAGCCGCTTCACGCAGGATGCCCGTGCTCTTCTGGTTGGCGTCAATGTGGGCGGTGCGGGGACGCTGGTAGCTTCTCTGGCAAGCCTTATTACGTTTCGGGAATATACGCGCCGCGTTCCTAATGGTGGAAAACAGTTCCTTTTTCTTTTTTCTGGGATCAGCTTTGCCTTCTTGACGATTCTTTTGGCTGCCATGTCATTCCTGAACGGATGAGCCTTTATTGCCAGCATCTTTGGGAAAAATCCTTAAATAATTGTGTTGACGTAAGCTGTATGTCGATTAATAACCCATTCTAACGCACTTTCGTTTTCGCGCTTCACTTCTTTAAGGATTCCTGTTCATCCACAGCTTCGCCCTCTTTCGGATATCCATTTAACGACCCGTCATCTTTAATATTGTGGAACACGGTCATTTGGTTTCATAATTTTTCTTTTTTGCGTAAGATTTATCTGTATGGCATTACTACATTTTAGGTTTATTTCTTACAACATACAAACCTACAAACGCGAAATAAAATACTAAATCGGCCTTTTCTATAACATCTGTCAGCGGCTTGCATTGGCCGTCAAAATAAGATAAAATAAATACCCTTATGGTCAAACGAGTGGGGAGGGACACGGCTGTGCGGATAGACAAGAGAACAGCTACGGGCATTGGCTGTCTTGTGACGATCGGTATTGTGCTCGCGTTGATGATCGTGACCTTTCACGCCATTGCGCGCGGTGATGTTCCGGAAAATCCGCTCACGCCGGTCGGCGTGGTACTGGAACTCGTCTGCGCCATCCTGACAACCTCGACCTATGCAAGCGTGGTCTTTGGCAGTCATTCGCGCAGGCGCTTTCGCTCCTATTTCCTCTGGATGCTGGCAATCAACACCATTGGGCTTTTGAGCGATGTGATCTATTGGGGGATCGGGCTTGATTTTCTTCCTGCCCTTCCGCGGCTTCGCGAGACCTGCTATTTTGTCTGCTACGCCTCGGCATTTCCACTGCTCATTTTTTACAGCACCTATCTCATCAGTTACATCAATGAAGACTCGAAGGAATTGCAGCGATATACCGTTTTGATGACCGGCCTCAGCGCGGATGGATTTCTGCTCGTGATGATCTCTGTCATCACGTCGCACTCTCAGAATGCCCCGTGGCATCTGTCGGATCACCCGTGGCTTTACTTCTTCTTTTTGGCCATGCCGATGGTGGTCAACATCGGCATCATTCTGAACTTCAGGAGGATGCTGACCAACCGCAAGGCGATCTCTTTCCTTTTCTATGAGCTGCTGGTGGCTGCCGCGGTAGTGGTTGACACGGTCATCGGGGAGATCACACTGGCTCATGTCGTTGTGGCGTTTTGTCTCATCCAGATATATATCACTGTGCAGATCGAATATGAAAAGCAGCAGGAAGAGCAGCTCTTGCAGCAGCGTATCTCCATTATGATCAGCCAGATACAGCCGCACTTTCTTTACAATGTGCTCACCAGCATTCGCGCGCTCTGCCGCATTGACGCGCGCGAGGCTGAGAGCGCGCTGACGGATTTTACCCTCTACCTGCGAGGGAATCTCGATTCGTTGAGCAATACCGGCTGCATTCCTTTTTTGCAGGAACTACAGCATACCAAACACTATGTTGATCTGGAAAAAATGCGCTTTGGCCGGGATCTGACCGTCCTTTTCAACACGCCGGTCACGCAATTCTCCCTGCCGCCGCTCACATTGGAGCCGATCGTCGAAAACGCGGTGCGCCACGGCGTGATGCAGCGGCTTCAGGGCGGGACGGTGATCATCTCTACAAGCGAGACCGAGTCGGATTTCGTCGTGACTGTTTCGGATGACGGCATCGGGTTTGATGCAGAGCAGCTTGCGGCGGGCGGCAAGCATATCGGCTTGTGGAACGTCCGTGAGCGCCTTGCCGCGGTGTGCGGTGGGCACATGGAGATCGAAAGCGGGATCGACAAGGGGACAAATGTGACGATGTGCATCCCCAAATATCGAAAGGAGAGCGAATGATGGAACTTTGCTTGTTGGCTGTTGACGATGAATCTTTGGCGCTGAGCGATCTGACAGCGGCGCTGCAAGCTGCTGAGCCGGCAGCAACGGTTCACGCCTATACCGATCCGACGAAAGCGCTTGAGGCGGTGAGAACGGGGGAGATCCTTCCGGATATCGCCTTCCTGGACATTCAGATGCGCGGTTGGACGGGGCTGGACCTTGCACTGGAATTGAAAAAGACGATCCCGACGCTCGAGATCATTTTTGTTACGGCTTATTCGCAGTATGCGCTGGAATCCTATTCCCTCCATGCACGCGGCTACCTGATGAAGCCTGTTACGGCCGAGGCAATCGAGGAGGAACTTCGTAATATCGGCCTGACCACAGTGCCTGTGAGGAAGGAGCTTTCCCTGCGTGTCCAGTGCTTCGGCAATTTTGAAGTGTTTTATGAGGGAAAACCGCTCGAATTTGCCCGCGCAAAGAGCAAGGAGCTGTTTGCGTATCTGGTATTTCGCCGCGGTTCGGCCTGCAGCATCCGGGAATGTGCGGCCATTCTCTATGAGGATCGGGAATACGGCAGCGCGCTGAAAAATCAGATCGAAACCTTTAAGTCTGATATGATGCGCACCTTGCGAAAGGTGGATTGCGAAGATGCGGTCATCAAGGGGCGGAATCAACTCAGCGTGGATACAGAAAAGTTTTCCTGTGATTATTATCAGTTTCTCAACGGCGAATCTTCGGCGATCAATGCTTTTGTCGGAGAGTTTATGACGCAGTATAGCTGGGCGGAGATCACGACGGCATCGCTACAGGGCAAGATGACTGAAATCATTCGCTAAAAACTATCAAAAACGGCGAAAATGCAGAGGCGATCGAAATGCTCTGCATTTTTGTTGTCTTTTTGTTGTCCTTGATCCGGTAAAATGAATCACAAGAGGAGCAAGGCTGCAAAACCTATCTCCCAACGTTTTAGGAGGAAAGCTCAATGGAAGAAAAAAACCTGCACGTCGAAGAAGGCGCGCTCAAGGTAACAAAGCTCACACTTTATGAGGCGGTAGCGATCATCGTGGGTGCCAATGTCGGTTCCGGTATACTCGGCCTTGCATATTCTTCCCGCCTTGCGGGATGGCCGATCCTGGTGCTCTGGCTGGCGGTGGCCGGTCTGTTCACCACGTTCTCCATGCTCTATGTGGCGGAGTCCGCACTGCGTACAAAAAAGCCCCTGCAGCTGCCCGGCCTTGCGGAAAAATATGTCGGTAAGGTCGGCTCGGTCCTGATCTTCATCTCTGTCTGCGCGAACTCCATCGGCTGCATGGTCGCCTACACGACAGGTTCCGGCAACATCCTCTGCACACTGCTCGGTCTCCCCAACTGGGCGGGCAGCCTGCTGTTCACCGTTCCCGGTGTGCTGGTCGTCTGGTTCGGCCTCAAAGCCACCGGCCTTTGGGAGAAATTCATGTCCACGGGCATGGTCGTGCTGCTCGGCATCATTGTGATCGCATCCTTCCTCTCCGGCAAGGCGGATGTCTCCCGCGCCGTATACGCAAACTGGACCTATGCCGTTCCCCTTCTCAGCAGCGCTATTTTCTGCTACATCGCGCAGTATGCCGTGCCTGAGCTGGCGCGCGGTATGCGCCACACGCCCAAGAAGCTCCCGGTTGCCATCATTCTCGGTATGTTCATCACCGGCGTGCTGCTGGCCGTTGTTCCCCTTGCCGTTCTCTCTCTGACCGGCGCGGAGGAGGTCACACAGGTCGCTACGCTCGCCTGGGGTCAGGCACTCGGTACCTGGGCGCTCTATACCGCCAACATTTTTGCCCTCTGCGCCATGATGACCTCTTATTGGGCGGTCGGCGGTTCCATGCTCACGAACATCGTCGATATGTTCAAGCTCAAGGATGAGAAGGACACCAAGACCCGTCTCATCGCCATCGCCTGCACGGTGCTTCCCCCGTTCATCCTTGCCTACGCCGGTCTTGTCAGCTTTGTTGACGCCATTGGCTGGGCCGGTACCTTCGGCGGCGTGATTATGTCGATCGTTCCCGTTCTGATGCTCAACAACGCCCGCAAGAAAGGCGATATCGAGCCGGAGTGGAAGTGCGGTTGGTACGCGCATCCCGCAGTGCAGGGCATGATCATCGTGATCTTCAGCCTTGCGGCCATCTACTTCATCTGCTCCATGATCGGCATCCTGCCGGCAGGTTGGTAAGGGAAAGGGAGGACAGATGTCATGCGTGTGATCCCGAAAGATAAAGTGATCTTCCACTTCAACCCGACAAATCCCGCAAACTATACCGTCGAGGACGGAGAGACCTTCTGGGTCGAGTGCGACGACTGCTATAGCGGTCAGATCACCGACGAAAGCGTCAAGCGCCCGGATATTGACATCGGCATCATGGACTGCGCCGTAGGCCCGATCGCGATCAGCGGTGCGCACCCCGGCGATACCCTTTGCGTGGAAGTTATGGCGATCGACCTTGCGCCGCAGGGCGTGATGGTCACATCGGTCGGACTCGGCGTGCTGGGTGATCATATCACGGAGCCGAACACCAAGATCATTCCCGTGCACGATGGCTTCGCACATTTCTCGGATGATATCAAGCTTCCGCTGACGCCGATGATCGGCGTGATGGGTGTCGCCACGAAAAGCGGCGAGATCCACTGCGCGGTGCCTGAGGACCACGGCGCCAACATGGACACCAAGCTGGTCCGCGTCGGTTCGCGCGTGTATTTTCCTGTTAATGCCGAGGGCGCCGGGCTTGCTGTGGGCGATATGCATGCCTGCATGGGCGACGGCGAGCTCTCCGGCACGGGCATCGAGATTGCGGGGCGTATGTGCCTGCGCGTTACGGTCTACCACGACCGTCCCATTGAGCGCCCGGTCATCGAAACGGCGGACAGCCTGTACTTCCTTGCTTCCCGCCGCACGTTGGAGGAAAGTGTCAAGGTCGGCACCGAGGATGCGGTCAACTTCCTGATGAAGAAGTTTGATTTGAACTTCCCGGACGCTTATCGCCTGATGAGCGCCACCTGCGACGCGCAGATCAGCGAGGTCGTGGATGATAACGTGACCATCCGCATTCGCGTGCCGAAATTTGATAACCGTGTACGCACGCTGTAAGAGATTTGAAGATTTGAAAAAGAGCCGCTGCTTCTGAACTGCACCCCACATGTTAGACAGTATGATATACTACCTAACAAGTGGGGTGTTTTGTTATGCCAAAAAGAGTGCCAAACAAGAAATACACACCAGAATTCAAGAAGCTGGTGGTAGAAACAATGCTGAAAGGAAAACTTGGGTATAGTGAGCCAACGGACTGCGGAGAATGAGCAGCTTGCGAAGAAGCTCGAACAGCTTCACGAGGAAAGCCCGGATAAGGGATACCGGCGGCTCAACGACGATCTGCGCCATGACTGCGGTATCCATGTCAACGACAAGCGGGTGCTCCGCATCTGCCGGGCCAGAGATATACGCTCTACCGTGAAATATAACAACCGTGGCTGCACCAGACAGGCGAAGAACCCGCAGTATCTTGCTGAGAATCTTTTGGACAGGCAGTTTTATGCCGCAAAGCCCAATGAGAAGTGGCTCACTGATGTGACAGAATTCAAGTGGTATGAGGGATGCGAGATCCACAAGCTCTACCTGAGCGCCATTCTGGATCTCTGTGACCGGCGTATTGTGTCCTATGTACTCAGCGAACGCAACGATAATCCGTTGGTTTTCAAAACCTTCGACAAAGCGGTGCAGGCCAATCCGGACGCACAGCCTCTGTTCCACAGCGACAGAGGGTTCCAGTACACCAACCGCACTTTCCACCACAAGCTCGTACAGGCGGGCATGACGCAGAGTATGTCCCGTGTGGCGCATTGTATTGACAACGGTCCGATGGAGGGCTTCTGGGGCATTCTGAAGCGGGAACGCTATTACGGCAGACGGTTTACCAGCAAGCACGAACTTGTCCAGATGATCCAGCAGTATATTCGCTATTACAACACGAGACGTGTCCAGCGCAATCTGGGTATCCTGATGCCGATGGAAAAGCACGCACTTTGTCTCGCCGCATAAAAGCGGCCAGCAGCGCTTGGCTGCTGGCCGGGAAAACTTTATATTTTTTCCCTGTCCTCTTGACGGGTTGCGGTTCAGCTTGCTGATTCTCCGTTTTCGGAGCCGCTGAAAAAATGACACCGCACGGCAGAAATAACTCTGCCGTGCGGTGCGTTTTTACTTTAATTTGGTTCGTCAGGCATGGGGGACGAGCGCGCCCTTCCGGCTCGAGCGGATGACCATGCCGATCGCAAAGCCGACGAGCGCGGGCAGCAGCCAGCCGAGGTTCTTGTCGAACAACGGCAGATATTTTTCCGCAAAGGCGATAGGCACATCGAGGCGGAGCGAAGTCTGCACCGACGCGGGCAGCGTCTTCATGCAGTCGAAAATAGCGGCTGCCCATGTACCGATCATCGTTGCGACATACACGGCACGGTCATGAGCGAAGAACTTGCCGATAAAGGCCAGCAGGATAAGCGCAATGGCCGGGGGATAGATGAGCATGAGCATCGGGACGGAATACTCGATGATGGCACTCAGTCCAATGTTGGAAACGGCAAACGAAAACACCGTGAAGAGGATCGCCCAGGTGCGGTAGGAAATTTTGCCGTTCGTCATCTTGACAAACGTCTCCGAGCAGGCCGTGACAAGGCCGATGGAGGTCTTGAGGCAGGCAAAGGTGATGGTGAAGGCGAGGATAAACTGGCCCACGCCGCCAAGGTAATGACCCGCGATCTGCGTGAGGGCGATGCCGCCATTTTCGGACAGCTCGAAAATGCCTCTCGACTGCGCGCCGACCAGAATGGACAGCACGTAGATCAGCGCCATCAGCGCACCGGCAAGAAGACCGGAGGAGAGCACGTCCTCGGCGATGATGTCGTCGTTGTTGACACCCATGCGGCGAATGACGTCGATGACCACGATGCCGAAGGCGAGACCGGCGATGGCGTCCATCGTGCCGTAGCCCTCAATGAGCGCGGGAAAGAAGGAACCGTTCTGATAGGCCTCCGTCGGCTCGACCGAGGAGATCGCTGCGCCGGGGGAGAGCAGCGCTGCGATAATCAGCACTGCGAAGAAGAACAGAAAGAGCGGATTGATGATCTTGCCGATCCAGAGGGTGATCTTACCGGGGCGCAGCGAGAAGAACAGCACGAAGGCGAAGAACGCCGCCGAAAAGACAAGCAGATACAGCCACTCCGGCGAATCCGCGCCCAGCAGGGGAGTGATGCCGGTGATAAAGGAAACGGTCGCGCATCTCGGGATGGCGAAGAGCGGGCCGATGGTCAGGTACAGAAGGCAGGTAAAGAAAATGCCGTAGCCCTTGCCGACCTTGCTCGAGAGCGTCTGCAGGCCGTCGGAATGCGTGATGCCGATGGCGGCGACGCCGAAGATGGGGATGCCGACCGCCGTGATGATAAAGCCGATCATGGCGACGACCGCGTTGCGGCCGGCCATCTGGCCGAGATGTACGGGGAAGATCAGGTTGCCCGCACCGAAGAACATTCCAAACAGCGTTCCGGCGACGAGAATCTTCTGCCGGAAGGTCAATTTTTTAGTAGTCATGGGATAATCAACTCCTTTGTGTTGAAAATATTACACCCTGCACTTGAAAAAGAGAAACGCTCGGTTATAATAGGTGTATTACAAATCAAAATACCCTTTATAGGAGTGGGGATATGGACAGCAAAAAATTTGAAATTCTGATGACCGCCGTCAACCTCGGCAGCTTTTCCAAAGCGTCTGAGGTCGTGGGCTACACACAGTCGGGGCTGACGCACCTCATCAACGGTCTGGAGCGCGAGATCGGCATGAAGCTCATCCGGCGCGACCACAGCGGTATTTCGCTGACAGAGGACGGGGAGGCGCTGCTGCCCGCGATCCGCGAATACCTCAGCGCGACGGCGAAGCTCGAAAACCAGATCGAGACCATCACGCAAAAGCGGACGGCGACGATCCGAATCGCCGCTTATGCGAGCCTTGCCATGCACTGGATGCCGGAAATTCTGTACCGCTTCCGCCGCGTGTGTCCGGAGACCGACGTGGATCTTCGCATGGTGGACCACGAGCTCGAACCCTTTGAGCTGCTCGAGGAGGGGCGCACGGACGTCATCTTTGCCGCGCGGCAGAGCCACATCAACTGCGACTGGACACCGCTCTACTACGACGCGATGTACGCCATCCTGCCGGAGGACTATCCCACCGGCAGCGAAGAGACCTTCCCCATCGAGGAATTCGACGGAAAAGAATTCCTGATGCCCTACGGGCGCTTCGACATCGACGTGAACGCTGCGCTGAGTCCCAAAAAGGTGAAGCCGAATATCCGCCCCTGCCATGTGGACGATGAAACGGTCATCCGCATGGTCAGCAAGGGCCTTGGTATCACAATGATGACGGAGATCATGATGCGCGGGCGGACGCACGGCGTAAAGACGCTGCCGGTCAGCCCGAAAACGGGACGGGAGCTCGGCATCGGTATGCACCTGAGCAAGAACACGCCAGAGGAAATTCTGCGTCTGCGCGAGTGCGTGCTTGATTTCACGCGCGAGCTGATGTGAAAATTTCCCATCCGCGATTTAGAAACGGCTGCCCCATCAAAAAAGTAAAGCAGGGTGCTTGCCTAAAAGGCAAACGCCCTGCTTTGTCGATTTTGGGAATGGTCTTATCCTTCGATTTTTGCCGAAGCCGCGCCATCACTCTTTTGCAGATGCGCATAGCGGCGCGAGGGGCGGAAGTACAGCACCGCTGCCAGCATTAGAAGCGCCGTGGTCGCAAGGCTGATGGGGAAGACCAGCATGATGTTCATAAACGTCTTGTACTGCGGGAAGACCCAGCGCAGCCAGCTCAGGCGGACGCCGCAGACGCCCAGCATCGTCAAAACGGCGGGCGGCAGTGAAATTTCAAAGCCGCGCAGGTAGCCGGAAAGCACCTCGTAGCAAAGGCTGAACAGGTGCGACGGCATGATCAGCATGAGGCGAATATAGCCCGTCTCTACCACCTGCGGGTCGCCGTTGAAGATGGTGAGCAGCGACTTTCCGAAAAAGAGAATCAGAGCGATGGCGACGCCGAGGCTGATGATGCCCTCGAGAAGACACAGCAGCAGCGTTTTCTTGCAGCGCTTGATCTCGCCCGCGCCGAAGTTCTGTCCGACAAAGGTCGTGCACGCCTGCGAGAAGGAGTTGAGGATATCATAGGTGATGATCTCGATGTTGTAGGCCGCGCTCGACGCCGCCATGACGACCGTGCCGAGGCTGTTGATCGCGCCCTGAATGACGATATTCGCGATGGAGAACATCGCGCTCTGCACACCCGCAGGAACGCCGATGCGCAGAATTTGCTTGAGGCACAGCCCGTCGATGCGCAGCTTTTTCGGCTCAAGGCAGATGACCTTGTCCGTTTTGAGCAGGAACCCCCACAAGATCGCCGCGCTGACCGCGTTCGACAGCACCGTTGCGATCGCGACGCCGTCCACGCTCATGTGGAGCGCGGCCACGAAAAAGAGGTTCAGGATCACGTTCAGAACGCCGGAGGCCGTCAGCGCGATCAGCGGAATTTTCGTCTCGCCCACGCTGCGGAAGACCGCCGCCTCAAAGTTGTAGAGCAGGATCACCGGCAGGCCCGCAAGATAGATGCGCAGGTATAGCAGCGCCAGCGGGAACACATCGTCCGGCACATTCAGCTGATTCAGCAGCGGAACGGCGAACAGCTCACCGATGACCGCCGCGATCAAACCGCCCAGCACCGCCACGACGATGGAGGTGTGCACCGCGCGGTGCACCATCGTGTCGTTCTTTTCGCCGATGGCGTGCGCGATCGTCACGTTCGGGCCCAGCGCGATGCCGATGAACAGGTTGACGATCAGGCTGATGATCGAGCTGTTTGTGCCGACGGCCGCGACCGCCACAGTGCGGAGCTCGCCGGTAAAGTTGCCGATGACGGCGATGTCCGCGGCGTTGAACAGCTGGCTCAAAATCGCCGTGGCCGCCACCGGAACGGCAAAGCGCGGGATCTTATCCCAGAGCGTCCCGTGGAGCATATCCAATGATCTTTTCTGCGATGCAGCTTTCAACTCTACCGCCCCTTTCCGCAATTTGTCTGGCCTATGATATCACGCTTCGGGCCAAATGCAAGAGGCAGAAAGGCCAAAAATGGCGACGTCCTGCCGCCACGGAAACACCAGATGTTACAGGCATTCCTGCAAAATTTCGCAAATTTCATCACGGGTCAGCTTCTTGCAGCAGCCAGCGGTGATGTTGGTAGAATCCGCCACGGCGCGGAAGTCGGTGTCGGCGGGGATGCCAAGCTCTGCAAAGCTGGTCGGCAGACCAATTTCCTTAATAAACGCGGCCAGCGCGTCGATACCGGCAACCGCGGTCTCCTCGTCGCTGCCCTTGGGCGCAATGCCCCAGACGTTCTGCGCCCAGCGGGTGAACCGCGCCGTGCCGGATTTGTAGATGTGGCGGTACAGAACGGGATGGATCACCGCCAGGCTTGCTCCATGGTTGCAATTGGTGTAAGCGCCCAGCTGGTGTTCGATCTGATGCGCCTGAAAATCCGTGACCTTGCCGATCTTCAGCACGCCGTTCTCTGCCATGGCGGACGCCCGCGCCAGCTTCGCACCCTCCTGCACCTTGGCATAGGTGGGGTTCGACATGATACCGGAGAACTCCACGATGCGCTT
>OHAG01002017.1_pt1 | contig 11988 bp, 9 predicted proteins | sample 1577081 | NCBI WGS metagenome assembly OHAG01 (sample SAMEA3541513, study PRJEB24748) | human gut metagenome | biome: human gut; feature: human-associated habitat; material: faeces | place: China | collected 2012
ATAATTTATTTATATAAAAAATAGGCTATGTCAGCTAATTTTATGACAATGTTATGAATATATCAAATATTCCAAAATATAATAGATAAAGTATGGTTATAGTATATAATAAGGGATGCTTAGGCATCTCTTTTATTTTTAGGTAATTATTTTGGATGGTAGCATATACTTATATTAGTAGAGTAATATAAGGGGGCAAGTGGGATGAAAATGCTAAGAAATGCGATATTGAGGTCTAAGGAAAAAGATAGTCTACTAAATGAAATCGCAAATAATGTGATAATAGTAACAGAAAACCATATACAAAAAGATGATATATTAAGGCGTGCATTTGAGAATGGTAATCCTATAAGCATATCTAAAAGTGAGTTTGATGGCGTATTGAAAATGGCGTTAAAGGGTGCTGGTTATGTGCGTATTTCGGATAAGATGACCGTATTAAGTGATAAAGTAATAAATCAATTAGTAGATAAAGGCTATAGAGTAGGTATAACTAATGAAGGTATATTACTAAGTAAATATGATAGTGAGATATAGAAAGTAAAGAGAGAAGGCTTGTTAATGCACGACAAGCCTTATTTTTATATATAAATACCTGAGTATAAAATATTTTAACTATAGTAATTGAAATGTATTTAAGAGAAAGAGTGGTATTATGGATTTTTTAAGTAGTATATCATAGGTAGATTTATATTATTTATCACAGAGTTAGCAAGGTTTACAAAATATTATAAAATATATATAATAATATTAACAGTACTCACGACGCCTATCTCAAGTTTACTTGATGAAGCGAACCTTGGTGAGTCTTTTTTTATTTAAAATAATATGATATAATAATACAACAAATTATATTGACAAATATGGAGAAAAATCCAAATGAATAAAGAAAATATAGAAAATATTATCTATACTATCTATGATATAAATATGAAAAATGTTGATTTACCATCATTAAATCATAATCTAGAAAAAGTAGATAAACAATTAGGGTTTGATACAGTACTAGAAAAAATACTAGATTATATATCTAATAAAGATATCGAAAAATTAGATAGTATGATAAAGACAATGGATAATATCAGTTGTAGAACAAAAACAATAACTTCTATTAAAAATAAATGGAACAAAAACTTAGGTAAAAAAAGACCTATAAAAAAAGTTTTTAATGATATAGTAGGTATTAGAATTATAACAGAAAATAATATTGATAATATAATAGGATATATTACAGAAATAGCGGATAATAAAAATTATAAAATAGAAAAAATAGACTTTAGGGAAAAATCTAAAGCTAATGATGATGGATATAGAGGTATACATATATACTTTATGAACAATCCGAAAAGTTTTAGAATTGAAATACAAATATGGTCTAAAGTAGATGCTATATTAAATTTTTATACCCATCAGAATATATATAAAGTTAATGGAGATATATCTTATGCATTAAGTCTTAGAAAATGGATTGATGAATTGCCACAAAATGAAGGATTCAAATTTGAAAATTACATATGGGAAATTATAAATAATCCATCAAAGTATAGAGAAAAAGTAGCAGATATATTGGTTAAAAATATAGAAGAAAATAAAAGTTTAGAAATGACTTTATTAGAGCATTATATGTATATAACGAATTTAAATATTCAAAGTAAATATATAATAGATTTAAAATCACATTTAGAAAATATACCTATTAATATTGAAGGTATTGAAACTACATTTAGTGAATATATAATTAGAAGAGTTATTGAGGTTGTAGAGGAGGTGGTATAAATGAGTATTATATATCTATACGTAAGAAGCATAGGCAGTCAAGGAACGTTAGTGTCACAAATGACTAGGGAAGAAGCTACTAAATTAATTAAAGATTTCAAACAAACAAATTATCAAGTAGGAATATTATCAGCTAAAGATTTGAATACACTATCTATAGTATATGGTGAATTTGCACCATTTAAAGAAGTTGAGTATATGTATATAGTCAATATTTTAGAAAAAAAAATACAAGATAAAATATTAGATAAATCAAAAAAATCTAGCTTATATGATTTAGCAAAGAAAATAGTTGATAAAAATGGAATAGCTAGTTTAAATTTTGAGAAAGAAGTAAGTATAGATGAGTTAGAAATACTCCCTAAAATACCATATTCTCATATAGCTAAAATAGGAAGAGTCGATAAAGTTAAAGGTAAAAATTTACAGTCTAAAAATCAACAAGTAATAAATTTAAGAAGATTTTTTAATACAGATGATCTTACTAGTATAACAGATATGCAAGTTGCATGTAGAAAACAAATTAAAGTAAATGGATGTGAGTATGCTTTAGCATCTTGGCTTAAAGAGGGAGAATTAAAAGCAAAAGATATAAAGATAAAAGTATTTGATTTAGAAAAGCTTAAGTTGTCTATAGATAAAATCAGAGAAATGACATTAAAAAATCAAGATGAATTCCATACGGAACTAGTAGAATTATTAGCAGGATGTGGAATAGCACTTGTTTTAGTAGAAAAGTTTCCTAATACAAATGTAATTGGAGCAACTCAATGGATAAATAAAGGACAACAAGCAATAATACAATTAACATTAAAAGGAAAAAGAGCAGATTCTTTTTGGTTTACATTAATGCATGAAATAGCACATATAATTGAACATAACAGCAAAGATTTTCATATGCAAGATGAAGATAAGTTAGTATTAGAAGATGAAGCTGATAATATAGCTAGAAATTGGTTAATACCGGATGATGAGTATAAAAAATTTAAATTAAAAGGAAATATGACAATATCTAGTATAAAAGATTTTTCTGAATCTATAAAAATACATCCATGTATACTTATTGGAAGATTACAGCATGATGGTATTTTAAGTTGGTCAACATATAGTTCATATAAGCCTAAGGTTAAGATAATATAAAAATATATTAAGTGAAGCTAGTCAAACGACTAGCTTTTATTTTTTGCAAAAAATCATTATAATTATAATAGAAACTTATAACCTAGGGGGAAAATGATGTTTACAGAAGAAAGCCTAGAAAATGTAGTCATAGAATACCTAAAAGAAATTGACTACACATATATACATGGAAGTAACTTAAACAGAGATAACAAAGAAGTTCTTCTACTAGACACATTAGAAGAACGCCTTATAAATATAAATAAAGAAATACCAAAAAGCTCAATAAAAGAGGCTATAAGAAAAATACGTACCTTTGAAACTAATGATGTATTTACAAACAATAAACTATTTCACAAATACCTTACAGAAGGTGTGGAAGTAACCGACTTTATAAATGGAGAAACAAAGTATTACACTATAAAATTAATTGATTATGACAATATAAAAAATAACGACTTTTTAGTAGTAAATCAATTAGAAATAGTGGAAGATGGAAATAAAAAAATACCAGATGTAATAATATACATAAACGGTATACCAATAGTTTGTATGGAACTAAAAAGCACTTCTCGTGAAGAAGTAGATATTGAAGATGCCTACAAGCAATTAATGAACTACAAAGAAGTTCATATACCATCATTATTTTACTACAATGCCTTTTTAGTAATAAGTGATGGAGTAAACACTAAAGCTGGTACTATTACAGCACCTATAGATAGATTTATGGCATGGAAAAAAGTTAATGGAAATGAAGAAATAAAAGACTTATTCTCTATAGATTATAGAAATTTAGATACCTTAATTTATGGTATGTTTGATAAATTTAGATTATTAGATATAATAAAAAACTTTATACTATTTACTCCAAAAGGTAAGATAATGGCTCAATATCATCAATACTATGGTATGAAAAAGGCTATAAATTCAGTAGTTCATGCAGTAGAAAATGATGGTAGAGCAGGAGTAATTTGGCATACACAAGGAAGTGGTAAGAGTTTTTCTATGACTTTCTTAGCAGGTAATTTAGTAAAGCACAATAAGTTAAACAACCCAACTATACTAGTAATAACTGATAGAAATGATTTAGATGGTCAGTTATATGATACTTTTTGTTCAGCCTATGAGTTTTTAAGACAAGAACCTATAAAATGTGAAAGTAGAGCGGATGTACGTGAAATACTAGAAGGAAGAAAAACTGGTGGTGTAATATTCTCTACTATTCAAAAATTCGTAGAAGAAACAGGCTTATTAAGTGATAGAGAAAATATTGTGGTAATGGTAGATGAAGCTCACCGTACTCAATATAATATAGATGGAAAGTTAGATACAAATACAGGAGAGATAAAGTATGGTTATGCAAAATATTTAAGAGAATCTCTACCTAATGCAACATATATAGCATTTACTGGTACTCCTATAGAAACAACTGATAAATCCACTTATGGAGTATTTGGTGATTTAATAGATGTGTATGATATGACACAAGCAGTAGAGGATGGAGCTACTGTTAAAATATATTATGAATCAAGACTAGCAAAAGTAAAACTAGATAGACACCAAATGGATTTAATAGATAATGAATATTATAATATGCAAGTTAATGAAGGTGTAGAGGATTATATAGTTGACCAAAGTCAAAAGCAAATGTCTCGTATGGAGCAAATTATTTGTGATGAAGATAGAATAAAACAAGTTGTAAAAGATATAATAGCCCACTATGAAGATAGAGAAAACTTAGTAGCAGGAAAAGCTATGATAGTTGCATATTCTAGAAAAGCAGCATATATGATGTATAAGGAAATCCTAGAGCAAAGACCTAGTTGGAATAATAAGGTTAAAATGGTTATGACAACTAATAATCAAGACAGTGAGGAAATGGCAAAGCTAATAGGAACTAAGAAAACTCAAAAAGAAAGAGAAGATGAATTTAGAGATTTAGATAGTGAGTTTAAAATAGTTATAGTAGTTGATATGTGGTTAACAGGATTTGATGTTCCTTCACTTGATACTATGTATATAGATAAGCCTATGAAAGCTCACAATTTAATGCAAGCAATAGCACGTGTAAATAGGGTATATCCTGGTAAAAGTGGAGGATTAGTAGTTGATTATATAGGACTTAAAAAAGAGTTATTTGATGCACTTAAAACTTATACAACTAGAGACCAAGACAAGATACAAGAAAATGAAGAAGCTAAGATAATAGAACTAGATATATTAGAAATATTAAGAAATGAATTTCATAAGTTTGATTATGAGCCTTTCTTTGGTGATAGTGATAAGGTAAGGTATGAATTAATTAGAGATGGAGCAGAATTTGTTCAGTTTATAGAGCAAAGAAAAAATACCTTTATGGAACAAACTAAAAAATTAAAAGATGTTTACAAAATATGTACAGCACTATTATCAAAGAAAACTAAAGATGAAATAGCATTCTTTATGGCAGTAAGATCCTTTATTATGAAAACAACGAGAACTGGAAAGCCGGATTTAAAAGAAGTAAATGCTAGAATATCAAGAATGTTAGAAGAGGCTATAGTAGGTGATGAGGTAATTGTTTTAACTAATGCAGGCTCACAAGAAACTTTTGATTTATTAAATGAAGATAATATAAATAAGCTAAGAGCGTTACCTCAAAAGAATATAGCAACTAACATATTAATGAGAGCTATGAAGGATAAAGTAGAACAAGTAAAGCAAAAGAATATAATTGTAAGTAGGGCATTTAGTGAAAAACTACAAAAGATAATAGAAAAGTACAATAACCGCAATGATGAAAAAGATGTATTTGAAGTATTAGAGGCTTTAGTAGAATTTAAGCATGAGTTATTAAAAGCTATAGAATCTGGAGATGAAATAGATTTAACATATGAAGAAAAGGCATTTTTTGATGTATTAACAGCAGATCCAGAGGTAATTGCTAGTATGGAAGATGATATTTTGATAAAGATTGCAAAGGATTTAACTAAAACTGTTAAAGAGAATATGTGCCCTGCTTGGCATGAAAGAAAGCAAGCACAGGCAAAGATGAGAATGCATATTAAGAAGTTGTTAAAGAAATATGATTATCCACCAAATAAGAGTGAAAAGGCTATTGAAGGTGTAATGGAACAAGTTAAACTTCAATGTGTAGCGGGAATGTAAATAAATATAACAAGTTAGGAGTAGTGCTTTAGAGATTATTAATGAGATACTAAGGAAGACAAATGGTTGGGAGAGTTTTGATGGTGATTATAAGAAGGTTTCTAGAAAGTTTGGAATTAGTACAGCTCAAGTTAGAAATATTATAAATTATGATAAGAAGTATTAAATATAATAATAAAAAGCTTAATATTGAGTTATACATTATCTTACCTTAGATTAAACTCTGTATTTAATATAATTAAAGCTAATATATTGTTATATAGTGCAAAATAAATGATATGACAATATATAAAAGAGGGGGGATAAGCATGTTTTTTAAAAATAAAGAAACTAACAAAAGATTCATTACTGTTCACTATGAACAAAAGGGACTAGAAGGGTGTAAAGTATTAGTAGATAAAGAAACTGGAGTTAATTATTTATACAGTTGGGATGGATATTCAGGCGGCTTAACTGTACTATTAAATAAAGGTGGAACACCAATTATAACTGAAGTTAATAAATAAATTTAATATTATATCAACTATTTAAAACATAACCATTTGATAAGGAGTTACACTAAAAATGCATCTATTTAAACTTGAAAATGGATGTATTTTTTTGATAGATGTGAATGGATACACATGGTAAAATGTATAATCAAAATTATCAAATAGTTTTAATTCGTAATTGTTATATATTATGGACTATATCAAATTTAATTAACAGCTATACCTGATATTTTAAAGTATTGAAATAACTAAGGTATAGCTATTTTTATACTTATTTATAATAAAAATATCAAATTATTTTGCAACTTTTTGATAACCTTATAAGTCTAATTGTCGTAGAATGAAATTTACAAATAGAAATACATTATAATGTTTTGTGTTATAACACATTAAATACAACAGACTAAGGAGGATATGATGGTAAATATAATAAAGATACCTTTGCAAAGGAAAAGAAAAGAATCTATGGAAATAGAACTTGTAAAGGCATCAATAAAGGGAGATTCCGTTTCCTTTACAGAACTGATGAAACTTCATAAAGTATCACTTTATAAAATAGCATACAGCTATGTAAAGGATGAGCAAAAAGCTTTAGACATAATTCAAGATACTACATATAAAGGCTTATTAAATATAAGAAATTTAAAAAATCCTGAGTTTTTTAAAACTTGGATAACTAGGATTTTAATTAATGTATCTATAGATTATACAAAAAATGAGGATAAAATAGTTTACTTAGATGAAGAAATACCTTTAGTTGAAAACTCAGACTCTATTACAATAGATGAAAAAGTAGACTTATATGATGCTATTGATAAATTGAGAGATAAATATAAAATGGTTATAATTTTAAAATATTTTAATGATATGACAGATGAGCAAATATCTAATAACATGGATATACCTATAAATACAGTAAAAAGTCATTTAAGAAGAGCTAAAGAAGAACTAAAACAATTTTTAAAGGAGGATTATTTATATGAGTAATAAAAGATTTGATGAAATAAATATACCTATAAATATAGATAATGCTATTGAAAGTGGTGTTAAAAAAGCACTACAAGAAGAAAATTTTAAAAAAAGCATTAAGTTTAAGAAATTACCTAAAATAGTAGCAGCAAGCTTAGTTGGAGTGATTACTCTTGGAGTAGCGACTCCAGCCTTAGCATCTAGAATACCTTTTGTTGGTAATATATTTGAAGAAATAGAGAAGAATCTTTATTTTCCAGGTAACTATTCTCAATATGCAACTTCAGTCAATGAAACCGCATATTCAAACGGAATAGGAATTACTCTTTCGGAAGTAGTGTGTGATGGACAAACTCTATATGCAACTTATGTTGTTGAAAATGATGAACCATTTAAATATACTTCATGGGAAAATGGTAAAGAATTAGACATGAATCAGTTAATAATAGAAGAGAAGTATAATAGTTTAGATTTTACAAATCAAGAACCTGATACATCTGGATTTGCAGGGCTAGAAGGTAAATTTATAGATGATAAAACTTTTGTTGGTGTTAGAAAGTATGATTTATCTTTTATAAAAGAAGAAATTCCAGATGAGTTTATGTTTAAAACAAAAATTAAAGTTGTAGATAACTACGCCATAAATGCAAATGACAAAGATTATACAAAATGGGGAACTTGGGCATTTAAAATCCCTGTTAAGGTTAACAAGGATTTAAAGAAAGAAATTAGTATAGAAAATGAAGAAAATGATTTTGTAAAAATCGATTCAGTTATAGTTACACCGTTTAAAACAATACTAAAAGCTACATTAAAAAAAGGTGAGTGGCATGATTATGAAGTTAGAGTATTAGATGAAAATAATAAAGAATTAAGTATGGAAAAATTAGAACCATCTGAAGATAATGAAAAAGAAATTTCTGTATTTTTAGAATCCATAGAAGAGAGTAAGAGCATAAGGGTTATTGTAGAAAAATCTATACTTAAAGAAATACCTAATCAAAAGGATGCTTTTGAAGAGATTGGACGAGATTTAATATTTGACAAAGTCATATATTTAAACAGATAACTAAAATACCATAGGTAGCAAATCGCTACCTATGGTCTAAATTTATTACTTATTACAATTTTTAATCATATAATCTATATTTGTCATAACACCAATACGTTTATTAGACTTTACAACAGCACGAGCACCACCAACAATCTTATTACCTTGAATTATAGGAGTACCACTCATACCTTGAACTATACCACCACGGTATTTTAACAAATCCTTGTCAACAACCTTTATCTGAGAAACATATTTTCCAACTTGAGCTATCTCAATCTCATGCATCTTTAATTCATTAGTTATAGGAGATTTACAATATAAATAAGCAGTACCTACCTTTGGAGTACCTATTTCTAAAGCTAAATTAGGATTATATGTGTAATTTTCAAATTTTCCACATATACCACCATCTCCAGTACCAGTAAATTTACCTATTTTATCACCCTCTGCACTTGTAACTAAATATCCAGTATTAAATAGTGTATTTTTCTTTGTTTGAACATAACATGTTTTATAAATAGCATTATCTAAAAAATCAAAAGGCATTTGTTCATCTTTTAAATTATGAGATAACCCTATAAAATTACCTTTAGAATCAATTGCTGTTACAGTTCCTAGATAAAATGAATAATAACCAAATTCAAAATCTCTAAGATCATCAGATGTTATATCCATTGATTTAACTTTTCCATTTCTATAACAAGTAGCTTTTAAAGGTAAATTTGCAACCTTCATAGTTTTTTCTATATTTTTACGACTTGGAGTGATTTCCTCACCGTTTAATTTTATAGACAATAATATATCTGATTCTTTTAAGGCTTTATTACGATTTAACTTATTTGTTACAATAGGATATTTTAGCTTTACACCTAATTCAACAACTTCACCAGAGGGCATAAGTTTTGTATTTTTAGATATTGGATTTTCATCACAAAATGCAAACGATGACCCTAATAAAATCATTATTAACGTGGTTGAAAGAACTTTCTTTAAAGTAATTAGTTTTCTGTCATTCATTCCATCAACTCCTTTTTTAGCATTATAATTTATTTATAGTTTTGCTTAAAGTTACATAAAATATATTGGGATATAATGACTTTTACAAAATACCAATTTAATATTTAAAAAACAAATATATTATCTTTCTAAGTAGTCAGATAAGAATGTATTAGCATTTTGTTGAAATTCATTACTGCTTTCAACTAGTAAATATTGACTTATATTAAAATCATTGACATTAATATTATAAGTAAAAATATACTTTTCTAATATATTTACAAATGCAACTCGATTTGATTCAGTAGGTATTCTTATATATGTTTTTAATCTTTCTAAATCACAACTGCTAATTTCAATTTTATTTTCTTTAAATTTTTTTAATGTCTTTTTTTCTTTATCTTTTAATTCTTCTGTTGAATTTTCTAATTCAAACACTTTACTTTCGTCATAAAGAGATTTTAGTGTTCCCTTGTTGATCATATTTTCAATACGTTCTTTTGAAAAAGAATATGATCTTTGTAGTGGCTGCATAACAGTATATTCTCTATAAATAAATTCAGTGTTTTTATAAATCTTACTCAATTCAGATTGTTCAAAATTTATATATAATTCAGTAATTTCTTTTCTATTTTCTGGCGAAATTTCTTTTCTTTTATTTCCTAACGATTTACGTAAATTAGTATAAATATTAGAAGCATCAATTAATTGAATTTTTCCTTTTCTTTCTTCTCTTTTATTTTTTGAAAGAATCCAAATATATGTAGAAATACCCGTGTTGTAAAATAAATCTGTTGGTAATTGAACAATAGCTTCAATTAAATCTTGTTCTAATAACCAACGTCTAATTTGAGATTCACCAGATGATGTTCCACCAAAAAACAAAGGTGATCCATTTTCAATAATTGCTGCACGCCCATATTCATCATCCATTTTATTAACAGCTGCTTGTACAAATAATAATTGTCCATCTCCAGAGCTAGGCAGACCCGCACCAAAACGACCATTAAATCCTTTAGCATGTTCTTTCCTTACAGCATCTTCTTGTCCATCTTTTGCTTTTTCCCCTCCCCATGCTTGTCCAAATGGAGGATTTTCTAAAACAAAACGCATCTTTTTGTCTTTAAAACAATCTTCTTTGAATGTATCTGCATTTTTAAAATTATCTGCACTTTGTCCTTTAATAAGCATTTCAGCCAATCCAATAGCATATGTTTGTCCCATAATTTCTTGTCCATATAAACGAACATTGCAATTAGGATTATAGTGTTTTAAATATGTATATGCTGTTGACAACATTCCACCTGTTCCACAAGCTTGATCTAATACAGATATTTCTCTTTGAGGTAAGAAAATATCTTCGCATCCTTCTGAAATCAATAAAGAAACACACAATTTAATGATATCTCTACCTGTATAATATTGCCCAGCTTCAACATTTTGATAAAATCTGCCAATTAAATTTTCAAAAATATATCCCATTTTTATACTGTCAAATTTTTCAATGCTTAAATCTAATTCTGAAAAGGCTTTAATTATAGAATAAAGTGTTCCTGATTTTTCCATTTTATTTATTTCTGCTGTAAATTTTAAAGTATCTTCGGACTTTAAAATTTCTTGGACATTATCCGAAAAACCGTCAATATATTGAAGAAAATTGTCTTTAATATTTTCAGAATCATTACATAATTCTTTTAAAGAATATTCTGAAGTATTATAAAATTCGTATCCTGTCATTCTATAAAAAGCTTTTGCAGGATAATCTGGTTTTTCATTATGTTTTCGTACCACATCTTCTTTTGTTTTTTCTAAAGCACATTCAAACCTGCGAATGATTGTCATAGGAATAATGACATCACCATATTTATTTGGCATGTATACTCCTCTTAATTTGTTTGCTATCGACCAAATAAAATTGGCTTCAGCACTTATATCAACAGGATCTTCATCCCATGTAAATTCAATATTATTTACCATTTTGCAAATTCTCCTTTACGTACAACTGCCCCAATTATATCATAATAATCTTAATAAATTAATGCTTGGTCAGCCATAAAAGTATAAAAAAGCTTTTTGCAAATCATATAATCAATAAGCATTTTAAACTATTCTAATAAGTATTTTAAAAAATTACAAAGTGAAAAAAGTATATGATTTTATCATATTTTCGCATTAAACTTAATATACCCTTTCTGCTATCTTTTTTAGTGAAAGAATAACAAAGAAAATTAAAATAAATACCTTAACACATTAATCTCTGGTGTTTTTGCTCAACGCTAAAGCTATATGGTTATCACGTGCTATGCGCGGGGTATTAGTTTTATAATAAAAAGTAGCAAAAATAATTTGGATTTTATTCCAAGCCATGATATTTGAAACTTCTTTTCAAAATCTTGTGGTTTTAATATATGTAGTAAAAACAGACCTCTTCTGTTT
>OHAG01002021.1_pt1 | contig 11949 bp, 8 predicted proteins | sample 1577081 | NCBI WGS metagenome assembly OHAG01 (sample SAMEA3541513, study PRJEB24748) | human gut metagenome | biome: human gut; feature: human-associated habitat; material: faeces | place: China | collected 2012
GCCGATCGCTAGTGCGCCGGATGTAGGCATAACTTTGTCGGTTGGAAACATACTTTCGCTGATTCACCATGTCCACAGCGCAAAAGATAATGTGGTTGTGGACGTGCCCTTTGTCAATGTGCGTAGTTAGCACATAGGGATATTTTCCTTGCAGCACTTCATCTGCAAGCTGTCGGCCAATTTCGTGGGCCTGCTCCGGCGTGGTTTCGCCCGGCGCAAAAGACTGTATCAGGTGGTGGGCCAGATTGTTGCCTTTCTGCATGGCCTGTGACAACAGCAGTTCAAATTCGATGTCGGCAGTTTCGTAGGAGCAGGCAAAGGAGGACACCAGCATTTTTTCGTCCGTCTTGGCCGGATTCTCGATGTAGTCCAATGCCTTTTTCAGCGTTGACTTGATAGGATGTATCTTTGTAACTGCCATATCTGCGCCAATGCTCCCTTGATGTCCGCAACGTCTTGTGTGTACAGCGGCCCCATGCTGTTCAGCCGCCGCGCGATCTGGTTAATATTGACACCAATCTTTTGCAGTTCGGCGGTCTGCGCCCGGATGTCGGTGGTGTCGATGTGGACAACATAACCATCTATCGCCATCTTTCGCAGATAGGCGGCCATATTCCGGGTTGGTATCAATTTCATTTTTTCTCGAATCAACCTCCGTTCTTCTTCCGTCACATAAAATTTGACCTGCACGGTTCGTTTTCTGCCTTCCATTCGTTTTGCTCTCCTTTCCGTTTTGAGGGTTTGGGACACTTTCCAACAAGCTGTTTTGCAGAGCAAAATACGGAAGTGGGTACACACTTCCTATGCTTGCTCTGTAAGTTCTCCCCTAAACCGTCCCCTCTACTAATACTACAATTCAAACCCTGTCTTTTGGCTACATCTTGACTGTGATGCAAAAATAAAGTATCATAATTAGCACAGACTAACCAAAATGGGAGGTGAACCTCATCCTATGACGCACGGAAGTCACTATCTTGGTAAGCTATACAACGACCTGATAGCCAATTCGCCCCAAACGATTTCAATAGATATTCCGTCTGATATGGGGAAAGGACGAATTGCTCAGACCCAAATCAAGCACGGCATCATCTTTTCGGATTGGCAAATGTGTTACCAGTCGGATATGAATGTACAAGGAACCGTCAGTAAAGATTATATGCAGATTATCTTCTGCCTGAATGATGGAATCTCTTGGGGCATCATGGATGAAAAGCGTTCCATTACGATTCAAAAAATGAATCCTGCATCTATGCGGGACATGGTGGAACCGAATATGCCTGCTATAAAAAGGATAGCAATTTTTCATTTAAGAGTATAAAAATTCCGATTGCCTATTTCTCGCAGCTGCTCACAGATTATTTTGATGGGCAGGAAGCAACGGCTTACGAAAAGAAACTTCTTGATGGCATTTCAAAAGTTCCTGTGACCCCCATCATGGAACAAATTCTAGCGGAAACAAGCCAATTTACACAATACCGTGGAGGATTGGGTTACTTATATCTTGACGGAAAACTTCTGGAGCTATTGTCTATTTATTTAGGCGAAGTCCTTGAATTGGATATTCTAATGGGAAAAAATGTTTCCATGTCCAGAACGGAACGGACTGCCATTATGGAAGCTAAACGGATTATAGACAGTCAGCTTGCGTTTGCCCCATCCTGTGAAGAACTTTCCCATCTGGTGCATTTAAGCACAACAAAATTGACACGCGGTTTTTCATCATTTTATGGTATGCCTATTCATCAATACATAATTGAACAGCGTTTGACACAGGCAGCACAGCTGCTATTGGAGGGGGACCGAAATGTAAGCGAGATTGCAGCAATCGTTGGCTACGGAAAGCCCAGCAATCTTGCCGCCGCTTTCAAAAAGCGATATGGTGTGGCACCAAAGAACTACCGTGAAAGCCGATTTGATACCCATAAAAAGTAGCTTCTGACTGTTTTTGGGTCAAAACGGGTAGGTTTTGGGTTGGATTTGATAATCTAAATTGGTACAATTTGCGATGTGGTTAGTTTCAAATAACCACATCGCATTTTTTATTTTCCGATAAAAGCGAGGAGGCATAAAAATGAAACAAAAGTTGAATGCGAAAGACTTTATTCTCATTGGCATCCTGACAGCGCTCATGTGGATTATCTGCATGATTATCAGCACTATTATGAGCGTGGCTGGCCCAGTGACCAACGTGTTTTATCCGTCCGTTGTGGCTATTCCGAATGGCATCGTTATGATGCTTCTGCTGGCCAAAGTTCCGAAGAAAGGAGTGTTTACCATGCAGAAAAGGTCAACGGTGTATGGGAGCAGCGGCTCCGCATTCACTACAACTGCGTGGGCACCATTGATATTCCAAGCGCACTTCCTTTGCCGACACCCGATGTGTCGGTGAATACAAGAAAAGGCGTAGTTGTGAACTACGCCCCCTGTGATGTCGCTATTTAGCAAATAAAAAATGACGAATGTTCTTTGACAGCTAAATGCTGTAAGAACATTCGTCATGGTGCGATGGAAGGGACTCGAACCCCCGGCCTACTGATTCGTAGCGCACACCGGGCGATTCCCTCAATTTTTGGAAGTTACGTTTTAACGTTATTTCTCAACGATGATTCGTAGGTTTTGAGCTTAGAGTTTCTGCATTCTTTGTCCGATTTTGCAACAATTTGCACCCTTTGCACGTTTTGAAACCGTGCAAAAACCGTGCAGAAACCGTGCACTTACTCCCGGACAAACTAAAAACCACTTCATCCGACAACGACTTGACGGCATTGGTTCGAGTGACCGCACATCAAAAATCAAGTCTTGGAGGATACGACTATGACAAAATTGCTTTCCTGCCGCTACAACATGGACACTAACCGGGTAGAAGCCCGGTTCGAGGATGGCACCACCCTTGCCATTGACTGCATCGCCGTGGAGGACGAGTACGGCAACACCCCTGCACAGCGGTCAGAACTTGACTGGCTGCTGTACAATAAGCCCTTGGAGTACGCTCAGCTCGTGCTGAGAGGGGGGATGGAGCAGTATCTTGCCCTCGGCTGTGACCATGGCAGGCTGGAGGACTGAGCCGCAGAAACCGCGCGGCAAAATCGCTAATCGCGCGGCGCGCGTTTCTCAGCGCAAATTCAGCGCAAACCATACCAAGTCAGCGTATTTTCAGCGTAAATCCCGGAAAGTCAGCGTAAATTCAGCGCAAATCAAACTTTCAGCGTAAAAGTCAGCGTAAATTTTCACTTCACGCTTTTGTACTTCGTTCCTCGGCCTACGCCATCAGGCTGCAAGATGCCGTCCTTGCACATCTGGTGCAGGATATAATAGGTTTGATTCTTGTTAAACCCACACAACTCTTGTGCTTTCTGATTCGTAATCGACGGCTTATGCTTCAGATATTCAAGAATCCGATCCTTTGCCTGAATCTGGCTGACCGTCTTATCCTGCACATAGGCCACATCGGTTTTCACCGTTTCGTAGACCTTGAGGGACAGCATATAGGTCTTGCCGTTCAGTTCCAGAAGCCCTTCGTCCCGGAGACTGTTCAGAACCTTGTGGGCATTGTCATCGGTTTCCTGAATCCTCTTTGCCGCCTGCTTCAGGGTGATTTTCTGGTGCTCCCGGAGATAGTGCAGAATCATCAGCTCCGACAGCGTGAACATCTTGGAACGCTTATCCTGCGTCTCTGCGATGAAACGTACGAAGCTCTGGTTCTCCATCGTGCTGCGAAGGGTCAGCCGGACGGAGTTGGACGTGCTGGCGTACTCCGGGTAGGGTTTGCCCTCGGTGAGCATACTTTGGAACATGATGTCCACGCCCTGCCCGGAACGCTGCACATACTTCAGGTGCTGAAGGGTCATGGCGATCAGCTTATTCCGGGGAATGGACTGGTGGGTGATGATGTTGCTTTCGTTGATGTCCCCCGGAAAGCCGCCGGGGTTCTCAATCACGATCTTTGTGGGGTAGTGCTTGACGTAGACCGGTGCCATATCCTCATAGGAGCGGTGCGCCAGCGCATTCAGCAACGCCTCCTGAAAAACCGCTTCGGAGAAATCGTACACCTCCAGCCGGAACAGCCCCACCTGCACATTGGTCAGGCGGTTATAGGTGCGGATGCGCTCGGTCAGCTTATCCAGAATCGAGATCACCGGCTCCTGCATATCCATGCGGTTGTCGTATTCCGTCTGCGCTTCGTCACTGTAATGGAGGTAGATCACCTCTGCCTGCGGCAGCAGCCGCGCAAGGGAGGTCGCCTTGCCCACAAACAGAAGCCCTGCCACCGTCACACGCACTTCGTCCTTGTCCATGCGGATCAGGTTCAGGTTGTCCAGAAAGGTGGTATCTGCCAAGTCCGGCAGGGCAGAGCCTGCATCCCGAATCCGCAGCTTCTCTTTCAGGCGGTACACTTCCAGCAGGTCAATGTCGCTTTCGGATGCGCCCTCCACGATCTTTGCCGAAAAATCCGGGTTATCAGCAGGGGAGTACACATCGTTTGCCGGGTAGTCGGGCTTTGTCACGTTCCCCAGCCGTCTGTAATAGATGCCGCCGGTGGTGGCAACATGAGAATTGGATTTCTCCACCGATACCACCAGTACCACACCGTCAGAGGTTTCCACCGGCTCGATTTCGGTAAACAGGCTGGGCCGGGTCATATCGTAGATGGCTTCCATCAGTGCCTGCGGGTCGCTTTTAGGGCAGCCCGTAATTGTGCCGTCATCTTCCACGCCAAACAACAGAACGCCGCCCTTTGTGTTTGCCAGCGCAACCGCACTTTTCACCGCAAGGTCTTTGCGCTGCCGGTAGTCCTTGCACTTCACCCACGACTTAAACTCCTGCCGGGTGCTTTCCCCGGCAGCAATCATTTTGCGGAGCGCTTGTTCGGTCATGGTGGGACCTCCTTCCCTTACTCATCTATTGGAATGAATAGTTGCTTGTATGTAGCTTAAAATATGAAATCCTTCTGTTATTCATCATCTTTTGAAAAGTTTATTAAAGTCGATTCCATAGCCGATGCTCTGTAATTCTTGTAAAACCTCAGTTTTCCAACTTTCTGAATCTGTATAAACGACCCCTTGTAAATCGGACGGAAGTTCTATGCCGTTATCTACTAACATTATAACTCTCTCCCGCCCCAGTTTTCCCATAAAATAACCCGCTTCATACACGACATTCTGTCGTGCGCGCTGCTTCTCTACGGCTTCACTTTTTTCTTTTCCAATATCATCACCAGTAAACAGGCAAATTGCAGCACCCACATCGCTGTTTTCTTCAAACTTCTCGATGATTGTCTTGCCCTTATTAGCCTGTTCACTCAAGATAATTGCTTCAAGCCCTTGTTTTTCAAGGAGCCTTGCCACTTTTTCTTTAAGTGCTTCATCATGCCCATGAACAACAAATACTTTGTTGTTTTGATGACTCAATTTCGTATGTGCAGTTTTCTCTGATTCTTCGTCTTTTTCCAGCATTTCTTCTTTAATTTCTGTCAAATAGTCCTTAAAAATATCTTTTGTCTTTTTCAATCCATCACAACAAGCTTTTATGCGGATATCGTCCGCACCGGGAGCATATACCATTGGCATAAACAATGTATTAGAAAAATCTGTCACCTCATAGTTATCACGTCCAAAATGATTTACCAAAAATCTTTCAGCTCTCGAATGCCACGATTCAAATTCAGGGGATTCAGCCATAACACGTTTTGCAATCAATGTATCAATTTCATTATAAATCGCTTCTAACTTTTGATAATCGGTCATTTGGGGTTCCTCCTGATTCTTTATCCAAAATCTATTTTTTCTGCCATCATCATATCATAGTGCTTGGCGAAAAATCCAGTACCATATTTTAATGAAAATGGTACTGGATTTTTCACCGTTCAATGTGATATAATTAGGAATTACTTCTAATTCGGATGGCCGATCAATCTTGTCCATTACCTCCTGTGCTGCCTATTTACCTCACTCCATCACTCTAATTGTACTCTCAATAAACGCAATCTCATCTTCCGTCAGCTCATACTTCTTGTACAGCTTTTCGTCCGTCCATTCTTCCGTAAAGTCCTGCACCGGAACAAAGTCAAAACTCGCCCTTGTGATATGCTGGGAAACAGCAATCAGAGAAAGCAGAAAACGGACAAACCGCGTCCGAAGATAATTGTAATAGTTGATTGCTTCCACTTCAGTATCAAATGCACCTGCGATCAAATAAGTTTCTGTGCAGATAGATTCCGGCGGCAAAATCTCTGTGGTGGAAAGAACCCTAAACATTCCATTTTTGTCAGGCTGTCCAGCGTGTTCTGCACTCAAGTAGGAAATCATAACTTTCCACTTATCAATCAGTTCCACGCCAATATTGACCATACTCCGCAGATATTTTCCAGTGCCTTTATTGTAGCGAAGCGTCAAATCGCCTTCTTCAAACGGAGCCACATTCGTTGCCAATCCAAATGGTTTACGGCTGGACACCATTGAAGAAAGTTTTTCTTCGCTATGCGCCAGAACTTTATGAACGATTGAATCTGCCATTGGGTATCGAATAAGAGTTCCATGCTCATTCAAGTGCTTTGTAGCTGTAGATTCCACGCCATTTCGATAATTTGTAAAAGCACATTTTCCATCATGGCTATTGTCCCACAGAAAATAGCAAAGACCACCTGCAATATCTACCGTTGGGAACAAATCAGTTGAACTTGTGAAATCAACAATTTTGGACAAATGGGTATCATTCAGCATATCAGTTCGAAATTGGTCTAGTCCTTTACCGCCTGAATACCAACGAGCTGGAATAATCATCGACACATAGTGAGGATTCATGCCGATTGCTTCTCGAACAAATAAATCATAAACAGGTGATGCACTCGCATTGTTGCCGCCGTCCATCTCCTGATACGGCGGATTGCCCACAATGGCATCAAATTTCATGGGCTGTCCCTCCTTTCCCCATGTATCGGTGCGCTGCAACTTTTTCGCCAGACGTTCCGGGTTTTTTTCCATCCGTTCCAGCAGGTGCGGAATGTAGGTGGTGTTGACCGCCCAATCCTGATAGCCCACCAGCGTCCGCCGGGTGATGCTTTCTGCCATCCGGGTCTTGCACAGAACAAAGATCTGCTGCTCCACGGTTTCCTGCCAGAGAGCCTGTGTCTGCTCCAGCGGCAGCTTGTCCTCCGAGCCGGGCAGCTTCATGGCGTACAGGCTGTATGCCATATACAGGGGATACAGGCCGGATTTGGAGTTCATTTCCAGAATCCGTGCCTCCGGGTTGAGGAAGATGTCCTCGGTGACCTGCCCCTGATCCACCAGACGAGGCTCTTCCAGAACCTCCTGTGGATCGAACTGCTCGTTGAGGAAGCAGTAGCCGCCCACCATGTTGCTCAGATGAAGATTTACCACTCGCCACGGGGTCAGAACGGTTTCCTTGTCGGGGTTGCGGAAGTGGCTGAAGATCTCGGCAATGCGCTTCACACGCTCGGTGGGCGGCAGCTCGTCCGCAGCCTTTGCCATGCGGCGGATACGCAGACCCGCCCCGCTGACCACATCCTCATCGTAGTATTTCAGCAGCTTGCGGAACAGGGGTTTGTCCACAGTTTTGGGCATAAATTCCTGCCAGGATTCCTCATCCACCAGCGTGATGAAGTCTGCCATCTTGATGCCCTCGGTCAGGTCCACCTTAGCACCGTAAATCAGCAGGGGCAGGCGGATGGACACATTCCGCAGCAGCCGGATGACCTTTTCCCGCTCTTTCTTCTGCTCTTGCAGTTTCTTGAGCAGATCATCATCCTCTTTGGTGCGCTCCCGCTTGGGCTTGTTGGAAATCTTGTCTGCCTTTTCGTATTCCTCGCCCGTCAGCCCCTGATGGTTGATGTGGACTTTGGTTTCCTTTTTGGCGGCTTTCTGCTCACTGAGCTTATCCGACAGGGTATGGAACAGCTCCACATCCTCCTCGTCCATGACAATGCCGGTGTCCTGCTTGTAGACCGATTCGTCGTCAAAGCCGCTCTTGATGGCCCTGTCCACCGTCAGACGCTTGATCTGCCGCATCATTCTGGAAACGCTGTACGCGGTCATCTGGGTGCCGTCTACCGCAATCACCGGGCAGAAGTTCAGGAACTCTCCCAGTGCCACCCGGTTCTGTTCTTCGTTGGTCCGACCCCGCTTGGTAATGCGGTTGACCTCAGAAATCACCTTCAGGGCACGGTCCGGCGCAAAATCAAAGACGTAGCAGCGTTCCTTCTGCTTGCCGTCCAGCACCCCTGCCGACTGCACCCGGAAGATGGTCTGCATATAGCCGGACGCAGCCGTGCTTGCCGACCCGGTCAGCATCATCACAGCCGTCCATTCCGGCACTGTCACGCCGGTGGTCAGCTTGCCGCAGGAAATGGTAATGGTGTAGCGGTTCGCCTTGATGACCTGCTTTACCAGCGTCAAGGCGTTGTCGTAGGGCATTTCGGCATCGCCATCGCCTGCAACGTTAGCGATTTTATAGGCTCCAAACACAGGGTGGTCTTTCAGCAGCCTGCTCAGGGCACTGGCTTCTTTCACGCCCGGAACCATCCAGAGGGTATGCCGGAACATCTCCCGGTACTCCGGCGTGGAGTAAGGATAGTTGCTCTCCGGGTTCTCCGAAGAAATCAGGTCCAGAAAGCTGCGCACGTCGGCCTCGTGGACAAAATCACCCACCTGTGCGCCAGCAGGCAGAGGACGAAAATCTCGTGCAGGGTCGCCCGTCCACACCCGGAAAAACTCGGTAAAGTTGAACGCCATCTCCAAGGTCTCGTAGCGGTAGGAGGTAGGCAGCCTTTTCCCAAGGTCAAAGGTCAGGATGCGAAGTTCCGGCAGGTCTGCATAGGGGTTATGATCGCCGGGGTGCAGGGCATCCCACTCCCGCTTGCGCTTTTGCTCCATGACGTAGTCCCACGTGTAGACGTTGTTCTCGTACTTCTGCATCAAATTGTACGGTGTGCCGGACAACTGCAGAACCTTGGGAGCCTTGCCGTTCTTTTCTGCTTCCAGCAGAGACTGCACCTTCTGTCCCCGCTGGGTCTGGGTGCCCTCGTGGGCTTCATCGTAAATTACGAGGTCCCAATCCATATCGAAAACAGCGTTATTCTTGTCAAACTTTCCATCTGCCCGCTGAGAGCCACGCAGGTCCTGCATGGAGGCAAAGTAAACAAAAGCCTTTCCGGAATTCTGGTAAGCTGTCAGGTTTGCATCGTTGCGTGCATCCATTGCCGCATCGTAAACGGACGAATCCGTATCGAAACGGTCTTTCTTCAGGAAGGCACGGTTATCTCCTTCGCCAAAAATCAGGTCAAAATCGTTGCGCCAGCCATCCTCCACCACCGGGCGGTGGGTGACCACAATCACCTTCTGATAGTTTGCTTTTTTGACAAGCGCATAGGCCGTAACCGTCTTGCCGAAACGCATCTTGCAGTTCCAGAGCATCGAGTTCTGCTTGCGGAAAATCGTCAGCGTCCGATTGACGCAATCTACCTGCTCGTCACGCAGGGTAATAGCTCTCTTTTTGGGCGCAGCAGGGACAGTCTGCGGCAGAAAGCTGGTCTGCCCTTCACTCTTTTCGGCAGCAGTCAGCGCCGTGCGGCCTTCCTTGACCGCCTGAATTGCACGGATGGCAACGGACAGCGGCACCTCAAACCATTCGCTCGTACGGTCAGAAAACCAGAAATTCTTGGATGTATAGCCGGAGCGGTATAACACATCATGGACACGCTTGTCCCGGAACAGCGAGGTTTCTACTTCGCCATCCGAAAAGGTCACAACCTTACGAGCCAGTTCGGTATATTGCAGGTCGTAAGCAACCATAGCGGTTTTCGTGTAATCATCAATTCGATCACGCGCAGCCTGATTCAATTCCTCGCAGTTGGGCGGAAGCTGTTTGTAGCTCTTGGTGCTGTCAAATGTGGTGTCACCAATTTTCAGATATCCTTCATGATCCTTGTCGTGAATTGCAAAGATATAAATCAAGCGGTACGACATTGTAGGCTCATACGCCGCCATTTGCTTTTCCTCCTCTCACCATTGAAAGAAAAGTCATCGTCTGATTGGAACGCCAGTCTTTTATGATGCTGTAAATTCCGTTGTGCGCCCGGATATTTCCGCTTTTGCATCCGGGGCAGAGGTCAATTTGTTCCTCACTGCCGAACCAGCTGATAATTTCAATTTTGTTTTCCTTACAGCTGCCCGGAACCACATACTTTGTGCCGTCCATCTGCCAGAGATTCCACGCAATGATGTTGGCGATCACCTTCATCTGCCGCAAGTGGGGAAGTTTGCCAAAGCGTTCCCGGTAAACCTCCACGAAGGTCACAAACAGGTTTTCCCGTGCCAGCAGCAGGCTGTCGCCCTGATACTCAAAGCCGTACACGCTCTGGAACGCCCGCTTCGTCCATGTGAGCCATTCTTCTTCGGTGTCCGTGTTTTCGCCGATAACACGCAGCTTGCGGTCCAGCAGGCCAATTCGCTGGGAAATGGGAATGGTTTCGCCCGTTACGGTGTCGTAGCGGCTTACCAGATAGGGAGCCTCGCCGCAGGAGATTTCCAGCCGCTGTGCATCCACATATTTCTGCCATGTGTGCTGACGATCATCCGGGAAGGCAATTTTGTCGGCTGTAGCTTTCCATGACATCTCCTTCTGGATGTTGAAAACATCCTTTCTGCCAAACCACTGCTCATCCACCAGATTGTTCTGTGCGTTGCAGATCCAACTGGGGGTAAACACCTCTGCTTTGTCACGGGTGCGGTTGGTCTGGTGCTCCAGTGCTTTTTCCACTCTGGGCTGAATCAGGCTGTCCTGTTCGCCTGTAACCAGTTCCGGCAGGATTTCTTTTTTGAAGCTGTATGGTTCGCCCAGTTCGGCGTAATCATCGGTTGCCCAGATGATGTTTTTCTTGGTGGTCTTGTCCTGAAGCAAAATCTCAAGGAGGGTGCGTTCATGGTCCAAAAGTTCCTGCTCCAATAGGTCAATTCCTGCAATGCTGAACATCCGCCGCCCTCCCTTCCATTTGTCGATGGTACTATAATAACACACCTTTCGGGGTTTGTGAATGTGTACCATCCACCGTTTTCATCAGGGCACCCCATTTTCCAGTGCCCTGCCGGGAAGAATCCAAAGAGCGGCGGAACGCTCGTTGGCACACGACTTTGCTTGCAAAGTCTAGTGTGTTACACCTTGGTTCCGGCTGATGCGGAAAAGGGGCTGCGAGAGGCTCCGGCAAGCACCTGTTCTGTGGCAGAAGGATGCGCGGATGGGCATGGCAACTAATGGTTTCTGCCCACCCAGCGCAGGCTTTCAGAGGAACCAATGGTGTACGTTCTCCTTCCTGCCGCAGCAGCGTTTCTTCTATAAGCCGCAAGGCAAATGATCAACGTCTGTGCTTTCCCCGGTTGCCTGCAAGTGTCCCCGGTTTTAGCATTGCCGTTTTATAAAGAATCTTCTTTATCAGCTTTCTTTCATCCTCTGTCAGCTTATCGTAGTTGATGCCGATTGCCTTCAATGCCGTTCGGATCTTCTTTTCATCCGCAGACCCTTCAAGTTTCTGTGCATCCTCCAGTTCCTTCATCAAGTTATCGACCATTGCACCATCCGAAGTGGTCTTGTCCTTGCGGTGTTCCGTCTTGATGTTCTTCAGGATATCCACCAGTTCATCATACAAAACCCGGCCAAAGTACTCATCTTCATCAATCTGCCCCAGCTTCAAGGTGCTCATGTACAGATCATTTTCATCTGCTGCATACTTCTTTTTCAGCATTTGCCGCGTTGCTTCCAAACCGGCATTGAGGTTTTGAATGTTTGCGCTGACATATCCATCCACATAGATTTCCAGATCGGTCATGAACCGCTGGAAATTCTCATGCACGATCAGTTCGCACAGCAGCCGATGATTGAATTTTCCATTCCTTAATACGTCCACTGCGCCATCGCTCAGATGCAAGTCCGAAAGGACTG
>OHAG01002023.1_pt1 | contig 11949 bp, 12 predicted proteins | sample 1577081 | NCBI WGS metagenome assembly OHAG01 (sample SAMEA3541513, study PRJEB24748) | human gut metagenome | biome: human gut; feature: human-associated habitat; material: faeces | place: China | collected 2012
GATTCCATTCTTTGCCTAAAAATTATTCATCCCCCAAATTTCCGTGAAGAGCCAAGAATCTTAGAAGATCAGATTCTTTACGGGGTTTGTGTTTTATCAGGATAAAAAGAATACGAATGAACGTATACAGGAAGGCACGTTATCCTGATGTTTTATACAAAGAAGCAATACGCAGTATCCGTCCCTTGCAGAAATTTTTAATTTCTGCACAGCCTGACATTTGAGGGTAAGGCCCTGACCGGAGGCTTACAGCCTATGAGCGCCAGCTCATCTATTTACCTGATTTTTATCGTATCACCGCTTCAAAATCCGGATCGCCATGCAGCCAGAAAAAGTGATCCTGCGTGGCAGCGGTCTGTTTAACCTCCTGCCCTCCCAGGGATACTGCCTTTTTCAGGTAATTGAGAGCTTCATCCTTGTTTCTCAGTTCAGTGTAATTGGTGGCAATTCCATAGTAGGACCAGGTATTCCTGGCGTCAGCGGAAAGGACCTTCTGAAAGGCCTGAGTGGATTCCGTATACTTCTTCTGCAGTTTCAGCGCAATAGCCAGATTATAATACGCGGGAATATACTGCGGGTTCATAGTCAGGGATTTTCGGATTATCTGCTCACCGGATTTCGGATGGCCATGCATGGCAGTGGCCACACCTTTTAACGCCATGGCTATATAGTTGTTTTTATCTGCTTTGAGGGCTTTATCGGCCAGCTCAATGGCTTTCACATTATTTCCATTCCCATAAGCTTCGGAGGCCTTATCTGCCCATTTTACGGAGGCGTCAGAAATGGCTGGTGCCGTTGGCTGCACAACCGGGGCAGGGGAGGAAGAAGAGACCGGGGTATCAGACAACGAACAGCCGGCCATGAGGGCCGATACCATCAGTAACGGCCAGAGTACGGATTTTTTCATAAAGGAACCTTCTTTCCAGTGAACATTTCCTTTATAGTACCATGTTGGCATAAAATAGGGTACAATGAAAGCAACATGAATAAATTTTGAGGAGGGATACAATGAGTCAATCAGCATTTATTACCGGAGCCACCAGTGGCATTGGGTATGCTACAGCCAAAGTACTGGCATCCCGGGGATACCGCCTGGGCATTGCAGCAAGAAACAGCAAAAAACTGGAAGCAGTGAAGCAGGAACTGGAAATGAAGTTCAACAGTGAAGTGTATACCTATATTTTGGATGTGCGTGATGCCGAAGCCATTAAACAGGTGGCGGCGCAGGCTGTACAGGATATGGGAGTTCCTGATGTGCTGGTTAATAACGCCGGTCTTGCCAGAGGACTGGAATCTTATGAGGAAACCGATGAAGCAGATATTATTCAGATGGTGGATACCAACATCAAAGGACTGTTCCTGGTGACTCACGCGTTTCTTCCGGGCATGGTAAAACGTAATACCGGCCATATTATCAATCTGGGCTCGACTGCCGGATTGTACGCCTATAAAGGTGCTGCCGTTTACTGCGCCACCAAAGCGGCCGTAAAGACATTTAGCGATGGGATCCGTATCGATACCATTGATACGGATATCAAGGTGACTACCATTCAGCCGGGGATTGTACACACCCCATTCAGTGAAGTGCGTTTTCATGGCGACAAGAAGCGGGCGGACGCAGTATATGAAGGGGTGGATGCACTGCATCCGGAAGACATCGCCGATGTCATTGCCTTTGTACTGGACCGGCCTCTGCGTGTGCAGATTTCCGATATTGTCATTATGGCTGACCAGCAGGCCACAGGGTTCATGGTATCCAAGACACCAAGAGTACCTCATAAATAATTTCCCGGCGTTACTGCCGATGCAGGAAACTGTGAATTGACGGTCGTGACATTGCACATTGGGATATCACGCTTAATATTGACAAATAGTCGGTGATTCAGTAAAATATCATTTGTCAGTGCCGGTATAGCTCAGTTGGTAGAGCGGCGCATTCGTAATGCGTAGGTCGCAAGTTCAAGTCTTGTTGCCGGCTCCACAGATTAATAGCTCTGTGTCTTTGCATAAAGGCAAAGGCACAGAGTTTTATATTGCCTGGAAATGAACAGAAACAGGAACCAGCCAGGCTTCTCAGGCAATCAAAAAGAGAAGAAGAACAATTGTCCTTCTTCTCTTTTCTTATGAACAGAGAAAACAGGGATTAGCGGTCAGAGCCATCCTTTTCCTTTCTGATAACGTCGTGTGCGCCGCCTTCTACAATAGAGGTTGCGGAAACAAGGGTGAGTACAGCCTTTTCCTGCAGTTCCGGAATAGTGAGTGCGCCACAGTTGCACATAGTAGCCTTAATCTTTGCACAGGTCTTAGCTACGTTTTCCTTCAGTGGACCAGCGTATGGAACGTAGGAATCAACGCCTTCTTCAAATGCCAGCTTCTTGGAGCCATCCAGGTCGTAACGGCCCCAGTTTCTTGCACGGTTGGAACCTTCGCCCCAGTATTCCTTAACTACGCTGCCGTTGACAGTTCTCTTTTCGGTTGGGGATTCATCGAAACGTGCGAAGTAACGGCCCAGCATTACGAAATCAGCGCCCATAGCCAGAGCCAGGGTGATGTGGTGATCGTATACGATACCGCCATCAGAGCATACCGGAACATAGATACCGGTTTCCTTGTAGTATTCATCTCTTGCCTGGCAAACTTCAATCAGCGCGGTAGCCTGTCCACGGCCGATACCCTTGGTTTCACGGGTGATGCAGATAGAACCGCCGCCGATACCTACCTTAACAAAGTCAGCTCCAGCCTTAGCGAGGAACAGGAAGCCGTTGCGGTCAACTACGTTGCCTGCGCCAACCTTAACCTTGTCACCATAGTGCTGACGAATCCAGTCGATGGTAATCTTCTGCCATTCAGAATAACCTTCGGAAGAGTCAATGCAGAGAACGTCAGCGCCAGCGTCAACCAGCTTTGGAACACGTTCAACATAGTCTCTGGAATTGATACCAGCGCCTACAATGAAACGCTTATTTTCATCCAGCAGTTCATTCGGGTTTTCCTTGTGGGAATCATAATCCTTGCGGAATACGAAACCATAGAGCTTTCCGTCATCGAACAGAACTGGGAGAGAATTGAGCTTGTTATCCCAGATGATGTCGTTAGCTTCAGACAGGGTTACACCATATCTGGCAGTAACCAGCTGGGAGAGAGGAGTCATGAAATCAGCAACCTTGTCAGACAGATTCATGCGGCTTGGACGATAATCTCTGCTGGAAACAATACCTACCAGCTTGCCGCCTGCGGTGCCATCTTCTGTGATAGCTACAGTGGAGTGTCCGGCCTTTTCCTTAAGTGCCAGAACATCAGCCAGTGTATTTTCCGGGGAAAGATTGGAATCGCTTGGTACAAAGCCGGCCTTTACCGCTTTGACTCTTGCGACCATAGCTGCTTCATCATCAGCGGTCTGAGAACCGTAGATGAAAGAAACGCCGCCATTTTTTGCCAGTTCTACAGCCAGTTTTTCACCGGATACAGCCTGCATGATAGCGGATACCATTGGAATGTTCAGTGTAATAGCTGGTTTTTCACCTTTCTTAAATTTGACCAACGGAGTTTTAAGGGATACATCGGCCGGAATGTTTTCACAAGAAGTATATCCCGGGATTAAAAGGTATTCATTAAAAGTATGTGCTGGTTCATTAATATAGGTTGCCATTATTTCCTCCTGTAAAACAACTAGCCCCGCAGGGCAACGGACCCCTCTCCGGGTCTAAAATATTTTAACTATTCTATCACAAGATATGGTGCTTGTACATACACACAAAGATAACAATTCAGAAGTAGTTCTGGGAAGCAGGAAGAAAAAGGAAAAACAGAGGGAGAAACCGGTAAAAATGGGTGAGGGGATTGCGTTATATTATTTACATTCAGGGGGTATAGGAAGATACAAAAAAGACTATGACAAAAGATTTTCCTTTGGCATAGTCTTTTTCAGGGTAAAGCGAATTCTGATATGTGGTCAGATCAGGCTTTATATAATAACTTCTGTAAAATGGTCCGGGTTTCATCATCCTTAAAGAATTCGGAAATACGGCTCCGGGACGCAATAATATCTTCTTCGCTGGTGCTGTCGAAAAATTCATAACCAAGAGCACCCAGGGAATTCAGAACATCATTAGCAAGAAGTACAGCCTGTTCAGCCCGGATCTGAGCCAGTTTATCGTCTTCTTTACGGGTAACCTGATCCAGTTTTCTGCGAATTTCCTCAAGCTTCTTTGTGAGTTTTTTTATTTTCCCTTTTCTTGCCTTTTCACCATTCAATTCTTTAAGTTCAGCTAACAGTTTGTTTTCTTTTTTTAACAGCTTTTCAATAACAGGCATTTTAGAAGCCTCCTTTATGTACAATGAAAATAAATCAAAGGTACAATGAAAATAAATCAAAGGTACAATGAAAATAAATCAAAGGTACAATGAAAATAAATCAAAGGCAAAAAGTTAAGGAACAAAATATAGTCATTACATATATTATATTATATTTAAGTGATAATTCAAACCCCAATAGTATGGTTTTCACTATGCTAATCAGTGCATAACAGAAATAATCAAAAGGAATAGGGGATGTTTCTGATTGTATAGAGAAAAGGGTTGAAAAAAGAAATAGAGTCAGGTATAATAATAAAGCTTGTTATCAGACAGGCAACTTCCTGGCCCCTGTTGAGCAGGGGACATAGGTCCGGAAAGGAGGAACTAAGAGTGAATAAGTATGAACTCATGTTTGTTGTGAACGTTGCTGATGAAGAAAAGATTAAGGCAGCAGTTCAGCTGGTACAGGATGTCATTAAGAAGATTGGTGGCACTGTAGACAAGGTTGATGAATGGGGTAAGCGCGCTCTGGCTTATGAAGTTAAGAAGCAGCGCGAAGGCTACTACGTAGTAGTTGACTTCCAGGCAGATTCAGCTCAGATTTCTGAACTTGATCGTGTCATCAAGATTCATGAAGAAATTATTCGTCACATTATTGTCAAGCTGGAAGACTAAAAAGTAGGTGCGGCTATGAACTCAGTACAAGTGTTGGGAAACCTGACAAGAGATCCACAGATTCGTGCAACAAAGACAGGACGCGCAGTTGCTTCCTTCAGTATTGCGGTAAATCGTTCTTACACCACTCCGCAGGGTGAAACCAGAGAATTAACTGATTTTATCAATGTTGTGGCATGGGGCGGTTTGGCTGAATCCGTAGGAAATCAGTTAAAAAAGGGGACACGCGTATTTGTAGAAGGTCGTTATTCGACCAGAAGCTATGAAGCACAGGATGGCTCCAGACGTTATGTAACCGAAGTGGTAGCAAACCTTATTGCTATTCCGCTGAGAAATACAAGCGGTGGACATCCAGTCGCATCTGCAGGATTTGCAGATAGCGAACCCAGTCAGACAAGAGGTGATTTCAATCAGTTTGGATCATCCAGCCCGGATGAACAGATTCCATTCTGATACATGATATTGGAGGATATGAATCATGGTAAGAAGAGATAGAGTAAGAAGACCAAGAAGAAAGGTCTGCCAGTGCTGTGTTGATCACATCGACACCGTTGATTATAAGGACGTAGCAGCTCTGCGTCGTTTCGTTTCCGAAAGAGGCAAGATTCTGCCACGTCGTGTAACCGGAACATGCGCAAAGCATCAGCGTAAGATTGTTCTCGCAATCAAGAGAGCAAGAGCTATCGCACTGCTTCCATTCAGCGCAGACTAATAAAGATAATAAAAGCTCCAGGGATAAATTATCTCTGGAGCTTTTTGTATGCATTGATATGATGACAGGCATTGTATAAAAATGAATGATCATATAAAAATCTATTTCCTGGTGATAACAATTACCTATGTTGATTATTCCAACGTTGGATGATATCCTTACGTCACATAAGGATAGAGCACATATTCTTATAAAAGCTGAGAAAAGAAGAGTACGTAGACTGGAAAGTTACAGAGAGCTCTCACAGGTGGAAAAGAGTACCGGATAGTCTACGGAAGATGGTCTTGGAGCAGACAGGCCGATAGGTAGGCCGTACGGGAAGTGCCCGTTACAGCGCGGGGATACATTAAGGACGTATCTTTATTAGCATAGCCAGTTAATTTATTATTAACAACATTTGGCTTATAGGATATCTTAATGCATCACATAAGACAGGAATAGCAATATTTCTGTGAATAAGGGTGGTACCACGAGCATTCGTCCCGAAGAGGATGAATGCCTTTTTTATTGGTATAAAAATATTTTTAAAACCGGGAGGGTATCTATGAGAAAAAACTGGGTAACAGGTGTATTAGGAATTGCAGCAGTAGCTGCCATAGGATTTCTGGGGTCGGGGTGCGGAAATGACACACAGACGGCATCTGGCTCTGCAAGTACAGAAAAAGTGGTGAAAATGGGGGTAACTCAGGGGCTGCATGCTGAGATTATGGAAGAAGTCAAAAAGGAGGCGGCAAAACAGGGAATCAACCTGGAAATAGTTGAATTTTCTGATTTTGTCACTCCAGATGTAGCCCTGGACAATGGGGAAATCGACATGAACAGTATTCAGCATCAGCCATTCCTGGACAATATGGTAAAGAAAAAAGGTCTTAAGCTTAAATCTATCGGGAAAACTCTGGTTGCACCTATGGCGGTATATTCCCATAAGGTAAAGAGCCTGAAAGAATTACCGCAGGGGGCTAAAATTGCGATCCCGAATGATCCAAGTAATGGGGCCAGAGCCCTTCTCCTTCTGGATAAAGCAGGAATTATTAAGACCAGGGCGGGCGTGGAATTCCCGGCCGTGACAGATATTACCGCAAATCCAAAGAACTTCCAGATTATTGAGCTTGATGCAGCGCAGCTTCCACGTTCTCTGGATGATGTAGACCTGGCGGCGATAAATACTAATTATGCGTTGGAAGCAGGACTCAATCCAGTCAAGGATTCCCTGTTTATTGAAGATAAAAACTCACCATTTGCAGCGGTTATTGCAGTACGGGAAAAGGATGCGAACAACCCATTATATAAGAAGATAGTTAAGATTTATCAGAGTGCGCCGATTAAGAAATTTATGGAAAATAAATATAAAGGATCCGTTATTCCAGCTTTCTGATTATATGGGATGAAGCTGTTATATATATGATTTATTAGCAGGAATAACTTTACATACATTCAACCGTGAAATCAGGATAGAGGTAATACTGCAGGTTTTGTATTGAACTTCGATTTATAAGAAAGGCAGGATATAAGAAAGGCAGGAAGGGAGATAAACTTTAATGTATAGCAGGGAATTATTGCAAGACGCTTACAGAAAAATGTCGCTTATCCGGGCATTTGAAACTGAGACCGAATATCTGAAGAAAAATAAGCGGATTCCAGGGGCGGCCCATTTGTACATAGGGGAAGAGGCCTGTGGTGTTGGGGTTTGTGAGAATCTGAATGATACAGATTACATTGAAAGTACACACAGAGGCCATGGGCACTGCATAGCCAAAGGGGCTAATATAAAAAAGATGATGGCGGAATTATATGGCAGGCGGACCGGGTACTGTAAGGGGAAAGGCGGCTCTATGCATATTTGTGATTTCCAGATTAATATGCTGGGAGCCAATGGTGTGGTAGGTGCCGGGTATAACCTGGCTCTGGGAGCCGCCCTGGCGGCGAAAATGCAGAAGAATGGTCGGATTGCTGCTGTATTTTTTAGTGATGGGGCATCCAACCGAGGTACTTTCCATGAATCGCTGAATATGGCATCTGTATGGAAGCTGCCACTTTTATATGTCTGCGAAATGAATCAGTGGGCTTCTACTACTCCCTATCGCACATCTACCTCTGTTGAGCACCTTTCAACGCGGGCTGCTGGCTACAATATTCCAGGAAAATGTGTGAATGGAAATTATTTTTTGCAGTATATGATGCAGCCAAAGAAGCAGTGAATTACGTAAGAAGTGGAAAAGGACCGTACTTTCTTGAGCTGAAGACATATCGGGTTAAGGGACACTTTGTAGGGAATCCGGAAAAATACAGAACCAGAGAAGAAGTAATGAATCATTTTCTCCACGATGACCCTATCAGAAATTTCAGGAGACGGGTTACCAATGAACAGTGGATGTCAGAAGAAGAATTAAATGATATGGATGAGTATGCCCGGAAATATGTGGAAGAAGCTGTGAAAGAAGCAGAGGCGGCACCAGTTCCGGATGAAGGAGAACTGTTTGCCGATTACTATATTGACAGATAGCGTGACAGGGAGGATGTATGAGGAAAATAACTTTTTGTGAAGCCACGCTGGAAGCGATGCGAGAGGAAATGAAGCGGGATAACCGGGTGTTTGTTATGGGGGAGGATATTGCCAGACAAGGAGGAATATTTGGGCAGTTTGCCGGGCTCGCTGATGAATTTGGGCTTGAAAGGGTACGAGACACTCCAATCTCTGAAACATCCATTGTAGGAGGTGGTGTAGGGGCAGCTCTTGCCGTTATGCGGCCAGTGGTGGATATGCATTTTGCAGATTTCCTTGGGGTGGCTATGGATGAAGTGTTTAATCAGATGGCTAAGGCCCGGTATATGTCAGGTGGACAGGCTCGTGTACCGGTAGTAGTTCGTGCGCCGGATGGGATTACCTCCAGCATGGCGGCACAGCATTCACAGTGTGTGGAATCCTGGTTTATGCACATCCCGGGAATCAAAGTGGTTATTCCGTCTAATCCAGCGGATGCCAAAGGCCTTTTGAAAGCAGCAATGCGAAGTGATGATCCGGTAATTTATTTTGAACACAAGATGCTTTTTGGGCAGACAGGAGAAGTTCCTGATGGTGATTATATTACGCCAATTGGAAAGGCTAACGTGGCCAGGGGCGGTAATGATCTCACGGTTGTATCGTATTCATACTATATGACTAAGGTGTTGAAAGCAGCAGAAGTTCTTGCGAAGAAAGGCATTCATGCAGAATGCATCGATCTCAGAACTATTTCACCGCTGGATATGGAAACGATTTATACGTCGGTACGCAAGACAGGTAAACTTCTGATTGTGCATGAAGTAGTAAAGCAAGGGGGAGTAGGGGCAGAGATTGCGGCAAAAGTAGCAGAAGATGAATTTCAGAGTTTGAAAGCCCCAATAGTAAGACTGGGAGCTCCTTTTGTTCCAGTACCTTTTTCTCCGGTGCTGGAAAGACTGGTCAAAATCGAGGTGGACGATATTGTCAGTGCGGCAGTAAATCTGGCAGGGCAGCAGGCACATGGGACATAAATAATGGCATTGGGGGACTAAAGGTCAGGAAGAATAGAATAATTGATAACGTAATTGTGGATTTAAAGTCCAATAAGACCATGTACATGGTTTTATTGGACTTTTTTAACATGTGTTTTTAATGGCAATACTTGAAATGTGTGCATTGAATAATGGTTATAAATTTGTTTTTCTTTGCTGCCAGCAGAATAGGTATGTTTATTATTTAAGCAGCGCGAAGCAAAGCGGTTGGAACCCATAACCGAACATACGATTTGAGCATACATATCATATTGACAGGCATCAATTTCATGTGATATTATTCATCATATAGATGAGTGGCAATGTGATAATTATGGCAAGTCTGAAAAATGATTATTATTCATATGAGTTACATATCATACATATCATGATTGCTTGCGCTGTTGGCAAACTTTTGATGCAGAATGTAATAGTGACGCATTGCCGGTCAGGAGGTTTTAAATGGATGCAATAGTTTTTGCATTGCTGTGTAAAGCATTAAGTGATTCTAACCGGGTCAAGATTGTTGAACTCCTGGTGAATGGGGAAATGTGTGGATGCAAGCTGCTGGATAACCTGCAGATTACTCAGCCCACATTATCCCATCATATGAAAATACTGTCAGAATGTGGGTTAGTGAAAAGCAGGAGGGTCTGGAAAAATATTTATTACTCGCTTAACTGTGAAACGCTGACTGCATTTCAAAATTATGTTGAGCATTTAAAATGCGGTCCATCCTGCATGACATTGGCAGAGGATGATTTATGTTGATGAGAACGCACATTTTGCAGAGTGGGAGAGGAGTATAAAAGATATGAATCAGAAGGAACAGGATATCAGTCTTTTTCAAAGATATTTAAGTTTATGGGTTTTGTTATGTATGGTGGCTGGGGTGTTAATCGGGAGATTTATCCCAGTATTCCCTGTGATTCTGGGGAAGATGCAGATTGCAGGAATATCCATACCGATGGCAGCTCTTATCTGGGTCATGATTTATCCGATGATGATAAAAGTGGATTTTAAGAGTATTAGAGAAGCAGGAAAAAATCCAAAAGGCTTATTTATAACATGGATAACCAACTGGTTGATTAAGCCATTTACAATGTATGGAATAGCCAGCTTCTTTTTGTTTGTGATTTTTAAGGGGTTCATTACACCTGAATTGGCTACGCAGTATCTTGCCGGAGCGGTATTGCTCGGAGCTGCTCCCTGCACAGCCATGGTTTTTGTCTGGAGTAAACTGACCAATGGGAATCCGGCATATACGGTAGTGCAGGTGGCAACTAATGATCTGATAATTCTGGTGGCATTTGTGCCGATTGTGAAGTTCCTTCTCGGGGTATCAAATGTCGTGGTACCATATAGCACGTTGTTTCTCAGTGTTTTTTTATTTGTGGTGATTCCTCTGGCAGCGGGAATCATGACGCGACATCTGGTAGTATCGCAAAAAGGGGAGACGTATCTGAACAATGTATTCGTGCATAAGTTTGATAGTGCAACAACCATAGGACTGCTCTTGACACTAATCCTTATTTTCGCCTCTCAGGCAGAGATTATCCTTTCATATCCCTTACACATCCTTCTCATTGCAGTGCCACTTATAATACAAACATTTTTCATCTTTTTTATTGCATATGGTGCCTCAAAAGCGGTGGGGTTACCTTATGAAATAGCAGCACCCGCAGGTATGATTGGAGCATCAAATTTCTTTGAACTGGCTTTAGCTGTAGCAGTTGCACTTTTTGGAACACAAAGCCCGGCTGCACTGGCAACCACAGTAGGTGTACTCACGGAAGTGCCTGTTATGCTTATATTGGTTAAGATTGCCAATAGAACCAAAGCGTGGTTTGATTGAGCAGGGGGGTATTTAAATCGGTGGGTCATTTTCATCACCGGATATTCAAGAGGGAACACCTTCGCTCCAGGAAGGGCATGAAAGGATGCAAGCCTTTGGTTCCATACCACTAAGGAAAAGACAGGTTTGAATAAAGTGGCCATACGCAGTATCCACCTCTCAAAACCTTCCGGTAGAAGGCTTTGCCGACCAGAGAGTTGCAGGGCAACTCTTGCCGACCACGAGCGTCAGTTCATATTCATATGTTGGAACAGAGGAAAGAATGCTGATGGTTTTCTTCTACCGTCTGAATCATCTGGTAGTCTGCAGACGGCCACAGCAGTCTGGCCGGTTGAAAGTAGAACTCTGTATGTGAATCAATGGGAATAAAGGCAATATGTTGCATTTCTTCCGCTTTATGAAAACGCAAAAATGCAAAAGCTAACTAAGGGGTATCTTACAAAACGCAGCTCCTTTCTGGAGAGAAAGGGGGACCGACGTACGTCGGTGGATAGTTGATTCCTCTATGTGTGAATAAGGGAAAGCAGAAGGATGTTAAATATATCCTTTATAAAAATCTTCCGCATCCCGCTCTAACCTCTGCCCTTGTACCTGTCTTTTTAGTCTGAAAGGAAGCCCAAAGGCTTCCGGGCTGACTTTATATAAAGAGGCCATACGCAGTATCCATCCCCTGTGCTCCCAAAGGAGCATACCGACCTGCCATTTTGATGTTAAGGCACAGACCCAAGAATCCCGACAGGATTCTTGCCGACCTGCAAGTCGTTGACTTGCACCGACCATGTGCCAGCTATGTTTTGATTATTCGTTATTCTTATAATTGTTGCACCGCGTAGCCTTACGTGCTATTATCATATTCGCCGCTGATGAGGCGGCCACTTCCGGAAAGCGGTTCAACCGT
>OHAG01002035.1_pt1 | contig 11903 bp, 12 predicted proteins | sample 1577081 | NCBI WGS metagenome assembly OHAG01 (sample SAMEA3541513, study PRJEB24748) | human gut metagenome | biome: human gut; feature: human-associated habitat; material: faeces | place: China | collected 2012
AGAGGGTTGGAGTAACGACTGATGGTATAGAAGAACTTAATCTGTCCAGATTTAAAGTACTCTTCCAAGCGGTCAAAATCTAAACCATCAAAACCACGGTTAATCGTTTCGTAAGCTAGATTTTGACGGTTGATGAGCTGGTTCATGCGATGATAGGTAGGTTGTTCTAAGAGAATTTTGTAGCCCCCATTACCAAAATCCATCTGTGAAAGAATGTAAAGGGCCTGTTGGCTTCCTGAGGTTATGACAATCTGATCCGAATTGACATAAATATCGTCAGCAATTAATCGACTCTTTAATGCTTCAAGCAAATCTTTGAGTCCGGCTTGTTCATGATAATAGTTGAAGAGGTAGTCCTGATGACCCGCTAAACTTTCATCTAAACAAAGCTTAAAATCCTCGTAGGCCAATTGATTGTAATCGTTAAGGTTAAGAAGCACCTTATTATCGACTTCATTGCGACCTTCTAGGACGTAATAGCCACTTTTGGGTACGGCGTAAATATAGTTTTGATACTTGAGTTCCAAGAGTGCTCTCTGGGCTGTGTCCTTACTACAGGCATAAGTCTGGCTTAGTTGACGAATAGAGGGGAGCCTACTCCCTTTTTTCAAAGTACCATTTTGGATATCTTTGATGATGGTCTCGACAATATCGTGATAAATACTCATAACTGACCCCTTACAGATTTTACCTTATTTTACCCTACTTGTCTTCTAAGGGCAAGAGGTCTAGAGATATTTGACAAGATTATTAGATTTTGACATAATAAAAAGGTTGTAAGGTAAAACTAAATTCCCCTTTCAAATAAGTTTAAGGAGATTATAAAAATGACTTTTAAGAAAATCTTAGGACTTCTGGCTCTTGCATGCTTAACCATTATCGGTTTGTCAGCTTGCACACCAGAGAAAGAGCCTACTTGGACCTACGATAAAAACAAAATGCTATTTACAGGACAAGATGCTAGTGTACAAGTTCTTTCTGCAACTAAAATCGAATCACCAGAAGGTCAAAAAGCTGTACGCGTTCACTATAAACTTACCAACTCAAGTAAAGAAACCATGAATGCCTACACTCTTTTGATGAAGGTAGTCCTTGATGTAAAACAAGAAAAGGAAGAAGTGAAGGTTGCTACATTGGTCTTTTCTAAAGATGATGACCGAGATAAGATTGCAAATAAGACCAAGATTGCTCCTAAGGAAGTTAAAGAAATCGTTGTTGACTATGCCGTTCCTGATTTTGATCATGATCTTAGTATTGATTTCTCTGATTACGGTACTGAGGCTAACGCGACTGCCAAGCTTTCACTACAAAATCTTGAAAAGGCACCTGTCAAATACTTTGACAAAAAAGCTCAATAAGTTTTATCACCACACGAATGTGTGGTTTTTTTATTGTCTGAAATCTGTACCCATACAGTAATGAAAATACTATCTTGTTTAATCGTCAGAATTTTCATAAACTTATACTATATTTATTGACTAAGGAGTTTTAGGTATGTCAGCAAAACGTTTAACCATTTCCGCATTTTTCATGGCACTTGTCATTATTTTGAGCTCGAGTCTCTTATCTATTCCTGTGCCAGGAGGTCATTTCTATTTTAACGGGATTATTATTTTCCTAGTTGGTTTAATTTTCCCACCTACAGAAGCAGTTATTATTGCCGGAGTAGGTTCCTTTATTGGAGATTTTCTTTTTTATCCTCTTCCTATGTGGGTAACTCTAGTAACACACAGCCTTCAAGTTCTTGCTATTGCACTCATTGTTGGAAGCCGCTTAGGAAAATTGAGTAAGTCTAGGGCAGCTTTAGGTCTCTTGATTGGGGCCATTATTGATTTAGTCGGATATGGCTTAGGAAGAGCCTTTATCTATGGAACGCCTGCCTATGCTATTATGAAGATTCCTTTTGACATTGTAGCTGCTATTCTTGGTTTAGGAGTTGCCTACTACATTTATTTCCATACAGGTTTTGTGAAGCAGTTTAAAAAGACCTGGGAAGGAAAATAGATGACCAAAGTAATTGTTGCCAATGACCTGGTTGGTCTAGGTAAGGTTGCTTTGACTAGTAGCCTACCTATCATGTCAGCCTGTCAAACTGAAGTCCTTCCCCTACCAACAGTTCTTTTATCTTCGCATACAGGGGAGTTTGAAAATATCTATGTACGGGATCTTACGGATGATCTAAAGGGATTTTGTGAGCAGTGGGACCACTTGGATTTTATAGTAGATGGCCTTGTGAGTGGTTATTTTAAGTCAGAAGAAGCACTAAAACGTGTAGGTCAATTGGCTCGTGATAAACAGATAGCTCTATTTGTTGACCCTATTATGGGTGACAATGGTCGTCTCTATCAAGGTTTTGATAGAAACTATGTAGAAGCCATGAAGGATTTCTGTCAACAGGCAGATGTCATCATTCCCAATCTGACAGAAGCTGCTTTGTTGACGGATACTACCTATCTTGAAGCAGGTTCCTATGATGAGGCCACTATTGAAAAGCTTCTGAGAGAATTGACCAAGCTTGGACCTCGAAAAGTTATTTTAACAGGTATCTCATTTGAGACAGATAAAATTGGGTTGGCTTATTTTGATAAAGAGACGAATGAAACGATTTATCGCATGCAAAAACGTTATGGTAATCATTTTTATGGAAGTGGTGATTTACTAACGGCAATCTTATCAGCAGGTTACTTTTATAATCTTGATTTACTAAAGGTTTGTGATTTGGCCTTGGATGTTATGGATAGGGTTCTTTCGTCAACACTGTCTGATGGTCGTCCTTTAAAATATGGTCTTTGCTATGAGCCCCATATCGGTTATTTATTCAGTGGTTTTAATGCCCTATTGGAGGAGAAAAATGAAAAGTGATAAAACACGTGAATTAGTTATTCTAAGTTTGTATGCAGCTTTAATTATTGTGAGTGTACAGTTTATTCGTATTCCTTTTGGATCTCAATTTGTCCATCTGGGAAATGCCCTAGTTGTGATTGCTGTTTTGATTTTCGGTGCTAGAAAAGGTGCGTTAGTCGCAACAGTAGGATTAGGGCTATTTGATATTTTCAATGGTTATGCCGCTGAGGTCTGGATTACTATTTTAGAATCTTTGATTGTTTGTTATGTTCTCTATCTTGTTTTTGAAAAGTTTTTAAAATCAAATGACAAAATGGCTAACATCATAATCATTGGAGTCATAGCGGCAGTGACCAAAATTATTTTGGGGTAATTGAATGGTTTCTCCATCCATTACGATGACTCCTTTATTAATGCGGTTGGCATAGCGTCCGATAGAAGCACCGAAGTCGCTTGGTATATTTTGGTAGTCAGCAATGCTGTCAAAACCCAGCACTACATCTTTTAGATTTCCATTTTTGTCGGGGACCATGATAGATACAATACGTCCGCCAAAATTAGTTACGCATACTTCCATTCCGGCTGCATTCTTTAGCGTATACAGTTTAACAGGTTTTACGCCATCCACTATTGTTTCATAATTAGTGGGGTTTAATCCGGACTTTGTAAGTGTTTCTTGAGATTGTTTGGGAGCGCAAGCACTTAACAAGGTCAGTGCGATACCGGTTCCCAGAAAGGTTCTTTTCATGCTTTTCATGATATAAAAGTACTAATTAGTAATAGAGTATATGATTTTGGGTGTAAAAGTAACACTATTACTAATACATTGGATATGAAAAGAGTATGTTGTGCAACATAAAAGTGTATTTCCTACACTTTTATAGCATAAAGAAGAAAAAACCGCTTTGAATCCAAAGCGGTTTTTTCATATGTTAGCGAATTTGAGATCTTTTTTATACCAGCTTGCGAGAACCGTCACTGATGACTACATCGTAAACTTTGGGACTTCTTCCGAACTTCTCTTTGAATCTTTCTTTGGCAGTGGTGATGAATGTTTCGTATAGTTCATTTTTAACTAGGTTGATTGTACATCCACCGAAACCTCCACCCATGACACGTGAACCGGTGACACCGCAGTCGAAAGCAACATCATTCAAGAAGTCAAGTTCTTCACAGCTTACTTCATACAATTTACTCATGCCATAGTGAGTTTCATACATCTTCTGTCCTACGGTTTCGTAATCACCTCTTTCCAAAGCATCGCAAACATCAAGTACACGTTGGATTTCTTCAATGACGTATTCTGCACGCATATAGTCTTCTTCACTGATCTCGGCTTTTGCTTCCTGCAACATTTCCATTGTACAATCACGTAAAAATTCTACATGAGGATGTTTTTTCTGGATGGCGGCTACAGCAGCTTCGCAGCTTTGGCGACGTTTATTATAAGCAGAAGAAGCCAATTCGTGTTTGACTACCGAGTCAACCAATACCAATCGGTAACCTTCCGGTTTGAACGGGAAGTATTGATATTCCAATGAACGACAGTCCAAACGGATCAAACTACCTTCTTTTCCGAATACAGATGCAAATTGATCCATAATACCGCAATTTACACCACAATAATTATGTTCTGTTGCCTGACCTACTTTGGCTAATTCAAATTTATCTATTTTGTTGTCACCGAAAAGTTCGTTGATAGCAAAAGCATACGTACTTTCCAATGCAGCAGATGAAGACATACCTGCACCCAAAGGTACGTCACCCGCAAAAGCAGTGTCAAAACCTTTCACATCTACACCACGTTTGATCATTTCGCGGCAAACGCCGAAAATATATCTTGCCCAACTGGCTTTAGGAGCATCTTCTTCGTTCAAGCCGAATTCTACATAGTCTTTTAGATCAATAGAATAAGCACGTACCTTATCAGTACCATTAGGTTTGATTTCAGCAATCATACCTTTATCTACTGCTCCGGGAAAGACAAAACCACCGTTATAGTCGGTATGTTCTCCAATAAGGTTAATACGTCCGGGGGATGCATATACTGAACCTGTTGTGCCATCAAAATGTTTGATGAAGCGACTTCTTACGTATTCTATATCCATGATATTAATAGTTTAAAGTTAATACTATATGTTTTTATAATTATTCTACAGGAATGTCTTTGTTTACGTTCTTGCATCCTACCAAACCATAGAACAACAGATAAGCAAGCAAAGCGATAATTAACCAATAGCTGGCCATATATCCCACAGCGTCAGAAATGAATTGCTGTAGTAATGGGAAAATACCGCCACCGACAACCATCATCATAAAAATACCTGAAGCTTGTGCGGTATATTTGCCTAAACCTTCTACAGCGAGGTTGAAGATACCTCCCCACATAATGGACGTACATAAACCACAAAGTACCAAAAATAGGGCACTGACAGGTACAGAGGCCATTTCGAATCCATTTTCTACACTATATCCCGGCATAGAGACAGTGATTTCTTTTGGAGTGAAGATTGCGATTAATATAAAACAGATAGCTGTTGCGGAAACAACAATCAATTGTGTGCGTGTAGCTACTTTACCGCTGATGACACTACTTGCAGAACGTCCCACTAACATGAGCAACCAATAGATGGCAGCAATAGCACCACCGATAGCGGCACCGTTGGCAAGCAGGCCCGCACCTTTTTCCGTTGGGTCGGCAAGATAGAAATTTAATGTGCCTGGAATACCGATTTCAATACCTACATACACAAAGATACCGATTACACCTAATACAGTATGGCGGAAATTCCAAGGACTATGAGAGAATTTCTCTTTTTCATGACCTGCTTTTCTTAGATGAGGCTCTGGAATGGCGATGAATGAAAGAGCGATAAACGCTGATACGAATACACCCATTGCGATGAAAAGCAGAGGAGCTACATCTGACATAGCTGTTTGAGGGGTAACAGAACCAATCAAGGCACCTACGAAAAGCGGAGTCAAAGTACCTGACAATGAGTTTAGAGCACCACCGGCTTGGATTAATTGGTTACCTTTGTTACCACCACCACCTAAAAGATTTAGCATCGGGTTAACTACAGTGTTCAGCATACATACACAAAAACCACAGACGAAGGCACCAAGCAGATAGATGATAAAATTCATTTTAATGGCATATTCTCCTAAATTGAATACGTCTATATCTGCACCGAACAAACTGGAAATATATTGGATAAACAAACCGATGAAACCTACTGCCATGGCAATGAGGGCTGTTTTTTTATATCCGATTTTTACAAGCATATTACCTGAAGGAATCCCCATAAACAGATATGCGAGGAAATTCATCATATTTCCCATCATACCCAAGGTATTGGCACCTGCATATTGGTTTTTCCATATTGTGCCGAAAGGCGCAGCAAGATTAGTAACGAAGGAAATCATCGCGAAAAGGAAGAACATTGTAATGATAGCGATGATATTACCGTTCTGTTTTTGTTGATTCATGGTTTTGAAAAAATTATAAGTTTATTAATTAGGTTATTTCATAAAATTATTTTTCTACACCAAATTTGTAGATGGTTACTTGATTGTAAGTTTCCCCCGGATGTAGAACACAAGAAGGGAAATGGCCTTTATTGGGCGTATCAGGAAAATGTTGTGCTTCAAAACAGATGGCACTTCTTGCTGGGAAAGTTGCTCCATGAGCACCTTCGAAACCATTGTGCCAGTTTGAAGTATAAACTTGTACACCGGGCTCTGTAGTGTATACTTCCATGCTACGACCGCTTTCGGGCTCCACACATTTTGCTGCAAAACTCAGTGTGCCTGCTTCACGTTTGTTTAATACATAGCAGTGGTCATAGCCGGCACCGAATTCTAGCTGTTCGAATGGGTCATTGATTCTACTGTCTACTCTTTGAGGAGTACGAAAATCCATAGGAGTACCTTCTACTTTGGCAATTTCGCCTGTAGGGATGGATACATTATCTATCGGAGTATAAAAATCAGCATTAATGGTTACGATGTTGTTATCAACGGTTGCCGTAGGATTGGCAATGCCTGATAGGCTGAAAAAACCGTGGTGAGTAAGATTTACCAATGTTGTTTTGTCTGTTGTAGCGTGGTAAGTAATGATGAATTCATTTTGATTACTTAAAGTGTACGTTACGTGAATATCCAAATTTCCTGGAAATCCTTCTTCGCCATCAGCAGATAAATAATGCAATTTCAAGCTTTGGGGAGTTTCCTGTTCTGCATCCCAAATGCGGGTATGAAATCCGGTAGGACCGCCATGCAGCGAGTTGGGACCATTGTTGATAGTCAGTGAATATTCTTTCCCTTCTAAAATGAATTTGCCTCCTGCTATACGGTTTCCGTAACGACCGATAAGAGTACTGAGGAAAGGTTCGTGGCTATTGATAACATGGGTTATACTATCATGTCCTTGAATGACATTGGCATATTTACCGTTTTTGTCCGGAACCATAATAGCTAATACTGCTCCACCATAGTTGGTGACAGCTATTTCAGCTCCGTTTTCATTTTTCAGAATGAAGAGGTCTGTTTGTTTCCCGTTCACTGTTGTCTGAAAATCGGCCCGTTTCAGGCCGCATAAATTCTCATCGGAAGTAGATGTGTTTATCATGTTATTGAAAATCTTTTTATTTTATGTATAAAACTAATGCAAATAAAAAGATTTTCTTCGGTATTCCCAAACTTTTTCTATAAAAGTGAACGGACTAAACGTGAAATTTTAATAAATCCGCAACGATAAAGCTGCTTCCTCCAACAAAAATAAAGTCATTTTTGTTAGCCTTTTCTTTAGCGGCTGTTACAGCTGTTTCTACATCAGGATAAGTATCTCCGTGCAGCCCGGATTGCATCGCTAAGCTTTGTAATTCTTTTTCGGATAAAGCACGCTTTACGCTGGCTTTGGTAAAATAAAAGGTGGCATTTTTAGGAAGCATGGACAATACTCCACTGATATCCTTGTCGTTTACCATACCTATTACAATGTGTAATCGTTCATATTTCTGATGTTCTAATTGTTCTATGATATACGAAATACCTCCTACATTATGTCCTGTATCGCATATTAAAGTCGGTTCACTTTCTAATTTTTGCCATCTTCCCATCAGGCCGGTGAGTTCACATACTTGTGAGAATCCTTTGCGTATATTGCTTTCGGTAAGTTGATAACCTGCTTGTTTTAATAGGCGGATGGCAGATAAAAGTGTATTGGTGTTTTTAAGTTGGCAAAGCCCTTCCAGTTCGCCTTCCAGATTGAGGTAGTCGGTTGTTTGATATATTCGTTTACCTTTTTCATTTATGCTGGAGGAGTGTAATAACTGTTCTTCTTCTGCAAAGTAGATAGGAGCGTTTATTTCTTTAGCACGGGTTGTAAATATAGGTTTGGTTTCGGGTGTGGTTTCACCGATAACTACCGGGGTCTTTTCTTTGATGATTCCGGCCTTCTCTGTGGCTATTTTGGCTAATGTGTTACCTAAGAATTGTATATGGTCGAAACTGATATTGGTTATGACACATAGATCCGGACGGATGATGTTTGTACAATCTATTCGTCCTCCCAGGCCGACTTCTATAATGGCTACATCTACTTGGCTTTGGGCAAAATAGTGGAAAGCCATTGCAGTAGTCAGTTCAAAGAAAGAAGGATGCAGAGGTTCAAAAAAGGCACGGTGTTTTTCTACAAAGTCTATGACATATTCTTTGGATACAGGAATTCCGTTGACGCGGATTCGTTCACGGAAATCTATCAGATGTGGAGAAGTGTAAAGTCCTGTCTTGTATCCGGCTGATTGTAAAATGGCGGCTAAAGTATGTGAACAAGAGCCTTTTCCATTGGTCCCGGCTATATGAATGGTTCGGAATTGGCGATGGGGATGGTTGAAATACTTGTCTAAAAGATAAGTGTTTTCTAACCCTGCCTTGTATGCATCTTTTCCTATATGTTGGAATAATGGGGCACTATTATATAAATAATCCAATGTTTCTTCGTAATTCATGGCAAATGTTTTTATTTACCGCAAAGTGTCACAAAAGAATGCCCGGCAGATATAAAACCTGGTATTCTTTCTGTGACACTTTGTAGTATAAAAATTAATCGAAGAAGTTTTTGAACTTCTTGAATATTTTTTCTTTAATGCTTGTATTCGGTTTGAAGTTATCCGATTCTTGCATTTTCTCTAGTGCTTGTTTTTCATCTTTATTCAACGTTTCTGGAATATATACGCTTACATTGACTAATAAATCACCTGTACCGTTACTGTAACCATAACTATTGACATTGGGCAATCCTTTACCTCTTAGGCGTAAGACCTTACCTGGTTGGGTGCCTGGTTCAATTTTTACTTTTACTTTGCTATCAATAGTTGGTATTTCTACAGTGCCTCCTAAAGCAGCAGTCGGAACGCTTAGTAACAGATTGTAAATCAAATCATTTTCATCGCGTATTAGGTCTGGATGGGATTCTTCTTCTATGACAACAAGCAAATCACCGGGAACACCGTTATGTTTGCCCGCATTTCCTTTCCCATTGACAGAAAGTTGCATTCCTTCAGCCACACCGGCAGGAATTTTCACTTCCACGACTTCTTCTCCGTATACAATACCTTCTCCTGCACAAGCTTTACATTTGTTCTTAATTATTTTCCCTTCTCCGTTACATTGTGGACATACGCTTTGTGATTGCACCATTCCAAAAATGCTTTGTTGGGTGCGGGTGATACTTCCTGTTCCATGACAAGTGGGACACGTTTCCGTTCCTCCTTCTCCTTCGGCTCCTGAACCATGGCAATGGTCACATGTTACGTACTTTTTCAGTTTGAATTTCTTTTCTACTCCCGTAGAAATCTCTTTTAAGTTCAGTTTTACTTTTACACGGAGGTCTGAACCACGGAACTTGCGTTGTGCGGAACGTCCGCCACCACCGAAACCTCCAAAGCCTCCGAAACCTCCTCCATGTCCACCGAAGATGTCACCGAACATAGAGAAAATATCATCCATGGACATACCTTGTCCGAATCCTTCAAAACCGCCACCGGCAGCTCCACTCATTCCTGCATGTCCGAATTGGTCGTAACGGGCGCGTTTATCCGGGTTGCTCAACACATCATAAGCTTCGGCAGCTTCCTTGAATTTTTCTTCCGCTTCTTTATCTCCCGGATTCTTGTCCGGATGATATTGTATTGCTTTTTTGCGGTATGCTTTTTTTATAACATCAAGGGTGGCTGTTTTGTCCACCTCCAGAACTTCGTAATAGTCTCTTTTTGCCATGTCGTTTTATGATACTGTTTATTGAGCCACAACTACTTTGGCGTGGCGTATTACTTTGTCATTCAGCTTATAACCGGTTTGTACACAGTCCAATATTTTTCCTTTCTTCTCTTCGGAAGGAGCTGGAACTAATGCAATTGCTTCGTGATAATCGGTATCAAAGTTCTCACCGTCAGTCTCTATTTTCTGAAGTCCTTCCTGGTTCAATACTTTCAGGAATTTGTTGTAGATCAACTCAATTCCTTCACGCATTGCTTTTACATCATCCGAAGTTTCTGAAGTCTTTACTGCACGCTCCAAGTCATCCAAAATAGGAAGAATGGCAGTAATGGCCTTTTCTCCACCATTTTTAATCAATTCGGCCTTCTCTTTCATGGTGCGTTTACGGTAATTGTCAAATTCGGCTGAAAGACGCAGGTATTTGTCATGCTGCTCTTCTATTGTTTTCTGAGCTTCCGCCAATTCCTTGTTCACCTTCTCTTCAGCGTTCAGTTCTTCTGTTGCTTCTTTCTGAGTTTCTTCATCAATGGCAGCTTCTGCCGCTTCCTGATTTTTCAAAACTTCCTCGTCTTGAGGTTGGTTCTTCTCTGTTGGGTTCATATTCTTATTAAACTTTTTGTTTTTCTTATTTTTACTCATAACAGTCAGGTCTTTTAGGTTAATTTACTGCTAACAAATTTCGTGCCTAGTTGTTTTCTTAGAGTAATAATTTTGCAAAAGTACGGAATTTCTGCCACACTGGCATACTTTTCTGAATTAAAATGCCTACCTTTGCAATTCCAAAATAGAATAATTATATAAATAAGGTATATTAGGATGATTACAGTTTCGAACTTGGCCATTCAATTTGGTAAAAGAGTGTTGTATAATGACGTAAATATGAAGTTTACCAATGGTAATATTTACGGGGTTATCGGTGCGAACGGCGCCGGAAAATCTACTTTCTTGAAAGCAATTTCAGGTGAGCTGGAACCGACTAAGGGCTCAGTGGTATTAGGACCGGGCGAACGTCTGTCTGTATTGAGCCAGGATCACTTTAAGTGGGATGAATATACAGTCATGGATACGGTTATGATGGGACATACTGTGTTGTGGAACATTATGAAACAGCGTGAAGAACTGTATGCGAAAACTGATTTTACAGATGAAGATGGCTTGAAAGTTTCTGAATTGGAAGAGAAGTTTGCCGAACTGGATGGTTGGAATGCCGAGAGTGATGCTGCTTCTTTGTTGAGCGGATTGGGCATAAAGGAAGACAAGCACTATATGTTGATGGGGGAACTGAGCGGTAAGGAAAAGGTGCGTGTCATGTTGGCGCAGGCACTTTACGGTAATCCTGATAACTTGTTGTTGGATGAACCTACCAATGATTTGGATATGGATACGGTGACTTGGTTGGAGGAATATCTTTCTAATTTCGAGCACACGGTGTTGGTGGTAAGTCATGACCGTACCCTGCTCAATCTTCTCCCCGAGATTTGCGAACTGGAGAAGCATCAAATCAATTATTATGGCGGAAATTACGAATTCTACAAAGAACAAAAAACGCTGATGCAGGAAGCATTGCAACAACGTATTGAAGAAAAAGAAAAGGCACTACGTATTGCCCGTAAAGTGGCTCGCGAAACGGCCGAACGCAGGGACAAACAGAATGTACGCGGCGAAAAGAGTAATATAAGAAAAGGAGTTCCACGCATTGTATTGAACGCACTCCAAGGGAAATCCGAGAAGAGCACTAATAAACTGACTGGCGTTCATCAGGAAAAAGCCGAGAAGTT
>OHAG01002037.1_pt1 | contig 11892 bp, 8 predicted proteins | sample 1577081 | NCBI WGS metagenome assembly OHAG01 (sample SAMEA3541513, study PRJEB24748) | human gut metagenome | biome: human gut; feature: human-associated habitat; material: faeces | place: China | collected 2012
CCCGTTCTGTTTGGCCGGATCATAGGTCCACTGGGTGGTCATCATTTCCCGCAGAGCTCCGGGTCGCAGTACTTGTTTCCCTCTGTATTTCCCATTGTTCAGGATCATTTGGAGGGCGTGGCCCAGTTCATCGTAAGAAATCCGCAGGCCTCCCTGGGGAGAGAAGAAGGTGGCGTTGGTACCGGGCTGGTAGTCCTCCAAGCTATAGAAGGCATCCAGGTCCCGGTGGTCCGGGTTCTGTACCTTCACCTGGTCTTTGGGCGGCTGTTTTCCCTGGTAATCGTCGATCTGAGGAATCCAGGGCCCGTTTTCTTCCCACTTCCCATGGTTATTCTTCTGGTAGATTACTCCCAGATTCTTGAAGGCCCCCTTGGAAAGGTTCCCCACCGTGTAGTCACCTTTGATGTCCAGCTGTTTCAGGATGTGCTTCTTCTGGTACAGATCGAACCGCTCTCCGGTGACTTTTTCGATGATGGTACCCAAAAGCCCATAGTTGATATTGGAATACTTGAAGTATTCCCGGGGTGCCTGGCCGGCTGGGGCGAAATGGTCCCCGTTTTCATAGAATTTCCCGTCCCTCACGAAAAATTCCCGAACGGAATAGGAAGGTGGGATGGCATAGAGCTTCCCGTCCCGGAGACTGGAGGTATGGCTTAAAAGCATCCGGATAGTAATGGGGGTATCCGGATAGTTGGGGTTCCGCAGGGGGAACCCCAGGATTTCACTGACATCCTGATCCAGCCGGATCTTCCCCTCATCCACCAGCTGCATGATGGTAAAGCCGGCGAACATCTTGGAAACGGAGGCGGCCCGGAATCGGGTATCCGGGGTTATGGGCAGGTCTTTCTGACCAGGCTTTTCCGCAAAATACCGGTGGCCGGCGAAATGGGTGTAGACTTTTTTTCCGTTTTTATACACTTCCGCTCCCAGCCCGGGCACATGGGTGCCTTCGTGGCCCACCATAGCATCCAGACGGGCCGTGAGGGCTTTGGCGTCCCGAGGATCCATGGCTTTTTTTGCCAGGGCACCCTGGGGCAGCAGGAAGGCAATACAAAGGCTCACTGTGGCTGCCCCTATGAGATAGTATTTCAAATCCATACAGGAAACGACCTCCTTTTTTGGTATCAGATGACGGCAGGGGAAGGCGGCCTCTGGGGATCTGAGGCTGCCCGGTCCTGTCTCTTTCACGATCCATTATACCTGTGAACAAAAAGCAGGTCAATATGTATACAGGATACTATATAATGTTAAAATTTCCGACGAATTGATTGACAAGCAAAGGACGATGCGCTAGACTTAGATTGACAAACTAAGAGGGATGCTGTTTCATTTTGTGTGGACTATCCCAATAGTCCAGCAAGCATCATGAGACCCAGCAAAGGTGCAAAGGGAGAAGTGCACCTTGCTGGGCTTTTTCGTGTCCCGGCATTCCTGGAAGAGAGGCAGCAAGGGAGGTTGTGCCATGGAACTGGCAAAACTGGTGGAAAAAAATCGTGAGGCAATGGTCCGTACCCTGCAGGGGGCTGTCCGGATCAAAAGTGTACAGGAAGAAGCCCTTCCAGGGAAACCTTTTGGTCAAGGACCGGCCCGGTGCCTGGCCTATATGCTGGAAGAAGCGGAGAAAATGGGGTTCCGTACCTGCAATGTGGACAATTACATGGGCTGGTGCGAATATGGGGAAGGGCCTGAAATGGTGGCCGTCCTAGGGCATCTGGATGTGGTCCCGGAGGGGGACGGCTGGACCCGTGATCCCTACGGGGGAGAAACCGATGGGACCAATGTCTACGGACGGGGCACCATGGATGATAAAGGCCCTACCACGGCGGCCCTGTATGCCTTAAAAGCCCTGAAAGACAGCGGCGTTCCCCTGAAGCGGCGGATCCGGATCCTATTCGGGACCAATGAAGAGACTGGCAGCCGGGATATGCAGCATTATCTGGAACAAGGCGGAGAGATCCCTGTGTGCGGCTTCACTCCCGATGGGGAATATCCAGTGATCAATGGGGAAAAGGGCATCATCAATGTGACTTTTGAACGGGAATATGATCAGACCGGTCCTCTGTTCTTAGAAGGAATCAAAGGCGGCTCAGCTTTTAACGTGGTGCCGGCGTTGGCTTCTGCCATCCTTCGGTGTGAACCGGCGGAAGGGATTCGGCTGCTGGAAAAATACGGGGAAAAAGATCCCAAAGTCCGGTGGGAAGTGATCCCAGAAGGTCTGAAAGTGACGGCCCAGGGTGTCCAGGCCCATGCCGCTTCTCCGGAAAAAGGGGAAAACGCCATCGGCCGTCTCCTGGCTGCTCTGGCACCGCTGCCTTTTGATCCTGCCCTCCATCAGACCCTGGCTTTCCTGGGAGAGAAAATCGGCCTGGAAGTCCATGGGGAATCCTTGGGCATTTGCCTGGAAGATCCGGAATCGGGGAAACTTTCTCTTAATATGGGGGTCATCCAGGGAGATGCCGGGAAAATGACCCTGAAGATCAACTACCGGTATCCAGTGACCAAAAGCTATGGAGATTGTGCTCCCAAGCTGGATGCCCAGTTTGCGGACGCCGGTTTCCAGAAGGTCAGCGAGGCCCACAAAAAGGCCCTGTATGTGGACCCCAGGACAGATTACATCCAGACCCTGCTCCAGGTGTATGGAGAACTGACAGAATTTGCACCCAAGACCATCTGTATCGGGGGCGGAACCTATGCCAAGAGCATCCCCAATATCGTGGCCTTTGGGCCCATTTTCCCGGGGGATACGGTCCGGGAACATTTGCCCAATGAATATTGGGAAATCGATAAAATGGTGCTGAATGCCAGGATCTATGCGGAGGCTTTGTACCGGCTGGCAAAATAAAAGGCTTTCAGCTGTCCATGGTCAGCGGCCCAAGAAAGACGGCGCAGCCGGCTCTGGACGAGTCAATAAGTGTATATCAAGGAGGGGAAGCCGATGAAAATTACCAAAGTGCGTCTGGGGAAGATCTCTGTCCCCCTGCGGGTGCCGTTCAAGACGGCTCTGCGCCAGGTGAACAGTGTGGAGGATGTAATCGTGGAGATCCATACGGATACCGGTGAAGTGGGGTTCGGAGAAGCGCCTCCCACCGGGGCCATCACCGGGGATACCACCGGAGCCATCCTAGGAGCTTTCCAGGATCATATCACCAAGACCCTGGTGGGCCGGGATGTGGATGCTTTTGAAGACATCACCCGGGCAGTCCAGGACTGCATCGTGAAAAATACCAGCGCCAAAGCCGCAGCGGATATTGCATTGTGGGATCTCTATGGCAAAAAGTATGGGATCCCGGTGTACAAGATGCTGGGAGGGGCCCGGAACAAAATTGTCACCGACATTACCATCAGTGTGAACCCGCCGGAAGAAATGGCCCGGGACGCGGTGGATGCCATCCGGCGGGGTTATGATACCCTGAAGGTGAAGGTGGGCATCGATCCCTCCCTGGATGTGGCCCGGCTGGCTGCCGTCCGGAAGGCTGTGGGACCGGATGTGCGGATCCGCATCGATGCCAACCAGGCCTGGAGCCCCAAACAGGCAGTACGCCTGTTGAACCAGATGCAGGATAAGGGCCTGGACATCGAACTGGTGGAGCAGCCGGTGAAGGCCCATGATGTGGAAGGGCTGAAATATGTGACCGAGCGGTCCTATGTGCCGGTACTGGCCGATGAAGCGGTGTTTTCTGTGGAAGATGCCCTGAAAATCGTCCAGATGCAGGCTGCGGACCTGATCAACATCAAACTGATGAAATGCGGAGGTCTGACCAATGCCCTGAAGATTGCTGCCCTGGCGGAAGTGTGCGGGGTGGAATGCATGATCGGCTGCATGCTGGAAGCCAAGGTCAGCGTCAATGCGGCGGTCCATCTGGCCTGTGCCCGGAAGGTCATCACCCGGGCGGATCTGGACGGCCCAGTGCTCTGTTCGGAGGACCCGGTGGAAGGGGGCGCCCTGTTCAACGAAAAGGAAATCACCGTCAGCGATGCGCCGGGGCTGGGTGTCACCGGGATCCGGGGCATCCGGTATCTGGACGACTAACCTCTTCACGGGGAAAAGAAAGGGGAGATTTCTATGGTCATCACCAACGGTTTTACCTACATTGCGTTCCTGATGTGCCTGGCAGGAGTGCTGCTGGCCTTGGAAAAATATACCAAGTGGAAGATCTTCAACCTGGTTCCGCCTTTGGTATGGATCTATGTATTGAACATGATCTTCTGCACCATGGGCCTGTACCATTCCAAAGAGGTTTCCGCAGCCTACAAAGCGCTGAAGAATAATTTGCTGTATGCTATGATCTTTGTGATGCTGCTGCGCTGTGACTTTCGGAAACTGGCCAAATTAGGCGGCCGGATGGTTGCTATCTTCTTAGGCTGCTCGGTGACTTTGTTCATCGGTTTTGTGGTGGGCTATCCCATTTTCAAAAGTTCCCTAGGCCATGATACCTGGGGCGCCGTAGCGGCTCTCTATGCTTCCTGGGTGGGCGGTTCCGCCAATATGGCGGCCATGCAGGCGGCTCTGCCGGTGGATGCAGGTGCCTACAGCTGTGCCCTGGCGCTGGATACGGTGTGCTATTCTGTCTGGATCGCCCTGCTGCTCCTTATGGTGAAGCATGCAGACAAATGGAACAACTCGGTGCAGGCCGATACCTCCAAGCTCCAGGCCGTAGCCGATGCGGCGGCTGCAGAAGGGGCTAAGGAAAAGAAAAGGGCAACAGCGGCGGATTGGATCTTCCTGATCGGCATTTCTCTGATCGTGTCCGCCCTTTCCCAGAGTGTGGGGACTTCCCTCAATACCCTGCTGAAGGGGGTAGGCCTGGCCATGTTCGACAAAGGTACCATGACCACCGTATTCGTCACCGTCCTGGGCCTTGTATGCGCCATGAGCCCGCTGGGGAAGGTGCCGGCGGTGGAAGAACTGTCCAGTGTCTATCTGTATGCGGTGGTTTCCCTCTTGGCTTCTACAGCATCCGTTACAGATCTTTTGAGTGCTCCCATGTGGGTAGTCTACGGGTTCTTCATCTTGGCAGTCCATGTGATCGGGATGTATGTGCTCTCTAAACTCTTCCACTGGGATCTGTGCATGGTGTCCACTGCTTCCCTGGCCAATATCGGCGGGGCCGCTTCGGCACCCATTGTGGCTTCGGCCTACAACGAATCCTATGCCGGCATCGGGGTCCTGATGGGGGTCCTGGGGGCGGCCATCGGGAATTTTGCCGGGCTGCTCTGCGGGTATGTTTTGAAAATGATGGCGTAATTGGTATAATGAAAGGGACTGTTGTATGAGCAACAGCCCCTTTTTTGAGGTCTCGAGACCGGGGTGCTGCACAGAACGTGCAGCATCCTCACAATCACACCAAAGGAGCATAGGAATATGGACAAACGGACCCTTTACATTACCGGAGAAGCACGGACCAATATGGACAATGCCATCACCAAAATCTACGGGGTGTTCTATATGGCTTTCGAAGTGGTGGAGGAGACCGGAGAAATCGTGGATGTAGACTGCAATGCCACCCTGAAACTGACCCGGAGCTTCATCCGGAAACTCTTCCTCTGCCATTCCATCCTGGAGGAATCCCAGTTCTTGGAACAGGAAGTGGCCCAACGGTATTTCGGCTCTTCAGGGAAAGCCATCTTAGCCGCTTACCGGGATGCCCGGCAGCATTACCGGCAGATCGTGGGGAAATCATAAAAGGGGTGTTGTACGTTCTGTGCAGCATCCTCTTTTACTGTACTAAAGTTCGGGAAAACTCATTTATGTAACCTTTTTATCAGTAAAGAACGGAAAAAACATCTTACAAAAGACATAAAATCGAACGATAGAAAAATACTATATAAAAATATTCGAAAAAAGTCCATTTTCCTCTAGGCGATGGAAAAGTTTTGTGCTATAATAAACCACGTAATCGAAGAGAAAAGGATACAGGTTTTGCAAAGGCAAGAGCAAAAGGACCTGCGGCAGGATCTGCCAAAGTCCCAGTCAAAGCCAGGTATTCAAAAAGAGCTATCGAGGGGAAAGGGGTACATGATTATGTACGAAAAAGATTTGCTTTACGTGATTAAACCCAGCGAATTAACACCGGAAACCTTACGCGTTTTACTCAGCCAACATCCTGAGATTAAATTTGTGTCCTTCATGGGCATTGACTTTGCAGGCAATGATACGGATGAAAAAGTTCCCATCAGTGCCCTGCTGGACGATATGGAAACCATGCTCTACAGCCATACGGCACAGACCGACGGTTCTTCCGTGGTGCTGCCTGGGGTTGCTTCCCTGAACGACGCCCGAGTGGACATGGTAGCAGATCTGTCCGTGAATTGGTTCGTGGACTACAACCTGGACCACATCGACCCGGAAACCGGTAAGCTGGTGGGGACCCTGCGTGTACCCTGTTTCCTGAAGCACAACGGGGAATTCGTAGATTCCCGGTATCTGCTGAAGAGCGCTCTGGAATATGTGGGAGATGAAATCCTGAAGGCCATGAAGGCAGAAGGCAAAGTCCCTGGCTTGGCTTTCGATCCGGCCGATGTGGAAAAAGTCACTTCTACCAGTGCTACGGAACTGGAATTCTGGGTCAAGACTCCGACGGAAGATGTTTCCACCGAAGCCCTGTCTTCTTCCCAGATCATGCAGGAACAGTACTGGGCACGGACCCGGGGCAATGTCCGGACCGCTCTGGAACAGGCTGTTGAACTGCTGGGCTATTACGGCCTGGAACCGGAAATGGGCCACAAAGAAGTGGGCGGTGTCCGGGGCCAGCTGGATGCCAACGGGAATATGACCCACGTCAATGAACAGCTGGAAATCGACTGGAAATATTCCAACGGCCTCCAGGCTGCTGATAACGAAATCCTGGTCCGCACCTTGGTGAAGGAAGTCTTCCGTGCCAACGGCCTGGAAGTCTCCTTCTTGGCAAAACCCATCGTAGGGGTTGCCGGCAGCGGGGAACACACCCATGTGGGCTTGGGCTGCATCACCAAGGACGGCAAATTCTACAACCTGATGAGCCCGGCTAATATGACCAAAGATTTCCTGTCCGCTGTAGGCTATGGTGCTCTGATGGGGATCCTGAAGAACTATGAAGTCCTGAACCCCATCGTATCCTGCACTACCGACGCTTTCAAACGGCTGAAACCCGGGTTCGAAGCTCCTATCTGCATCGTGACCTCCCTGGGCAAATCTCCGGATGTCCCCTCCCGGAACCGTACCATCCTGGCCGGCCTGATCCGCGATTTGGACAACCCCAAGGCCACCCGGTTCGAAATGCGTGCTCCCAACCCCTTCACCAATACCTATATGGCACTGGCCGGCTTCTACTTGGCTGCCTTGGACGGCATCAAAGCAGCCCTGGGTTCTGGCAAGAGCACCGATGAACTGTGTGCAGAATTGTCCAAGGAAGCTGGAGAAGAAGGGTTCTACCTGGAAAAAGACAGACAGTACCGTTCTGAAAACGATGTGTTCGAAGACTATACCGAAGATGAACGGAACAAATACTTCGGTGCTCCTCCTGCAACGGTTTGGGAAAACTGCAAAGCTTTCAAGAAGTACCCGGAAAAAGTTGCCGTGCTTACCGCCGGCGATGTCATCAAACCAGTCTACCTGGAATCTTTCAAGACCGGCGCTCTGATCCGTTGGCAGACGGAACTGCTGAAACACATCATCCCCGACTACCGGACCAAGGTGGTCGCCATGAAACCGGTGGCCAGCGAAAGCAGCACTGCCTGGGACGATGGTATGTGGCAGAGAGTCCAGGAACTGCGGGTCCAGATTGCCAAAGATACGGATACCAGTACCAGCCTGTTCACCCAGATCGGCAAGGCCTTTGCTGACGGAGACTTTGACAAGGCTTCCGACCTGCAAAAGACCTTGGACGCCAAGATGGAAGAACTGGAAGGTCTGTATACGGACTACAAGAACAATATCCTGTAAGAAACATGAAAAGGAGGCTGCCGCGCTGTGCAACGCAAGACCTTTGGTCTCCTGCTGGCGCTCCTGCTTCTTTTCCTGATGCCCCTGACTGGGAAGGCTGCTGCCGTGAAACCGGTGGCAGTCTTCGGGTCTAAGGGACAGAAGGTGGAAGAAGTACAAGCTATGTTGTCCAAATTGCACTACTACACTGGCGATATAGATGGAGAGTTCGGAAAAGGGACACAGATTGCTGTAAAAAAATTCCAACAGAAGAACAGGAAACCCCAAACGGGGGATGTGACCTGGTCGATTTACAATTTAATGAGCAAACAGAGTGGCCTGAGTTTTGGTCATTTCCGGAAAACCTGGATCATGGAAACCACGGGATACAGTCCGTCGGATCCGGGGGTCACAGGTGTCACCTATACAGGCGCCATGATGCGCCGGGGTGTGGTGGCGGTGGATCCGGTGATCATCCCTTTGGGCACAAGGATGTACATAATGGGCTATGGCGAAGGAATTGCCTGTGATATTGGTTCAGCCATCAAGGGCAATAAGATCGACCTGGCATTTGACAACCGCGGACAGGCGCTGGAATGGGGCCGTCGGCGGGTACGTGTGTATATACTGTAAGACGCAGGAATCATGGCAGAAAGAAAAGGAGTGAAGGTCTTGCTGACAGCAAAGGAGATCCCCGGCTGGATGGCCCGGAAATTCGAAGAGAACACATTCATGAAACTGGCAGACGTAAAACTGGAAAAGGTAGAATGCGGGTACTGTGAACTGAGTATGGACGCAGATCCGGAACACAAGCACGGCAACCGATATGGCGTGATCCACGGAGGCGCGCTCTTTACCTTGGCAGATACGGCCATGGGCGCAGTGGGCTACAGCATCGGCTGCAAGGTGGTCACCCTTTCCAGTTCCATCAACTTCCTCAGCAATACCAGTGCAAAAGAGAAAGTATGGGCCAAGGCTTCCCTGATCCATGCCGGACGTTCTACGGTGGTGACACGGGTCATGATCTACGACCATACCGGGAAAGAAATGGCTGACGTGACAGGGACCATGTTTGTCATCGGTCATTTTGACGAAATACCCAAAAAGTGGTAAAATATTCCTACATTTTAGGCTTTACATCGAGAATAAAACCATAAAACAGGAGGAACCTTATGGATTTCGCATTAACCGATGAGCAGTTGGATTTGCAGGCGATGGTGAAAGATTTCGTTGACAAGGAAATCGTTCCCTACACGGAAGAAATGGACCGGGAAAACCATGCAAGACCGGAAATTTTCCAAAAGGCGGGGGATATGGGCCTGCTGAATTTGGTTGTTCCTGAAGAATATGGCGGCCCCGGACTGGACAGCATTACCATTGCGACCATCTATGAAGAACTGGGCAAGGGCTGTGCCGGTATCGCCACCTCCATTGCCGCCAACGCCCTGGCTTCCTACCCCATTTTGCTGGCTGGCAATGAGGAACAGAAAAAATACCAGTGCGACCTGTTGAATGCGGGCAAACTGGCTGCTTTTGCTCTGACGGAACCGAGCGCCGGATCCGATGCAGGGGCAGTAGCCACCAAAGCCGTGAAAGACGGGGACCATTACGTCCTGAACGGGAACAAGGTATTCATCACCAATGGGGGCATCGCCGACAGCTTCTTGGTGTTCGCCAATACCCGGAAAACCGGCGGGATCCGCGGGCTGACGGCCTTTATCGTACCGAAAGGGACGCCCGGTTTCAGTGTGGGCCGGAAAGAAGACAAGATGGGCATCCGTCCTTCCAATACCTGTGAGCTGATCTTGGAAGATGTGGTGGTTCCGGAATCCATGCGGGTAGGCCGGGAAGGCCAGGGCTTCCGCATCGCCATGAACACCTTGGACAGCGCCCGTCCTTTCGTGGCAGCTGTGGCCGTAGGTCTGGCCCAGTCCTGCCTGGATATTGCGGCCCATTATGCTCGGGAAAGAAGACAGTTCGGTCAGCCCATCGCTTCCTTCCAGATGGTCCAGGCCATGATTGCCGATATGGCTATGAAAGTGGAAACCGCCCGGCTGATGGTCCACAAGGCCTGCTGGATGCGTGACCAGGGCATGGAATTCGGCAAGGAAGCTGCCATGAGCAAATGCTTCGCTTCCGATGTGGCCATGGAAGTGGCTACCGATGCGGTACAGATCATGGGCGGCTATGGCTACATGAAAGATTATCCTATGGAAAAGAAAATGCGGGATGCCAAGATCCTCCAGATCTACGAAGGCACCAACCAGATCCAGCGGATGGTCATTGCAAACAAGATTTTATACTGAGGATAAGGGGTTGCTGCGCAGGCAGCAGCCCCTTTAGTCGCAACAGGGGGTGTGAATTTTTTCACACCCCCTGTTTCTGCTGTAATTTTCTGAATACAGCGGTTGTCAAGGCGGGGAAAATATCATATAATGTTCTATGTATACAAAAATGCGGCTCCTCCGTCTTTGGAGTCCAATAGAGGGATATAGGAGAGAAAAAACAAATGATCAGTGCTGGATTGTTAGCCGAAGCGAAAGAAACTGTAAGGGATTTGAGCGTTCGAGAATTGATCGAAGAAGCCATCCGCAACGGGGAAGGGACTTTTTCTGACCGAGGCGCCCTGCGGGTGACCACCGGGACCCATACGGGCCGTTCTCCTAAGGATAAATTCATTGTGGATACTCCGCTGACCCATGATGTGGTGAACTGGAACAACAATCAGCCCTGCAGCCAAGAAACCTTTGACCGGCTGTACGCTAAATGCGAACAGTACATCAAGACCCACCGTGTCTATGTGAAGAATGTGAAGGCCGGGGCTGATCCCAAATACCAGATCCGGGTGAAATTCATCAATGAAATGGCTTGGCAGACGGTGTTCGTCAGCCAGCTGTTCATCAAGACTGATGAACCCAGCACCGTCCAGGAAGACTTCACGGTGATTTCCCTGCCCAGCGTGGAAGCGGACCCGGCTGTGGACCATACCCATTCGGAAACCTTCATCATCCTGAATTTCGATAAGAAAGTAGTCCTGATCGGCGGCGGCATGTATGCCGGAGAACTGAAGAAATCCATCTTCTCCGTGATGAACTACCTGCTGCCTCTCCAGGATATCCTGACCATGCACTGCTCCTGCAACGAAGGGAAGAAGGGAGATGTGGCCCTGTTCTTCGGTCTGTCCGGCACCGGCAAGACCACCCTGTCTGCAGATCCTCAGCGTGCCCTGATCGGGGATGATGAACACGGCTGGGGGGACAACGGCGTATTCAACATCGAGGGGGGCTGCTATGCCAAATGTATCGACCTGACGGAAGACAGCCAACCGGAAATCTACCGGGCGGTCCGGTTCGGCGCCGTCATGGAAAACGTGGTGGTGGATCCCAAGAACGGGGTGCCTGATTTCTCCGACAGCAGCATTACGGAAAACACCCGGGTGGCTTATCCCCTGGACTATATCCCCAACGCCAAGCTGCCCAGCATGGCCGGCCATCCCAAAAACATCATTTTCCTGACAGCAGATGCCTTCGGGGTGCTGCCTCCCATTTCCAAACTGACCAAGGAACAGGCCATGTACCATTATCTCACCGGCTATACCAGCAAAGTGGCTGGGACGGAACGGGGGATCACTGAACCCCAGGCTACCTTCTCCACTGCTTTTGGAGCGCCTTTCCTGCCCCTGCCTCCGCTGACCTACGCCAAGCTCCTGGGCGAACGGATCGCTAAGCATGAGACCAATGTGTATTTGGTGAACACTGGTTGGAGCGGCGGCCCTTACGGAGTGGGCAAACGGATGAAGCTGGCCTATACCCGTGCCATGATCCATGCAGCACTGGATGGAGAACTGGGCAAAGAAGGCTGGACCACCATGCCTCTGTTTGGGGTTTCCATCCCCAAATCCTGCCCCAATGTGCCCAGCAGCGTGCTGAATCCTCGGAGCACTTGGGAAGACAAGGCTGCCTATGATGAAACGGCCCGGAAACTGGCTCGCC
>OHAG01002056.1_pt1 | contig 11818 bp, 9 predicted proteins | sample 1577081 | NCBI WGS metagenome assembly OHAG01 (sample SAMEA3541513, study PRJEB24748) | human gut metagenome | biome: human gut; feature: human-associated habitat; material: faeces | place: China | collected 2012
GGCTGGAACCCCCCCCAGCGGCCCCTCCGACCCCGCCCGACGTATTTCGATTTGGCTCCTCCCTTGACTCCGTCAAAGGTCGCCAATCGAAATCGTCGGGCGGGGTCGGAGGGCCCTGCGTTTACATACTCGCCGAGGCTATTCGTCTTCTTGCTGCGGGTGCCTGGTCTGAAATTCAGTTGCGGTGAAATAGTTCCTGCTTAGTCCGCAAATGGCTGAATCCAAAAACTATTCCACCGCGACTTACTGAGTGGGGGCTCTTGGCTGCTACTTGCACTGACATTTGTCCTAAAATGGCTGGTCGCTAGGGGTTGCTACCGGTAGTTGCGGTAGGGTTGGGGCAGATTCTAACTAGAAATGGTGGTCGCTACCGGTTGTTCTCGGCATACTCGGCTCATTCGATTCGACCATCAAACGAAAGGAACCACCATGGATCTTGCGATGGCACAGCGCCTCGTCGATCGCCGCAAGGCTGCCGGGCTTTCTCAGGAGGCGCTTGCCGCCCAGCTGGGTGTGAGTCGTCAGGCTGTCAGTAAATGGGAGCGCAGCGAGTCCTCACCCGATACCGATAACCTCATTGCGCTCGCCGCGCTGTATGACGTGTCGTTGGACGAGCTGTTATATGGGAAGGCGGCCAACGATGCCGACGACCTGGAGGACGGTAGCGCCGACACCGAGACGGCGGATGTGGCTGACGAGGCCGAGGATTCTGCCGAGCACGCCGATTGCGGCGACAAACCACTTGTCGATATTTCCCTCGCGCGCGGTATCCACGTCATTGATCCCAATAAAGGCGAGGAAGTCCATGTTGGTTGGAGCGGCATCCATGTGACCAACGAGCGCAAGGGCGAAGAGGTGCATGTGGGGCCGGACGGCGTGCATATCGATACGCTTGAGGACGATGGACATAGCGTACGCACCAATGACGACGGCACCGTCACCATCGACGGCGAGACGTTTTCCAGCTGGAAGGAAGCACACGACAAGCTCGACCATCATGGCAAGCATTTCCACACCAAGGTCGGACGTGCATGGAACAAATTCCCCTTCCCCGCACTTGTCACTCTCGCCTATCTGGTGCTCGGCATTGTCTACGGCACATGGGGCATGGGGCTTTTCCTCGTCTTTCTGCTTCCCGTCTACTACGCGATTGGTGACTTCATCGATCGGCGCCACCTGTCTAAGCTGATCGAGGCCATCTACCCGGCAGCCGCCATCGCTTGGTTCCTCTACATGTGGCTCTGTTTGGGACAGCCCCATCCTGCATGGATCATCCTCATCACGATTCCCGTCATAAAGGCGCTCATGCGCTGGTGCCGCAAACAATGGAAGCACCGCAAACAGGCCTAACACGCTCCGACCCACCAGCACCCAACCACCCCCGCCCTTCTCCTAAGTTGCGGTGAGATAGGGACTGTTTTGAAGCTCCAAAGCGCCAAACAGTCCGTATATCACCGCAACTTACAAACAACTGGGTCAGTTCCGGCACGGAGATTAGCATTGAGCTGACCGCACGCCACGAAAAGGGTCTATTTACTACGTTTAACTCGAGAGGGCCGACCATACCCGCCTTTTCCGAAAATTGGCAAGCCCTCTACCTGCGGTTTTAATTTCATAATCTTTGTCATGGTCGAGGGTGTGGTAGCAAACGTAGTAGATAGGCCCGTTTTGTGGCATACGACCCATTCAAGCCCAATCTCGAAGGCTAAAGAGAGCCTCTCATCCACGCCTGGGAGCGAAAACCAAATAGAATGAAAGGCAAATGGAAAGCCCGTTTGACGGGGCAAACGCTGGGCCACCTAATGGTTGTCCGGCGTTTGCCCAGATAAAACCTGCCAAAATAAACCTGTCCCTTTTTGGCAGGTTACTCGGCACTCTTGAGGGCACCGACCATGTCAATCTTGTTGAGGGTACGGTTGGTGGCGAGGTTGACGATAAACGTAAAGCCAAAGGAAAGCACCACGGCGAGCACGTAGCTTAGCGGCTCGACCTCGACGTCAAAGTACAGCGACGGCATCTGCAAAATGTACGTAAAACTCTCGGCCAGCAAGCCGCCCAGCGGTACGCCCAGCGCGGCTCCGATCGCCGTGAGGATCAACGTCTCCTTGTTAACGTAATGGTGAACCTCGCCACGGCGGAAGCCCAGCACCTTGATGGTCGCCAGCTCGCGTTCGCGCTCCGAAATATTCGTATTAGACAGCGTAAACACCACCACAAACGACAGGCACGCCGCCATAAAGGTCACGAGCACCACGACCGAATTGATAATCGTAAAATTCGCCTCATAGTTTTCCCAATGCTCGGCCGTACTCGAAATCGTAAGCCAACCGTCACTCTTAAGATTCTTGCTAAACGCAATCTGGTCGGCCGACGAACCCTTAAGCAGCACAAAGACGCCGTTAAGGCGTGCACTTCGACCGAACGCGCGCTCATAGGTGCCCTGCGTCATGTAAAGCGTGTTGCCTAGATAGTTGAGCGAGATGTCGCTGACTTTGACCTTGGCAACATTGAGCGACGAATCCTGGACGTGTGCCGTATCGCCCGGCTTGATCCCCAGCACCAGCTGAGAGCTCTTGCTCAAATACACGTCTCCGTCACGCAGGGCGAGCGGTTCTTTGGACTCATCCTCCAGGCGCACGTAATCGCCCAAGTCACCCGTGCGGTCGTCGGGAATCACGATGAGCTGCACGGTCTCGCTCTTGCCGCCAAACGTAAAGGTGACGTTGTCGGTCATAATCGGCAGGGTCGAGGTCACCGTCACGTTGGAATCATTGGCCGTGCTGCGCTCATCCAATGCCGCGCACGTCTGCGAAAAATCGTCGGGATTGGCGACCGCCAGCAAGTCATAGCGCGTGATATGCCCGTACTGTTTGGGCGAAAGCGCCACCGACGTGTCGCGAATTCCCATACCGCAAATCACGAGCGCCGTGCAGCCGGCGATACCGAAGATGGTCATAAAGGCGCGCTTTTTGTAGCGGAACAGGTTACGTGCTGCCACCTTGTTCAAGAAGCCCATGCGGCGCCAAATAAAGCCGATGCGCTCGAGCAGAATGCGTGAGCCGGCGCGCGGGGCCTTGGGGCGCATGAGCGAGGCCGGGGTCTCGGCCATCTCGTGGCGGCAGGCGATAATCGTGGCGCCCACCACGCCCACGGCAAACAGCGCCACCGAGACAATTGAGGACACGATATCGTACGAAAGCAGCATCTGGGGCAGTGAGTACATATCATCGAACACCGTAAACAGGAACAGCGGCAGGCCCACAAATCCGATGATGTTGCCGAGCACGCCACCGATCAGACACGCCCACAGCGAGTAGTCCACATATTTGGACAGGATACGCCCGCGCGAATAGCCGAGCGCCTTGTACAGGCCAATAAGCGTGCGCTCCTCCTCGACCATGCGCGTGGCGGTGGTGAGGCTGATGAGCACGGCGACGATAAAGAAGATGAACGGGAACACCGTGGCAATGGCCTCAATTGACGAGCTATCGCTCTCCACGCTCGAGTAGCTTGCGATGTTATCGCGGTCCTGGATGTACCAGGTGCATTCGCCCAGGTCAGAGAGCTCGGCGCGGGCATCGGCAAACTGCTGGTCGGCGGCGGCACGGCGCTGGTCCAGGTCGGCTTGCGCCTGCGCACGCTCGTCGCTGCCCTCGGCCATGCGATTGATGTTGTCCTGCTCGATCCCAAAGAGCATATTCGCCTGGCGCTCAGCCGCGTCCAAGCTCGCCGGTGTGTCGACCGTCAGCTCCTGGGCGCGCGCCTTCTCACGCTCCTCGCGGATCTTCTCGATATTGCCCTTGACCTCATTGATCTTTGCCGAGTAGGCATCCGAATAGGAGTTGAGGCTCTTGGCTCCCTCGACGACCACGTGGACAGCGGAGTAGGAAGAAGATGTCGCGGCATCCTCGCTCACGTAGAACTTGTAGTCCGCAGTCGAAGCAGCGCGAAAGGCGTTGACCGTCGAGTCGGAGCTCACATCAGTGGGATCGAGAACCTCGGCCGTGATGGTGTAGTCCCCATCGGCAAACTGGTCCTTGGCGCTTTGGTTCGACGAGCTCGCATCGTTGGCGGCAAAGCTCACCGTATCGCCGATTTTCTTGCCCGAAGCCTTCAAAAAACGTGAGGTCACTGCCACTTCGCCCGAAGTCTCGGGCAGCTCGCCGCGTACTAGCACCGGTTGGTCAATATTCTCTTTGGAGAGGCTCTGTACGACGACACGCTCGCGCGTCGTACCCACGGCGGTATAGGCGGTCTCGGTATAGATGCCCTCGGCCGTCTCGACGCCATCGACCTCTTGGATCGCGGCAAGATCGTCATCGGTCAGACCATAGGTCGACTGCACGTTGATGTCATAGACATTCTGCTGGTCAAAATAGGCGTCGACCGAATCACACAGGTCCTCGCAGCCCGCCTTAAGGCCGCACATCACGCTCACGCCAAGCGCGGTGATCACAACGATAGACAAGAAGCGTTTGAGGCTGCCGCGAATCGTGCGGTAGATGCCACGGCGAAAAACCGTCGGCACCATATCGTTTGAGCTTTGGGCGGTACGGTAGGTCGTAAAATCCTGCTCGCGCTCCGTGTTCTGCGCGTCGCGGCGTTGACTGTTTTGGCGGTCCTGATTCATGGGCGCTACCACTCGATCGTCTCGATAGGCACAGGATTTTGCTGGACCGTCTCGCTCTCCACGCGGCCGCTCTTAAAGCGGATCAGGCGATCGGCCATGGGCGCCAGCGCAGAGTTGTGGGTGATGATGATGACCGTAATGCCTTGCTTGCGGCAAGTGTCCTGTAGCAGCTGCAAGATCTGCTTGCCGGTTTTGTAGTCGAGTGCACCCGTAGGCTCGTCGCACAAAAGCAGCTTGGGGTTCTTAGCCAGCGCGCGGGCGATGGATACGCGCTGCTGCTCGCCGCCCGAAAGCTGCGCCGGAAAGTTAGCGAGGCGGTCGCCCAGGCCAACCTGGCGAAGCGTTTGCTCGGCGTCGAGCGAATCGGGGCAGATCTGCGCCGCGAGTTCGACGTTCTCAAGCGCCGTCAGGTTAGGGACCAGATTGTAGAACTGAAAGACAAAGCCGACGTCAGCGCGACGGTATTCCACAAGCTGAGCCTCGTTGGCAGAGCTCACGTCACGCCCGTCCACCGTCACAGTGCCGGAGGTCGCCGTGTCCATGCCGCCCAGAATGTTGAGGGCCGTGGTCTTGCCGGCGCCCGAAGCACCCAGAATGATGGCGAGCTCGCCGCGCTCGACCGTAAAACTCGCGCCGTCGAGCGCGTGGATGCGGGCGTCGCCTTCGCCGTATGCTTTGATGACGTCTTTGAATTCGATATAGGCCATCGATTAATTCCCATCTGGTCGGATAACTCTTTAGTATTACCCATTTCCCACCTACCAAAAAGGGACAGGTTTATTTTGGCAGGTTTTATATGGGGAAACGGCAGCTATAGATAGGGCGCCGGGGAGGCCGAGAAATCATCAACGGGGTCAGGCCGACCGCCAAACACAACGCACGCATCTCAATCTGTCAGCCAAATCATTCGAACAGCTGTTCGTTTCTATGATATGATTCAACTATCTAAGCAGGCCAATACGCAGAAAGGCGGCCAACATGGCGTTCGACTTTAAGAAGGAATGCAAGGAGCTCTACAAACCTGCAAGCAAGCCGAGCATCGTAACAGTCCCGCCTATGAGCTACGTTGCCGTTCGCGGAAAGGGCGACCCAAATACCGAAGGTGGCGAGTATCAAAACGCCCTGCCGCTACTTTACGGCATCGCCTATACCGTCAAGATGTCGAAGAAAGGCTCAAGGAGTATCGAGGGCTATTTCGACTTTGTGGTACCGCCGCTCGAGGGTTTCTGGTGGCAAAAGTCCCCGAGCGGCGGCATCGATTATGTACGCAAGGACAATTTCAACTTTATCTCGTGCATCCGCCTGCCCGATTTCGTCACCCGAGATGACTTTGACTGGGCAGTCGCGGAAGCCACGACCAAAAAGAAACTGGACTTTTCCGCCGTCGAACTGCTTAAAGTTGACGAGGGTCTCTGCGTTCAATGCATGCACACCGGGCCCTACGACAACGAACCGGCGACCGTAGACGCTATGCATGAATACACGACCGAGCTGGGCTATGTTCCCGACTTCTCAGACACCCGTTTACATCACGAAATCTATCTCTCCGATCCACGCAAATGCGCACCGGAGAAACTTAAGACCGTGGTTCGTCATCCTATCAAGCGCGCTGAATAGCGTGGGGCGTCATTTCACACGCTAGGTTTTAAGCCGGCCAACCAGCCGCCTCCTAGGCCGTCCGGTAATTATCTTGACGCGGCCCGTCGCATCTTATAAGTTTGTTTTGCTAAAGCTGGAAAGCCTCTCAACGATGCGCAACTCCAGCTCTTTTTCTATCAAGAGAGCAAGTGTCGAAAAGCAAAATGTCAGAAAGCAGCGCTTCGAGCAGAATCAAACGCCTGGTCAACACCTATAGCGGTCTCGTGCTCATGGGCGTCGTCGGAATCCCTATCGGCGTTATCGTTGGCGCCATCAGTGCCCTTTTTGGTCGTGTGCTCCTGGCAATCGGCGCCTTCCGTGACGAGCACATCGTACTGCTCCTTCCCTTCCTCGCCCTCATGGGCTTGGCCATCGTATTTGCCTACCTCACCTGGGGCAAAGGCACCGATCGGGGCATGAGCTTAGTATTCGACGTAGGTCACGGACGCGAGGACGCCATCTCCCCGCGTCTGGTGCCGCTCATTATGCTGAGCACGTGGGCCACGCATCTCTTTGGCGGCAGCGCGGGACGCGAAGGCGTAGCCGTGCAGATCGGCGCAACCGTCTCGCATTGGATCGGCCGACGTCTACCTTTCCGAGAACCCGGCAACACGTTTTTGCTTATCGGCATGGCCGCCGGCTTTGCCGGACTCTTCCGAACGCCCCTCGCCGCCACGGTCTTTGCGATCGAAGTACTGGTCGCAGGACGCATGGAATACCGCGCGCTGTTTCCCGCGCTTACAGCCTCGCTCGCCGCAAGCATGACCTCCGGCGCTCTGGGGCTCGAGAAGTTTGAGGTCGCCGTTACCGCCTCGTATGCGCTCGACCTCCCCGGTCTTGGACGACTGGCGTTGTTGGGTATCGCGTTTGGTATGGTAGGTGGAGCTTTTGCCTGGTGCCTTGCCCATGCCAAGACCCTTGCAGCGCGGCTGCTCCCCAGCCCTTACATACGCGTTGCCGTTATGGGCCTTGCGCTGTCGGCGATTCTGTTCGCGCTGTGGCAGGGGCGATACTGCGGCCTTGGCACCAACCTGATATCCGCGGCACTGGGTGACAACGGTGAGGCGTCGATCATGCCTTGGGACTGGGCGCTCAAATTCGTACTCACCATCGCCACGCTTGCCGCAGGATATCAGGGTGGCGAGGTGACGCCGCTGTTCTCCATCGGAGCCAGCCTGGGTGTCGTACTCGCCGGGATTCTCGGCATGCCCGTCGAGCTCTGCGCCGCGCTGGGATACGCCGCCGTCTTTGGCAGCGCCACCAATACGCTGCTCGCGCCCATCTTTATTGGCTGCGAGGTCTTTGGCTTTAGCAGTCTGCCGACGTTCTTTATTGTCTGCGTCGTGGCCTACCTGTTCAACATGGATAAGTCGATCTATGCGCTGCAGGAGCACAGCCGCACCCGATAAACAGGGCGTTTGCCACCAAAAAACGCGCACGACAGGCCGGGCCCGCCGCGCGCGTCATCCTATACACGATTAGTTATTGTTGTTGGTCATCGAAGCCACTGCTGCCGCAAGATTGGAAATGGGCATTGTCTGCAGCCAGATGCGCCCCGGACCGGTGAGCACAGTGTTGAACACGCCTTCACCGCCAAACATGATGTTTTTGACGCCCTTGACCATCTGCGCGTCGATGCTCACCGTCTCCTCAAAGCCGGCCACGTTGCCGGTATCTACAATCATTTGCTGGCCAGCAGCAAGCTCGTACTCAACTAGGTCGCCGTCGATCTCGGCAAAGGCAATACCCGAGCCCGTGAGCTTTTGCATGATAAAACCCTCGCCGCCAAAGACGCCGGTCTTTGCCTTCTTGTTAAAGTGGATGCTCAGCTCAACACCACTTTCCGCGGCAAGGAACGAACGCTTCTGCAAAATCCAGCTCTTACCAGGGCCAATCTCGATCGGTATAATGCGGCCGGGGAAGCAAGAGCCAAACGCAATCATGCCATCGCCGTGCGCGGTCCAAATGTTTTGGAACAACGCCTCACCCGAAAAAGCCTTAGAGAACATCTTGCCTATACCACCGCCCGAGGTGGACATCTCCATGTTGGGGGTCATCCAGACCATGGCACCGCTTTCGGTGATCATGGATTCGCCGTCGCTAAGGTTGCACGTAACAACCGGGAAAGCCCCTCCGCCGATCTCGTACTGCATGACCGTCTCCTTTCCTTCGGGAGCCGAACAACGATGTCCATATTTTAGCAGTTAGAGGTACGTTTATTTGGGTCGGTGGCGTTCATGGCGCCGATCACCGCCAGCCTCCGCTGCCGTCTGCACAGATAAAACCTGCCAAAAAAAACCTGTCCCTTTTTGGCAGGTCTTAGAGGCGGACGGTGAAGGTGATCTGGTTACCGTGGCCGCAGACAGAAGCGCTCCCGCCATGGGCTTCGGCGATGGCACGCACCACGGATAGGCCCACGCCCGAGCCGCCCGTCTTGGAGCTGCGCGACACGTCCGCACGATAGAAGCGGTCGAACAATCGATCTAGGTCGCCTTCGGGCAGCTCGTCTACAGCGTTCGATACGACAAGCTCTGCCGAGCCTTTGCCCGCACCGCGCGAAACGGCGCGCAGACTCAACTCGATCACGCTGCCCTCGCTCGCATAGCGCGTGGCATTGTCCAGCAGCAACTCAACCACCTGCGTCACCGCCGCAGCATCGGCATGAGCGCGCACGCCGGTCGCGACCGACATCGACAGGCGCTTGCCGCGCGAGACCGCCACCGATTCAAACGGCGCGGCTGCCTTGTCAACTGCCTCCGAGAGATCGATCGACGCCATGGTAAAGCCCGCCGAGCCCTCGTCCATGCGCGCCAAAAATACCAGACGCTCCGTAAGTGCCGTCAGTCGCGCCACCTGCTCGTGAATGCTCTGCGTCCACTCACTCTCGCCGCTCTCAATCTCCTGTACCTCGTTGGCGGCATCGATCACAGCGAGCGGCGTCTTGATCTCGTGGCTTGCATCGGTAATAAATCGCTTTTGCTTGCTGTAGCTCTCGACCATCGGTCGAATCACGGCACCCGACGCGACCGTTACAATTGCCAGCACCGCCAGCCAGCCAATGCAACTGATCGCCACGCTCGCGCTCAAAAACGAATGAAAGCTTGCAAGCTCGCGCGAGCAGTCCACGAACACATAGGTGATCTCGTCGTCCTGGACGTCGGTCGTATAACGATAATTGCCAGAGAAGCCCGAGGTCCAGCCCTTGGCATGCAGCCTTGCGGCAATACTGGCGGCGCGCTTGGCACCAACCGCGGCAATGCGGGCCGTATTGACATCGGCAACCTGTCCGGCGTCAATCGTCACCGTAAAGTAGCGCGTGTCGAAGGGAGACTCCGCCGTCATGCCTTCGAAGTGTCTGATGCGAACGCCCGCTTGGCTATCGCCGGCATCCTTGCCATTAGCGGGCTCGGCTTTAGACTCGTCCCCCCAATCGATACCGTCCTTGCCCGCCAGAATATAGTCCAGGCGAGCGTCGGCCATCTTGCAGACATGCGAATAATTGACGATGTTGATGCCGGCGATGATGAGCGTGAGCACCACGGTCACGGCGCCCATGGCAACGAGGATAAACTTGCGACGCAGACGGCGGCCCAATGCGTCAACAGAATTAGCCCGCCCCTTACTACTCGAGGCGGCGTGAAACCACTCCGTCATGCGCTTGCACCACGCGCTCGCGCTCACGCTTATTCGCCTTCCTCGACAACCTCGAGCGAATAGCCCTGGTTACGCGACGCGCGAATGGCAACGTTGGCACCAAGCGCCGTCAGCTTTTTGCGCAGGTACGAGATATAGACCCACACCACGTTGGCGCCTTCGGGCGCGTCCTCACCCCAAACCTCGAGCATCAGACGTTCAGTGGGCATGCGCGTGCCGGCGTTGCGCATAAAGAGTTCCATAAGCTGAAACTCGCGATTGGCCAGGTGCTCCTCGCCCAAGGGTCCCACAAGCGTGCAAGCCGCCGTGTCGAGGCGCACGTTACCCACGCTGAGCGTCGTGGCGTCAATTGCCGTCGCGGCACGCGTCATGGCACGAATACGCGCAAGCAGTTCCTTGGCGGCAAACGGCTTGGTCAGGCAATCGTTGGCACCGGCATCCAGGCCCTCGACCTTATCGGACACCTCGCTTTTTGCCGTGAGCATGATGATGGGCAGTCGCTTTCCGGCGGCGCGTGTACGCTTGAGCACCTCGATGCCGTCCATGCCGGGCATCATGATGTCCAGGATTGCGGCGTCGTAATCGTTGGTGAGTAGATTCTCGAGCGCCGTCAAGCCGTCGAGGGCGGTGTCGACCTCGTAGTCGCTATGTTGAAGAATCGCGGTGAGGGCGCGGGAGAGACCAGGTTCGTCCTCGGCAAGCATCAGCTTCATAGTTGCTCCATTGGCGCATGGCTCCACAGGTTTCGATACTGCCGATGATAGCGTACCGTCAACCGCCTTAGCGCAGCCTTAGCTGCTCAGCCTGCGCGTTTTTAAATACGCAGGATGTGGCTTAGCCAAACTTAAGGCGCACGTGTCGAGCGCTTTGACGCATGCCGGGCGCGAAGGGACAGTGACTCGTCCTTTCACGGCGCCCTAGTTATGCAAAGTACTCGAGCGTTACTCCTCGTACGCGCCCTCAAGCCGAAGCAGCCACTCCTTGCGATCGAGCCCGCCGGCATATCCGTTGAGCGAACCATCGGCGGCAACTACGCGATGGCATGGCACGATAATCGAAATGGGGTTACGCGCAACCGCAGCCCCCACCGCGCGAGGAGATACAACGGGTGCCTCGTTTCCCGGCACATGATGTCGAGCCGCAACACGCTGGGCGATCTCGCCATACGTAGCGACCTCGCCACGCGGGATAGAAAGCAGCTCAAACCAAACCTCGCGCTGAAACGCCGTGCCAATCAAATGCAACGGCGGCGTAAACCGAGGCTCCTGCCCCGCAAAATAAGCATTCAGCCAAGCCCATGAACGCTCAAGCACCGAAGAGGCCACACCATTTGCCGGACTCACCGAAGACATCCCACCGGTACCAGAAACCGCATCGGTACCTACGACATACTCCGCATCCTCTTTGAGCAGCGTAGAGCCAAAGTGCTCCTGCCCCTCAAACCAAAGCCCCGTCAAACCGCGGCCATCAGCGGCAAGCAGGATTTCGCCCAAAGGCGAGGCAAATGTCGTCGTGACCACCAGCGGCTCCTTTCAAAACTCAGCAAACATAATACCGCGAACTGTGCAGACAACCCCCGCAGATACGTCCGGGCGGGCTCGCAATTACTTCAGCGAGGCTGTTTTTCCCAATCAAGCGAAGAAGACGCGGGGCTTCGACGCCAGGGCGGTACCCCCGCCAGCTGAGCTCTAATACTTTCCCGAGAAGTGAACGAGTAAAAACGAAGCCCCGGAGCATCCACACCTTTAGACCAAAAAACCGCAGGATTCGCGCTGCAAAACCGCAGGAAATAGCGGTCATAATATGCCAATGCTTCGGGGGTCCAAATAAGGTCGTTCACTTCACGGGAAAAGTATTAGACCTCAATTCGCACCAAGCCCAAAGTCACCCCAGGCA
>OHAG01002071.1_pt1 | contig 11750 bp, 12 predicted proteins | sample 1577081 | NCBI WGS metagenome assembly OHAG01 (sample SAMEA3541513, study PRJEB24748) | human gut metagenome | biome: human gut; feature: human-associated habitat; material: faeces | place: China | collected 2012
TTCAAATATATCCATACCGTAATATAATAAAATATAAATTGATAATATTAAGTGAATAATAAATTGCATTTTATTACTATATAAAAAATCTATCATAATAATTAATTACCTATTATATAATAAAAATTCCTTTTTGCCCAAGTTGCTCCCTCATAAGAATGAGGTGGATATGGATTTGATACTGTTATTGAATTACTATATATACGTAGATTTTTTACAGTTCCTGCTATTTCAGCTAATGTTTTCACTGGAACTATTAAATCTATAACATCAATGACTTGTGCTTTTCCTAATACAACTTGACCTACTTTGTAAACAACACATGTAGTTAATATTATTGGTGACGCTTTTCCAATTACCGTTTTTGCTACCTGATATACAGTAGACCCTCTTTCATCAGAATTCTCGGAATTTAATCTAGATAAGTATTCTTCAGCCTCATCTAAATTATTAGTTACACCTAATAATTCTCCTTCTCCATTGTAAATTTCATATTATTCTTCCATACTACTTTTACTATTTGTTTGTAATTCATTAGCATAAACTAATGTACTAGTGCTAGATGTAAAAGTAAATAAAAACATACTTAAAATTGCTATAAACTTTTTCATAGCTAGTTTATCCCCCTTTATTTAAAAATAACTTTCAAGTAAAGTATGTAACATAATACATTAAACTGTCAACATAATACATTAACTTTTAACCTAATGGAATAACTAATTAACTCACTAGTTATTCCATTAGGTTAAATCTCCATTAATAATTTAATGCTGTTTGTGTTAATGTAAATTCTTTAATATTTATATTATCTTGTTTTTTTAACTTTTATTGTTTTTGTCTTTTATTTGTATCTTTCCTTATTATTGCAATTAAATTTAACTATTCTTTTGTAAAATCTATGTCTATAGGAATTTTATATTTGATTATAGGCTCAACAATTAATTTATAGTTATCTTTTTCCTTAATATTAAATACAAACTCATGAGTATTATTCTCACTATACCCTTCTTCAGCACAATAGCTTCCATCTAAATTCACATCTCCAAAGTAACTAAAATTACTGTCATTAACTTCGATTTCAATATTTAATCCTTTATCATTACGCTCAAATTTATTTATAGTTATATCAGTACCTAAGCAATTTATCTTTTTAGGATAAGTATCATCTAATCTAATATTAACCTCTGCCTTATGTCCTATTAAGAATCCATCGGCTTTTAATGAGAATTTTTTGCTATCATCATAATATATAGATGGTACTATAGTCTGTCTTAAGTTATCCTTATCACCTGTAGCTGATAATATCATATTATCCTTATATATTTGTCCTTTTTCTGATACTATCTTAAAATTATATAAACCAAAGCTATCACCTATACCATCTATACCCCCACCACTTCTTAAATACATCATCGTAGGTGATATTTTTAAATCTTTTATATCTACCTTTAATTTACCATCAGTTACAGTTTTATTTAAGTTTATAGTTTTGCTATCATATATTTCTTTTGGAATATTAAATAAAACTTTTTTCTCTCCAATAATTTCTTCTTTGTAAATTTCTCCATATTGGCCCTCTGTCAATCTTAATTTAATCTCTATCTTATCTTTTTTCTCATTATATAACTTTGTAATACCATCACCTATTATCTGAATATTTGTATTAAATCTATTATCATTTAAACCATGATCAACAGTTATACTTCCTAGTTCATATCCATCTACTACGTTTATAAAATATGTATTCATATAATTTCCATGTTTATCTTTTTCAACTTCCGCATTTTTTATAGTAGTATCAAAGCTTAGTCTTAAACTATCAATATATATATTACTTATTTCAATATCATATCCACTTATATTTATAGTTTGATTTTCTATGCCTTTATACCCATTTTGTACTGCATTTTCAATCCCTAAATCTCCAAATATATATTCAAATACATTATTTGCAAAAATTCTAAAAGATGGAATAAATCCATATGATAATATACAAATAAGTACTGATGATACTAAGTATTTGCTTACTGACTTATATTTTTTATTAGGCTTAATAGAATTTAACTTTTCATTTAATTTTTCATCTAAATTATCAGGTACTTTTATATCAGCGCCTTGAAAATCTTCTAATAATTTATCTATATCTTTATCCTCTATTTTCACTATCACTAAGCTCCTTTCTCATATTTTTTAAAGCAGTATACATTTTTCCTTTAACCGTTCCTATTGATAAATCTAGAATTTGTGCTATTTCTTCAAGCTTATATCCCATATAATATTTCATCTTTATCATTTCTCTTGTTTGTGGATCTATACTTTGAAGCGACTTTTCTAAATCAATTTTATTTTCTCTATTAATTTCTTTATCTTCTTTTAAATCTTTTACATCTTCTAAATATATTACTTTACTATTTTTAGATATTATATTTTTAGCTTCATTTATAACTATCTTTAAAAACCAACTTTTAAAGTATTTTACTTCTTTTAAATTTTTGATATTTTTGAGTCCTTTTTCAACAGCCTGTAAATATGCATCTATACTATCTTGTTCATTTTTAAGTATTGTATATGCTAATTTATACCCATCACTTTTAAGTTCATTAACTAGTATACTGTAGGCATTAAAATTTCCTTTTACAGCTTTTTTTATTAATTTTTCGTCCATAACTTACCTCCTTTCATATATTAGACAGTTTAAGTTTATAAAAAGTTATAATATTTTTTAAAAATTTTAATAAAATTCCTATTTTCTAATTTAAAACTAACAATATTGTTAATAATAAAAAAACTACCGTCTATAGAAAATAGAATAGTAGTTTCTAATAAAATGCTTTTTCATAAAATCTATCTTTTATTTAATTTTAATTAAAAATTTTAGTATTAAATACTTTCTTTATTTATTATATCTAATAAAGTATTTACACTCTTCCTTAGTTCTTCTAAATACTTACTTTTACATTCATATTGCTTATACGCTAATATTGATATCTGAGATGCATTATATAATATCGAAGAATTTACATACTCTTCAAATCTATCTATTTTTATATCTATATTATTTTCCTCTGTATATTTAATTATCTTTTTTGTATAGTATTCTATTTCTTTAAAATGATTCATGTGAATCCTTTTAAAGGGAAGTTTAATAAAATATCCAATTATACCGGCATCAGTATATCCATCAAAATCCATAGCATTTGTACACTTTTTTATATGTTTTAATATCATCTTACAATCCCTATTTATATATTCCATAATTACACTCCTGAATATAAATTAATTTATTGTGCTAGTTGTTTTACTAAACATATTGAAATTACTATATAAAGTTTTTTAACTATCAAAATATAGCTTGTTTGATTTTAGCATTTTCAATAATTATAATTAACTAGCACAATGAGTTAAATTAAATTATAAATAATTTAAAATCTTCTCTTTTTAGTATCATCACTATATATTTTTCCAATATATGGTTAATTATATCATATAGATTTTTTTATAACTACTTTAACTACCATAACCTATTATTACTTAAAATCATTGTAAATTCTAAGTATATTAATCATATATTTTTACCAAACTAATATAGTTAATAAAATTTGATATTTTTTTTGGATAAATTTATAACTTTTTTGTTTTAAAATTATCAATCTAGGTATAAATATAATATAAATAATAAAACTCGTAGGAGGTATAATAAATGAAAGTTGTAGTTGTTGGATGTACACATGCAGGTACTGCTGCAGTTGTTAATATAAAAGAAAATTATCCTGATAGTGAAGTTGTTATTTATGAAAAAAATAATAATGTATCATTTTTATCATGTGGTATAGCATTAAATGTAGGTAAAGTTATAGACACAACTGAAAAGTTATTTTATAGTTCACCTGAAGCTTTAAACTCTTTAGGTGCTCAAACTAAAATGCAACATGAGGTTTTAGATATAGATTTTAAAAATAAAAAATTATCAGTAAAAAATTTATTAACTAATGAAGTATTTGAAGATAATTATGATAAATTAGTTTTAACTTTAGGATCTTGGCCTATCGTTCCTAAATTTGAAGGTGGTACTTTAGATAACATAGTTTTATGCAAAAACTATAACCATGCTTTAAATATAATAGAAAAAAGTAAAGACGCTAAGAATGTTGTTGTAATAGGTGCAGGATACATAGGGGTAGAACTTGCTGAAGCCTTTGAAATGCAAGGTAAAAACACTACACTTATAGATGCTGAAAATAGAATTATGGCTAAATATCTAGATAAAGAATTTACAGATATAGCAGAAACTGAATTTAAAAATAAAGGTGTTAATATAGTTCTAGGACAAAAGGTTCAAAAATTTGAAGGAACTGATACTGTAAAAAAAGTTATTACAGACAAAGGTGAATATAATGCTGATTTAGTAGTTTTATGTATAGGATTTGCTCCTAATACAAAACTTGTTCAAGGAAAATTAGAAACTCTACCTAATGGAGCCATAATAATAGATGAATATATGAGAACTAGTGAAGAAGATGTGTTTGCTGCTGGAGATTGCTGTGTAGTTAAATACAATCCTGCAAAAGACACTAGATATATACCTCTTGCTACTAATGCAGTTAGAATGGGTACTTTAGTTGGTAAAAACCTAGTAAAACCAACTCTTAAATATATGGGGACTCAAGGTACTTCTGGAATAAAAATATACAATAAGTGTATAGCTTCTACTGGACTTACTGAAGAAGTGGCTAAAAATACAACAAATTATAATGTAGGTAGTGTAACAATAGATGAAAACTATAGACCAGAATTTATGCCTACATTTGAAGAAGCTAAAGTTAAGTTAGTATTTGATAAAGACTCTAGAAAAATACTAGGTGGTCAAATAATATCTAATATAGATTTAACTCAATATATGAATACTTTATCTGTAGTTATACAAAATGAAATGACAATTGAAGAGTTAGCTATGACTGATTTCTTCTTCCAACCACACTTTAATAAACCTTGGAGTTTATTAAATGCTGTTGCTTTAAAAGCACTATAGATACTATTTTATATAAATAAATTTATATCTTAAAATGACCTGTTTAAAATTATTTAAACAGGTCATTTTTTATACAAAGTTTACACTCTAAACCACAAGTTATACTTATCATATTCATAATACAATAATAAAAAATTCACCCAATTTATGAGAAAAACTTTTACTATATATTCATATCTTTTTTGCCATAAATAAAATAACTACTTATTATCGAAATAATTATTACACAAATTCCAATTATAATAAATTTAACTTCAAACCCATCTTTTAAAATTTCACTAGGATCATAGTAATCAAAAGGTGAAAAATACTTTAACCAATTAAAGCTATCCTTAAGTTTCCCTATTATTCCTAAAAAATAAGAAACAAAAAATATTCCTATTGATATAGGAATTGCTCCTTTATCAGATTTTACAATTGAAGATATTAAAGTTCCTAACGATATAAATATAAGTCCAAGTAATAATATACCTATAAATACTACTTTTATATTCATAATTAAATTCATAACTTCGATGTAACTATTTTTAATCTATTTATAGGCTTTGAATATAAAAACTCTATAGTACCCTGACTTTCCTCACTTATAAGAGAATTGACACCTAATATAGCACCATAAACAGCACTTGCCATAGCAATATATTGAATAGCATAACCTAAGTAATTAAATATATCTGTAAAGTCCATACTAGAATCTATATTAAAAGCCTTTAGTATTTCAACAAGCATGCCTCCCATTTTATCATTTACAATTTGTTTCATTCCCATATCTTCCATTGTGGGAAATAGACTCATAAATAAAGTAATTAATGCCCCACAAACTAGTGACCATATTATGCAAGACTTTAATAACCTTTTAAATTCAAACTTAAATATATTCATTAAAATTCCTCCTTATTATTTTCATAATAATTTAAAAATGCATCTTCAAGATTTTCTTTTTCTATTAGTAATTCATCTATCTTGTAGTTCGCAAGCTCTTTTACAAGAGAGTCTATATTTTTTGAATATATAAAAGTATATAATTTTCCATTTTTATCTAATATTTTATCACTTAAATTTAAAACTATATCATCGGTTATGTCACTACTACTTAAAGTTACCTTTAATTTAAGTTCTGTTTTAGACTTCTCTATTTCTATTATATCTACAATCTTCCCTTCCTTTATTACACAAACTCTATCACACAAATTTTGAACCTCTACCAAATTATGAGATGATAGGAAAACAGTATTTCCTTTTTCCTTTTCTTCTATCAATATATTAAATAATTTCTTTTGCATTAAAGGGTCTAATCCATTAGTCGGCTCATCTAATATTAAAAGTTTCGGATTGTTTATTAAACTTTGAGCTATAGCTACTTTCTTTTTATTTCCTAAACTTAATTCACCCATTTTTTTATTCATATCTAATTCCAATTCATTACATATTCTATCTACATATTCCTTATTTGATTTAGGGTAAAAACTTTGAGCATATTTTATAATGTCCTTTACTTTAACATCATCATAATATCTTACTTCACTAGGAACGTAACCTATATACTCTTTTATCTTCTCACTTTCTTTTACACTATCCATCCCAAATATTAATGCTTCTCCACTAGTTGAGTATATAAAATTTAAAAGAGTTTTTATAGTTGTTGATTTACCTGCTCCATTAGGGCCTATAAATCCATATATCTCTCCTTCTTTGACAGATATATTAATATCTTGTATTCCTCTATTTTTACCATAAACTTTAGTTAAGTTTTTTATTTCTATTGCATTCACTCAATCGCCCCCAATACGTTTTAATATATTATAATTACTAAATTTATCTAATATTATTTATAACATAAGTATATGTACTCTAATATATAAATTCAATTGATTAATTTTAATTTCAAGTATTCATTTATACTTAGTGTTTAAATAGTTAAATATAAGGTATAAGCTATTATATATCTATTTGGAGGGGATACAATGCAAAAATATTTTAAAATTTCATCATTTTATTTATTATTTGGACTAGTTATGGGAATCTTTTCAAGAGAGTTTACAAAGCTTAATAACTTTTCTGGATATACTGTGCTTAAATCAGTTCATACTCATACTTTAGTTCTAGGATTTTTATTTTTTATAATAGTTTTACTACTAGAAAAAAACTTTACTATTTCTAATAATAAAAGTTTTAATAAATGGATAGTGCTGTATAATTTAGGACTATTGTACTTAATAATAACATTATCAATCAGAGGTATTTTACAAGTTATAGGTTCTGACTTTGTGGGTCTTAGCCATATTGCAGGGCTTGGACATGCTATATTAGGAGTATCTTTAGTATGGTTTTTGGCAATAGTTAATAAAGAGCTAAAAGTATACGATTCAAATATACTGTCTAAAAATAAATAGAGTTTAAATTATAAAAACATATTATTAAAAAAGTTTTATATAGTTATAAATGTAAATTTTGCTATAACTTAAATTTAAGTATAAATATATTAACAAGAAATCAAAATAATTATGACTTTAAATTTATATTAGGAGGCTAATGCAATGAAAGTAACATTTCAAGGAAATCCATTAACATTAGAAGGAACTCAAGTGAAAGTTGGAGATGCTGCACCTGACTTTACAGTTGTAGATAATGATTTAAATCCATTTAAATTAAGTGATACTAAAGGTAAAAGAGTATTTTTAACAGTGCCATCATTAGACACACCAGTATGTGATACAGAGGTAAGACGTTTTAACCAAGAAGCAGCAAAATTAGGTGATGTAACTATATATACAATATCTATGGACTTACCATTTGCACAAGGTAGATGGTGTGGAGGAGCAGGAATTGACAAAGTAAAAACAGTTTCTGATTACAAAGATAGAGAATTTGGTAAAAATTATGGTGTTTACATAAAGGAGCTAGGACTTTTGTCTAGAGCTGTATTTGTTGTTGATGAGAACAACAAAATAGTTTATGTAGAATACTTAAATGAAATAACTGAAGAACCAGATTATGATAAAGCTTTAGATGCTTTAAAATAATATAGTTATCAAAAATATACTTACTTGTAATAAAAAATAGAATATAATATGCTCTTAAATTATAGACAAATAGCCATTTTTATTTTGAATAAAATGGCTATTTGTATTTTTATATAATAATTTTATTTATCTATATTTAAGTAATTAATATAATTTCCTTATATTAAGGGCAACATAACTATAGCAACTTTATAAGGAGGCTTATTTAATAATGAAGATATTAAAATATATGCTTATATTCATACCTATAAGTTTTATAGCTAAATTTTTAAATGCTTCTGATAGTGTTATGTTTATACTATCCTGTTTATCAATAATACCACTAGCTGGACTTATGGGTGAGGGTACTGAAGAAATTTCTTTTTATTCTGGACCTAAAATCGGTGGATTTTTAAATGGTACATTTGGAAATGCAACAGAACTTATAATATCATTTTTTGCTCTTAAAGAAGGTTTATTTGATGTTGTAAAATCATCTATTGCAGGTGCTGTTATAGGAAATATATTACTTGTTGTGGGTGCAAGTATGTTAGCTGGAGGACTTAAGTATAAAACTCAAAAGTTTAATCAAAAAGTATCTGAAGTTTCTTCAAGTATGCTATTATTTGCAGTATTAGGATTATGTATCCCTGCATTATTTACTCATACGGTAGATCCTAAACTTCTTAATACTAGATATGAAGGATTAAGTATTTTTGTGGCTGTAGTAATGATTGTTATATATGCACTTAGCTTATTTTTCTCATTTAGTACTCATAAACATATATACAATAATAATGATGAACATGAAGGAAGTGCTAAATGGTCATTAAAAAAAGCTATATCCATATTAGTTATTTCTACTATTTTAATAGCTATAGAAAGTGAGTTTTTAGTAAATGGTATAGAGCCAATAACTGAAAGCTTAGGATGGAGTCAATTTTTTGTAGGAATAATATTAATTCCTATAATAGGTAATGCCGCAGAACATAGTACTGCAGTTATTATGGCTAGAAAAGATAAAATGGATGTTGCTCTTGAAATAGCTGTAGGTTCTAGTTTACAAATAATTTTATTTGTTGCACCAGTTTTAATATTCATAAGTTTATTTTTCACACCTATGAGTATAGTATTTAATCCATTTGAGTTAATTGCACTTATTGCATCTGTACTTATAGCTAATAGGGTTTCTCATGATGGAGAATCTAACTGGCTTGAAGGTGTTCAATTACTTTCAGTTTATTTAATTATAGCCGCATCATTTTTCATATTATAGTAAAAAGCTACCTTAAAATAAGTTTTTAATACTTATTTAAGGTAGCTTTTTTTGTAGGCTTTAACATAAATAACTTATTTAATTATTAAGTCCTTTTATTAATTTACTGCATTCCTCTTCTATATCTTCTATAAATTTATGAATATATATTCCATTTCCACAAGCGTATATATTTTCTCTTGAAGTCATAAATTTATCATCGACTTCTGGTCCTGTTGTTGTAGGATTTAACTTTATATTACTTCTCATAGATACTAATCCATCAGAAAGCATAGGTCTAGCAAACATTAAAGTATCACACTCTACAACCTTTTCTTTTCCATCCTTTTCTAAAGTAACACTAGTTATTCTACCAGCTCCTTGAATAGAGACTATTTTATAATCTTTGTATATCTTATCTGTAAGTCCATAAGTCTCAATATCATTATTTTCAGATATTATACCAACAACATTTATATTTTTATCTTTAAGTTGCTCTTGTATCATATATAAAGTTTCATAGCCATCTATAAGGATGTTTTTACCAGGTATCATATTACATATGCTAAATATTTTTTTAGCCATTCATACAGTTAATATTCCAGAACATCTGTCTCCAACCATACTTATAGCCTTTCTTGAACCTTCTTTTGCACCATTAGCTAAAATTATTTTTTTTCCTTTTATCTTTTCTATACCGAATTCCGAACTTGTGCAAAGTACCTCATTATTTTCTTCTATTTTTAAAACCATAGTATTTAATTTTAAATCAACACTACACTTATCAAAACGTTCCATTAATGTCTTTTTATACTCTTGTCCATTTATAGCATTTTCTCTACTTATATTATAATTTCCTAAATTTAAAGCTCCACCTAAAACAGGATCTTTTTCTATTAATAATATATTATCTATACCTTTTTTATTAGCTTCTATTGCACATAGTATACCTGACGCTCCACCGCCAACTATAATTAAATTGTACTCTTTCATAATTAGTCCTCCTTAAATCCAACAACTGTAGATGATTTAGAATTTTTATTAACCTCGCTTATATCTATATTTAAAGTTTTACTTAAAATCATACTTATTGGTATCATACATCCTGTTCCTTGACATCCACCCATCATTGCACGAGTTCTTCTTTTTATACCATCTAATGTTGTTGCACCTAAAGGTCTTTTTATAGAATCTATAATTTCACCTTCTGTAACAAATTCACATTTACATACCATTTTTCCGTATGATGGATTTTCTTTTATAAGTTTATTTTTTTCTTCTATATTTAAATCAGCCATTCTTATCATTTTTTCTCTAGTTGATTTAAAATTCTCTTTTTTAGTTAATTGTATTTTATCACTTATTAAATCTATAACATAAGTTGCTATAGCAGGTGCTGCAGTAAGACCTGGTGAGTCTATTCCTATTACATTTATAAAGTTAGGATTATCCTTAGCTTCTTCTATTATAAAGTCTTCACTTTCAACTTTAGGTCTTAACCCACTAAATGTATTTAATACTCTATTAAATGGTAATTCCTTTATTGTTTTCTTACTCTTTTCCATTATTTCATCTATACCAGTTCTTGAAGTAGATATACCATTATCTGCTTTTGCATTTGGACCAAGTAATAAGTTACCATCAACCGTTGGAGTCACTAAAACTCCTTTACTTAATTTAGATGGTACTTGGAATAGTATTTTTTTACACATACCTCCTGCAACTTTATCAAATAAACAATATTCACCTTTTACTGGATTTATTTCATATTTAAATTCACTTATTAAATTATTTAAATATGCTCCACCTAGTCCACTTGCATTTATAACCATCTTAGCTTTTAAGTTTTCTCCATTATTTAAACTTAAATTATATCCATTATCTTCTCTTTTTATATCTGTAACAGCTAGTCCTAATTTAAATTCAACTCCATTTTCAACAGCATTTTCTCCTAATGCTAAAGTCATTTCATATGGACTTACTATACCTGAAGTTTTAACATGTAACGCACCAACTACATCTTGATTTATATTACTTTCTAAATCTAACACTTCTTCTTTATTTAAAAGTTCTAATCCTTCAACTCCTAAGTTTTCTCCGTTAGATTTTAATAATTTTAATCTCTCTAATTCTTCTTCATTAAATGCTAATACTAATGCCCCATTTCTTTTAAAAGGAAATTGTAATTCGTTGGCTAGTTCATCCATCATTTTATTTCCTTGTAAATTTAATTTAGCTTTTAGAGTTCCTTTTTTTTCATTATATCCACCGTGGATTATACCACTATTTGCTTTTGATATTCCTTCTGATACATCTTCATTTTTATCTATAACTAATACATCTAATTTATATTTTGATAGTTCTCTTGCTATAGCACAACCAACTACTCCCGCACCTATTACTATAATGTCTTTCATATAACTTCCTCCTTTGTAATGGGCTTATATATGTAAATTTTTAACTA
>OHAG01002076.1_pt1 | contig 11733 bp, 10 predicted proteins | sample 1577081 | NCBI WGS metagenome assembly OHAG01 (sample SAMEA3541513, study PRJEB24748) | human gut metagenome | biome: human gut; feature: human-associated habitat; material: faeces | place: China | collected 2012
GGATGCGTCAGTCCATGAAAGGATGCTTGTGACTTCCAGTCATGAGAGGCTTCACGCCGTTATTTGCGCTATCTGCCACGTACGCACGGGGATGAGCCTAAACATCATTCAAGAATTGTTGCCATCAAAGTATCTGCCCCGTACACACGGGGATGACCCCTTGTTTCGCAGAGCAAATATGGGAACTCAGCCATCTACCTCGTACACACGGGGATGAGTTCGCCGTGCCGCAATCATCAAAAATATGTATCAGTTCGGGGTTAATATTGACCAAAAAGTGTTATCCGCAAAAATATGGCTGTCTAAAATGGTACATACTGGTTCTGTTGCGAAAGTCCAAGGCAAAGGGAAACAATGGCTTACCAAGCATGGAAACCTCCCCGAGGGATTTAGTATTTGCCCCGTACACACGGGGATGAACCTGACAGCTTCAGAATTGCAGGAGATGTTGCGTCATTTGCCCCGTACACACGGGGATGAACCTTCAATAAACCAACAATGTTGGCATTAAGGAGGATCTGCCCCGTATACACGGGGATGAGCCATTCCCGGATGGTTTTGTAGTAGGTGTTGATGCATTCGAGCCCCATGTACACGGGAATGAACCCTACCATTATATCACCGGCCTCGGTACGCAGAGATCTGCTCCGTATATACGGAGGTGAGTTCGCTGCGCTGCAATTGCCAAAATATGTATCATTTCTGACCAATATTGACCAAAAAGCGTTATCCGCAAAAATGTATCTCAAAAAAATGATACATACTGGTTCTGCCATTAGAATTTGAGACGGAATTGATGATTCTTCAGCCGCAGAGATTTTTGAGGAATTTAGTATCCGCCCCGTATACACGGGGATGAACCTGAAATCGGAGAAAAAGAATATATCTTTAAAAAATCCGCCCCGTATACACGGGGATGAACCTATGGCAAAGTTATGGAATTTTTGAGGAAAATGATCTGCCCCGTAGACACGGGGATGCCCCATAGACATACAAGAAGAACAATTAATAACAGTCCTTTCCGTATATGGGGATCAATTATAACAAAAGAAAGGAAAAAATCATGCAGAAACAATTTTGTCTGGCGACAGAACCGTGGATCAAAGTGATCGACCTGCAGGGCGAAGTAAGGGAACTCAGCTTAAAGAGCACCTTCGCGCAGGCACATGAAATCCGCTGCCTGGCAGGGGAACTGCCAAACCAGGACTTTGCTGTCCTGCGATTTCTGTTAGCCATATTACAGACGGTGATGTACCGGTATGAACCGGACGGCACCGAGAAACTGCTGACCGAACCGGAAGACGCAATCAGACGGTGGAAGGCAGTATGGGAAAACAAAAAATTACCGGAAGCAGTTGTAAACAAATACCTAGAGAAGTGGAAAGAACACTTCTATTTATTCCACCCGTACTATCCATTTTACCAAGTTCCAGGAATCGAAGGGATGGGTACTTCCATCTCACCCGGCAGGATGATTGCGGCAGTCGGAGAAAGTGACAATAAGGCTAGGATCTTTGGCACGTACTCCACTCGCGGAAAGAACGGGATCACGGATGCGGAACTTACCAGATGGATTTTACATTTCCAGGCGTATGACACAAAATCCACCAAGATCATGAGAGGCCCAGTTGATCCGGAAAGAGGGAAGCTGCATCCGAGGATCGCATGGTGCGGGAATCTCGGCGCTGTATACCTGGAAGGTGACAACCTGTTTGAGACACTGATGTTAAACCTGGTGCTGCTCCGCACGGACGTTACAGAAGATGCCTGTTTCGCCAAGCCGAAACCATTATGGGAAAGGGATACACTAAAACCACTTGAGGACAATATCCGGACGGATATCGATAACCAGGCAGAACTGTTATCCATGCCGTGTCGCTGGCTTTTTGTCAGCCGGAAGCAGGATACTTTTTCAGCATCTTCCGTCGTTGGCGAAAATCTCGATCCGAAAAATGCTTTCCTGGAACAAATGACTTTGTGGAGGCCAATTTACGTAAAGGCCAAGGAAGGACCAGTCACGGATGGGTTCATCCCGAGCCTTTCCGACTACACCAGAGAGAGTGTCCCGGACCGGACCGATTTCGGACGCGGTATGTGGAACCGGTTTAACGCCATCACATCGGAACAGGAAGATGCGAGAAAACCTGGCATTGTCCTCTGGATGCAGAAACTGATCGACCGAGGTATCCTTTCTGAGGAAAAAGCAGTGGCTTTAAAGGGGATTGACACGGTATACCACAAACAGCAGGGAAGCATGGTCATGGATGTAAAAGGAAGCTCCATCGATATGAGGTTGTTGTTTTTGGGAACACGCGGTAAAGAATGGAGAGAGATGTTGGACCGCATCATCCGGCTGACCAACCAGATGGCGGAAATTTATGCCACCTTTTACATGGAAACATGCGAAGCAATTGGGCATTCGTATAACGGTAACACATTCGGGACCAGGTCCGAGGGGGCTGAGATGTTCTATGGAGCCGTGGACGCACCATTAAGAAAATGGCTTTCCGAAATAAACAACGGCGTGACAACGACGGATGAATCGGAGATCACCCCGGAAATGTTTGAAAAGAAATGGGAAGCAACTGCGTTCCGTACCCTGGATCGCTGTGCGAAAGAGCGAATCCGTTCCTGCGGCATGGCAGGAATCCGGATTATAGAATCCGAGACAGCAACATCCGGATATACAGGGCTTGCAGCATGCTATGATAAACTCTGGTTTACCATAAGGAAGGTTACAGACCATGCACTGGATGAAATCTACTGGAATATGGATCCACGCTCCGACCGCGCGGATGAGGTGTGCGATTATGTAAGGGAGAAGATTAATCAGTATCGGAGGACCGCGGATGATCCGAAGACGGTACGGGAATTGGCGCTGTTACGCAGGAGCGTGGGACGGAACCCGGAAGAAGCACACCAAATTGCGCAGACCGTTTTACAGGATTTTGAGGAAATCTACCGCGCGGCAACCGGATACACGCGTGCAGAACGCGCGGTCTTTGCGGCACTCACCTTATACGCAAAAAGCTTTAAGGATAAATACGAGGACGGACACACGGAGGAAGCCTCTTTCGGATGCGCCGTAAGACTTACCGCCACGGACAAAGAAACCGGAAAAGAGGACGCAGACTGCTTAAAGCAGATCGTCCGGTACATGAACCGCATCCTCTCGGCGGATTACCTGCAGACGCTGGTGCGCCATGCGGACAGCCTGTTCAGGGTACAGAAAGGCCGGATGCCAGGATTCGATTACGGCTGGTTTGCAAAGGATCTATTCCTCTGGCAGATCAGGGAATACAATCCGTCCGTAAAGCTTGCATGGTCTGCGGATTTTCTCCGCAGAAGGAAAACGGCAAAGCTGGATGCAGGAATGCAGGAACAGGAAGAAACCGGACCGGATCCGGGTACCAAGAAAACCAAAAAGGCAAGAAAGACAAAAAAATAAACACCACTATTTCATAAGAAAAGGAGAAAAATCATGAATAACAAAGGACTTTTTATGGCTGTACACGTCATCCAGAGCTATCCGAGCAACAATTTAAACAGAGGAGAAGATGGATCACCGAAAAGCTGCATTTTCGGCGGCGTCAGAAGAAGCCGCGTCTCCAGTCAGTGCATCAAGCGTAACGCACGCTTAGCCATGTACGACGTCATTTCTGAAAATGATGAAAACGGCATGGGCATTCGCACAAAGACTATGCCGGCCATCATCGCAGGACTCCTTGGCAGCTGGGCCGAGTCAGCAGAAAACGTGACATGGACAGACGATGAGATGGAGAAACAGAAATACCATGAAGTGGCAAAAGAATTTGACATCCGCGACGTATCCCATGCCCTTACCGCGGTCGGCATGCAGATTGATGCGAAAAAGAACCATACTTTAAAAAGCGTTTATTGCACAAACATGAAACAATGCGAAGCATTTGCAAAAGCGATGCTGGAGATTGGCAGCAAGCGTGCTGGAGAAGATAAGGACGGTAACTTAAAGTTAAATCCGTACGATACAAAAACAGAACTTCCGGCTCTGGACGACGCATTGGATTCTTCGATCTCCCTGGATATCATGATGTTCGGAAGAATGCAGGCAGGAAGACCGATCCATAACGTGGAAGCCTGCATCCAGGTAGGACATGAGTTCTCTACACATCGCGCGGAAGAAGAATTTGACTACTTCACTGCCGTGGATGATGCGAAAAGCATGTTAAAGGAACAGGGATCCGCGCATCTGGATACCCAGGAGTTCACCTCCGCGACCATGTACCGTTACAGCAGCATGGACCTCAGAGCCATGTACCAGGCCATGAGGAAGAACGGTTCTGATATGAATCTGGCCATGTTAGCAAAGGAATGGGTGCGTGCTTTTGCACTGGCAGCACCGACCGGAAAACAGAATTCCTTTGCGGCAACCACCCTGCCGGTCTACGTATTCGTAGAGTTCCGCAATGATGCGCCGGTAAGCTTTGCGAACGCGTTTGAAAAAGCAGTAGAAGACGGAACGGACGGATACGAAGGTGCATCCGTAAAAGCGTTCGAGGAACGCGTCAGACGCTCTGATGCAATCGGATGGCTTCATGCGCCGGTCGCAAGATTTTTAGTCAGCGAGCAGGCATCCTCCCTGCAGGATTGCATCCAGCCGAATTTCAATGCTCTGCTGGACCATGTCGAAGAAACCGTAAAAGATGCGGTATCCGGCATGGAAAAGGAGCGTTCATGAGCACCCTGTTATTTCGTCTCGCCGCGCCGATGCAGGCGTGGGGGACGGAACCGAGGTTCGATAAATGGCTCCGCACGGGCATGGAGCCAAGTAAAAGCGGAGTGATCGGCATGGTTGCTTCCGCTATGGGGATCGACCGGACGGACGATGAAGCACTCCAAAACCTGGTAAAACGCTTGCGGTTTGGCGTTTGCGTGGACCGGGAAGGAACTGTCATCACGGACTATCATGCGACCCGCGTGGTCCCATATCCGGAATGCAGCTACAGGGAAATTTTTTCTGACAATATCGTGATACGAGGAAAAAAGATCCCGGATACGGCGATTTCCAAATATGACTATAAAAAGTATTACTTATCCGATGCGGCATTCACCATTGGCCTGGAGTGCAAGGATGACTCCCTGTTGCATACCATCCTGGAAGCACTGCGACACCCGAAACGAATGCTGTACCTTGGACGAAAATCCTGTCCACTTATGGAAGAACTGGATGGTGTCATCGTAAAGAAAGCCATGTTGCCGGCATTAAAGGAACACGCCGAAGCGCAGGCGGATGGACGGTACCATGCATGCAGGATCATCTATGATGCGGGAAAAGGAGAGCGCGGAACCCTGGTAAATGATGAACCGGTTTCATTTAATGCTAATAAAAAGGTCTGGGCTCCCCGTATGGCAGCGGAGACCATGGTGGAAGTATTCCCGCAATCTGAACAGCACGACCCGTTTGCATTCATATAAGAAGCCCCGTAGGTACGGGGAGAAAGAAGGAACGTATGTATTACTTAACCAGGATCGAACTGGATCCATACAAAAAACTGACGCAGCTGGCTTTAAAAAACGCCAATATGATCCACGGAACCATTGAAAAGGTCTTCGGGAACGAAGCGGAACGCAAGCTCTGGCGCATCGACAGTCTGCGCGGCAGACGGTATCTGATGATCGTCAGCCAGACACTGCCGGATTTCACGCAGTTACTCATGCAGTTCGCGCCGGACGGCGCTAAGAGCCAGTCAAAATCCTATGATGATTTCTTAGAAAGCATCGAAGACGGAAGCCGGTGGAACTTTAAACTTTGCGGGGTGCCACTCGTATGCAGGAAGACAGAAGACAATCCGAACGGGAAGCGGTTCCCGCTTTTAAAACCGGAGGAGCAGATGGAGTGGCTCATAAAGAAGGGAAATCTCCACGGATTTACGGTAAATCCGGAACATGTCCGAATTACAGATACCGGTCCGGCCAAGCTTTCAAAAGGGGCAGGCGAAAATCATTATGAATTCCGGATCCGGAAAGTGATATTTGACGGTGTTCTAACCGTGATAGATCCGGAAAAGTTCCGGGATGCCATGGTAAACGGGATCGGCAAGGAGCGAGCATTTGGAGGCGGCATGATTACGGTGGTGCCGAGTAAGGACTAAAGACTCCAGCCGGACTGGAAATCCGGCTATCAGGACACTTTCATAATTCGGCGCATGGATACTCGTGACTTTAGTCATGAGAGGAAATGCGCCGGGATAAAAGATGCAAATACCGAACATATACAGGCAGAATGCATATTCTTTGCATTTTTGCCTGTTTTTTTGCCAAAAAGTGTTATCCGCAAAAACATCTTTCCGAAACATGTGCCATACTGACGGTGTAATGATTTTCAGAAAGGAGACTGCGGCATGGATGTGACATTAACGGAACAGATCAAACTGACCTTCCCATCGGATGGACAGCGTAAGACAGCGGAACAGGCTTTTTCCGCTGTGACAAAGCGATATGCGGAAGCGTGTACATACGTTTCCTGCTACTACTTTGAACATAACTGCACCGGGTCCGCCATCGATCTGCATAAGGCACTGTACGCAGATGTCCGCGCTTCCTACGGGTTAAAATCCCAAATGGCAATCTCCGTATTCAAAACTGTCCTTGCCAGGTATAAGACCGTCGGTGAGCTGATGAAACAGGAAACCGTAACATATGCGGTGGATGACCGGTATGACACCTTCCGTAAGAGCCTTGACTGGCTCCAGAAACCCATCGTATTCCGGCGCCCACAGGCGGACCTGGTCCGTGGACGTGACTGGGGTTTTACTGCAGGCATGGAGATGGTTTCCGTTAATACCCTCGGAAAGCGGATCAAATGTACGTACCAATGCCGTCCTAACAGCCGGCTGTTTGACCCGGCATGGAAACATGGCGGGGCAAAATTGGTCTTCCATGATACGGACCATAACTGGTATCTGCATATCTCCGTTACCAAGGCATTCCCGGATACCCGAAGGGGCCATATCACGGAGATCTACGGCCATGACCGCGGATTAGTCAACCTGGTGACTTCCTGTGGCGAAAATGGAGAAGCCGTTTTCCAGAACGGGCAGGATGTACGCAGGGTGAAGGAGCGTTATGCGCGGACGCGGGCTTCCTTACAGACAAAGGGAACAAGGGGAGCCAGACGGGTCTTAAAACGTATTTCCGGACGAGAGAACAGGATGATGTCTGATGTGAATCACCGCATCAGCAAGACACTCGTTTCCGGATGCAGGGCAGGTGCCCTGCACGTATTTGAGGACCTGTCCGGGGTCTCATTCCAGAACCTGGAGGACAGGGATGCGTCCGGACGGTATGAACTGCGCTCCTGGACATTCTACAGCATGGAGATGAAAACAGCCTACAAGGCTGCCATGCGCAGGGGAGCCATTCTAAAGGTCAATCCGCAGTATACCAGCCAGAAATGCCCAGGATGCGGGACAATCGATAAGACAGCCAGGGACCGCAGCCAGCACCGCTATACGTGTAAACACTGCGGCCGCGTTTATAACGATGATGAAGTGGCAGCAAAGAACCTGCGTCAGCTTGGCATCTGGTACGTCAGCGGAGTGGATAACCCACATTTTTCCAAAAAAGTATCCGGATATTAAATACCCGGATACAAAAAAGTAAAAATAAGACAGTTTGGGGTGTCAAGTCAATGTGCCCTGAAGCCGCCCATAGAACCTGTACCGGCGAAACCGGGGGTAGGACCCTGGCATTTCTGGGAGCATCCCGCAAGGGATGACGTTAGGACCAGATAGGGAGCGGTAAACTCGCGTGGTCTGAATCAGAGACTGGATGACAAGTATCATCAAGCTCGTGACTTCAGTCGTGAGTAATTGACGACTACACTTCCAGGGACGGGATCCAACCGGATATCGGAAGCTCGTGATTTAACACAACAAAAAAATCTCAAAAAGAGAGGAGAGAGTCCATGCCAGAAACAAAACGCCACACAAATATCACGCCAGAAGTATCAGGTTCTGCGAAACATGAAATTTATTATGGCACGAATCCTGTCACAAGTAAGCCAATCATGATTGATCGTACCAGTCTGTCAAATACTTGCGAAATTCTTTGTGGCCCCGATGTGAGCAAAATGATTGAAAATGAAATAAAGCAAATTCGAACCCTGTATCATCAGGATGAAATTATTCTTCTTGATCCGTTCTCATGCTATGGAAAGCTCTGTCGGCACCTCGGAGGACAGGTTATTTCAGTTTATCAGGATCCAGATCTTCGTCTGAATCCCCTTGACGTTCCCGAAAATCTGGATGTTCATCAAGATGCCGATTATGAAACGTGGGTAAACGAAAAAGCGTTGCTCATGGTCGCGTTTATGGAAATTATCATGGATAATCCGCTTACTGACCAGGAAAAAGAATTTATTTATCAAGTTACAGGAGAGACATGTTCTTTATCAATGGCTTGTACAGAATCTTGGCATGACAATGAGGGATTTTACCATGAACGTCATGAAACGCCAACTGTATATGATTTTCGTAACGTGCTGCGTGAATGGGAAACTCTGGATATGATGCATATCAGAAGTAAGTTGGAACAGCGTGTACGGAATTTTTTTGAACCATTACGCCAATCCAATGTTTTCATGGGGCGAACAAATGTAACCATTGAGAAAAAATTAATCTCGTATGATTTTGCATGCGACCCGCCAACGGCCATGGGAACTATTTGGCTTGGGATGCTTGTTTGCTTGAATCAGGTTCAGAACAGGGTAGCGAATAATGCAGTGCATGGTGTTCGTACATGGGTTTTTATTGATGATGCTTCTTTGCTGTGTAACAGGAGTATGAGTGCCGGGTTATTACTTAGTTTTTGCAAATCCGCAAGAACCAGGAATTGTTTTGTGACATTTGGTATTCGTGATATACAACGGTTTTATGCAGATAGTGGTTGGTATTTGTCTCCTAAATTACCAAAGCATCGAGTGGAAATTGATCTTTGGAAAAACAGCGCCCTTGTGAGAATTTCGGGATACAGTGTTGCTCGCAGACTGGCAAAGTTTGCAAATTTGCCAGAAGAATGCGTGTTGTATCTTCGCAATTACACAAACGGTGGAATTGTGCAGTACGGTACTTGCGTTGAACCGTTCGTTCCCGAAGAGAACACTGATTGCGTTTCGGACGATTGCGGAAAGGAGTAAGCTGTCATGAAAATGACAAATTTTACTGACCCGTCTTATGGGCGGGTCCATAAAGGAGGGACGATGAGGAGAATCAGCAGAAAACAGATCGCCGTGCTGGTTGCAGCCAGCGCATGCGTCATCATAATTGCTGGATGTATGCTTTACCACTGGGCGAAAGCGCAAACCGCTGAGACACTGGCTATGGCGCAGACAGTAGATAAAGCCGAAGTCAAAGAGATGAAAAATGACAATATCGCAGAAAAGACTTCGGTGCAATTAAGGGATCACTGGACGGTGGCCGCCTTTGGACTCGATTCCAGAGAGCCGGAAAACTTAAAAAGCGGAAACTCAGACGTGATCATCCTGATGGATATGGATGGAAAGACCGGGGCGGTCAAACTGGTCAGCGTGTACCGGGATACCTGCATGGACATCGGGAAAGGAACTTTAAGGAAAGCTAATGCCGCATATGCGAACGGCGGCCCGAAACAGGCAGTCCGGATGTTAAACGAGAACCTGGATATGGAAATCGATGATTACATCGCGGTCACCTGGAAAAGCGTGGCGGACGCAGTCAATGTCTTAGGCGGCGTGGATCTGGAAGTCACAAAAAACGAGTTCCGCTACATCAATGCATTCATTACCGAAACGGTAAAATCCACAGGGATTGGTTCCCACCAGTTAAAGACCCCAGGCATGCAGCATCTTGACGGGGTACAGGCTGTCGCGTACTGCAGGCTGCGGCTTATGGACAGTGACTTTAAGCGCACTGAACGGCAGCAGAAGGTTTTAAAGCTGGCATTGGAAAAAGCCAAGAAGGCGGATATGGCAACCCTAAATAATCTGATGGTCACGATCCTGCCGCAGACGGCCACTTCCATCGAGACGGACGATCTGTTTGCTGTCATGAAAAACATCCTGAAACTGCATATTACGGAAACCCACGGTTTCCCATCCGAGTATGTATGCGAAAAATCTGGAGGCGCGGATTACGTTTTCCCGAACGATCTGGAAAGAAACGTAAAGGAACTGCACGAATTCTTATATAATACGGAAGATTATAATCCATCCGGATATGTTTTACGAACGTCGGAAGCCATCGAGGAAAAGAAAAACCGGAGTAAAAGAAAAAAGATACAACCGGAAGAAGAAAGGTGGACAGAACAAGCGCAGGACCAGCCCGAAACCACACAAGCAGAAACAGAAAGCAACATTCCGGAAATGGAAACCGAGCCGGAGTTCTGGGATCTGGAAACGGAGCCTTTTTTGGAAACGATTTCGGAAACAGAACAGAAGGGGCCAAATGGATACGGACCTGGTTTTGAGGCAGTACCGGAGACAAATGAGGTCACAACGGAATCACAAGCAGAAATACAATCACAACCAGAGCCGGAACTGCAAACGGAAGCTTCGACTTGCTGGAGGCGCGGATTGGAGAAATGACAACAAAAGAAAATAAAATAAAATGAAAACAGAGGTATTGTATGATCAGAATAATTAGCGCTTTGATGTGTCTGTCCATTGCGATAGTGTTCACTGCATATGTTTGTTGCAGAGACAGAAGGGCAATTGAACAGTGGTGCGATGATTTCTTCAAGAACCTAAATATTTTTTTTAAAATTGTAATCTGCGGCGTAATTCTCTGCATTATTATTGCTTTGGTAAAGTCTTTGGTCAATCACCCATGACTGAAGTCACAGGCTTGCCTCGGTAAGCTCGCGACGGAGGCTTGAAAAAACCGCAGGCAACAGGCCCAGGCGCTTAACAAAATCGGCGCATGGAAGCTCGTGCCTTCAGTCATGAGAGGAAATGCGCCGAGATAAAAGATGCAAATACCGAGCATATACAGGCAGAATGCATATTCTTTGCATTTTTGCCTGTTTTTTGCCAAAAAGTGTTATCCGCAAAAATGTCTTTCTGAAACATGTGCCATACTGCTGGTGTAATGATTTTTAGAAAGGAGGCTGCGGCATGGATTACTCATTTTAGGCCTCGCCAATCGCTCACAAAAAATTGTAAAAAACACAAAAAAATGCGGAAAGTGACCAAAAAGTGTTATCCGCAAAAATGTGTTTTATAAAGATGCAACATACTGAAGGTGTTAGGCTATTGGGGAATAACATCCCCTGCTTCCGGACCGACAATAGATTGGTCCGGGAAATATCAAATTCAGAAAGGAGAAAAACAAACATGAACAAACAGGAGTTAGTGAACGCAATTGCAACAAACAGCGGAATCAGCAAAAAAAACGTCGAAGAGGTATTAAAAAACTTCGTGACCGTTGTCATGGATGACGTAGCCGCAGGAAACAAGGTACAGTTAATTGGCTTTGGTACTTTCGAAAGCACAACCAGAGCCGCACGCGAGATGCGTAACCCGAGAACCGGTGAGATGAGTATGCACCCGGAGACCCGTAATGCCAAATTTAAACCATCCAAGGTATTCAAGGAAAAAATGAACGCGTAATCCGAAGAATTGAAGGAGCTAAAATTTGCGCAAAATGCAAAACGCATAAAATCAGAGGGAGTATCCTAAAGTTTGTGTAAACCTCCAAACTGATGTAAGATAAAATTACT
>OHAG01002077.1_pt1 | contig 11729 bp, 6 predicted proteins | sample 1577081 | NCBI WGS metagenome assembly OHAG01 (sample SAMEA3541513, study PRJEB24748) | human gut metagenome | biome: human gut; feature: human-associated habitat; material: faeces | place: China | collected 2012
AACACCTTTAACGTCTACACGGATTTCCATTCTTCCACGATGTCCTCTGTAAATACCACCATCTGTAGGCTCTGTGGAAATTACAAACTCAGGAACGATTTTGTCTTTGTTGTAAATGTACTGCCAGCACATTCCGTCACAGTCTTCTTCCTGTACACTACCAACAATCATAATCTTATAACCTTCTGGAATGAGGTCTAAGTCTTTCATGATTTTAGCACCGTATACAGCACTTGCCATTCCACCTTCCTGGTCAGAACCGCCACGTCCGTAGATGATTTCATCTGTTTCATATCCTTTGTATGGATCCTGTTCCCAGTTATCAATGTTACCGATACCTACTGTATCAATGTGAGAGTCGATTGCGATAATCTTTTCGCCATCTCCCATCCATCCGATAACGTTTCCTAATCCGTCAACTTCTACTTTATCAAAGTTTAACTTCTCCATCTCTGCTTTGATGCAGGCAACAACTTCTTTTTCCTCACAGCTTTCGCTTGGATGAGAAATCATCGCACGAAGAAATGCTGCCATGTCTGCTCTGTAATTTTCTGCTGCTTCATTAATTTTCTGAAAATCTAATGCCATTTTTATCCTCCTAAATATTGCATTCATCTACAGTTGGCAAGTTTCACGGAGTCTGAAAATTGGGAATATTAATTTCTCTCCGACCACACTGCCCTTAAATTTTCTTTATTTCATTTATCTAAAAGATATTTTTATACGGTTGGGTATTCGCCGCCCCATACAATCTTCTTATATTTATCAGGGTCTGTATCTCCCTCTGTGGAGAACATGAGCACCTGACTGGAGTTATCTAACTCCAATGCTTCTCTGAGTTCTTTGTAAGCATCGTCTGTCATAATAGAAGAAATAACTCCCATTCCTACCGCTCCGGATTCTCCGGATGTTACGGATGGATCTCCTTTTACTGGAGCTGCAAGCATTCTCATACCCTTTGCAGATACCCAGTCTGGACAGGAAATAAATGCGGAAACATGGTTTCTTAAAATATCCCATCCAATTGTATTTGGTTCGCCACAGGCAAGACCTGCCATGATTGTCTGAAGATCTCCACCAACGATTCTTGGTTCGCCATCTCCAGCTTCTGCTCCTTTATAAAGGCAATCTGCTGCGCCAGCTTCCATTACGATAAATTTAGGTGGGTTGTTTGGATAAAGGTTTGCAAAGTAACCAACAACACCGCCTGCAAGACTTCCTACACCTGCCTGTACAAATACATGAGTAGGTCTGTTTACTTCTACTTCTCTTAACTGCTCTGCAGCCTCACCAGCCATACTTCCGTATCCCTGCATAATCCAGGAAGGAATCTCTTCGTATCCGTCCCATGCAGTATCCTGAACGATAACACCATGTGGTGTCTCTGCTGCTTCTTTTGCTGCAAGTCTTACACAATCATCATAATTTAACTCTTCGATTGTTACAGAAGCACCTTCTTTCGCAATATTATCAAATCTTGTCTGTGTGCTTCCCTTTGGCATATGTACAACGGCTTTCTGTCCAAGCTTATTTGCTGCCCATGCAACACCACGTCCATGATTTCCGTCTGTTGCAGTAAAGAATGTTGCCTGTCCAAAGTCATCGCGGAATTTCTTGCTTGTCAGATAATCATATGTCATCTCACTAACATCTTTACCCATCTCTTTTGCAATATATTTTGCCATTGCGAAAGAACCGCCAAGTACTTTGAACGCATTTAATCCAAAACGATAGCTTTCGTCTTTCACAAATAAACCGCCGAGTCCAAGCTGTCCAGCCATTCCATCAAGCTTTGCTAATGGTGTTACTGAGTACTGTGGAAAGCTGCGGTGAAACTTTCTTGCCTGATTTACATTATCAAGTGCCATTACCGCAAGATTCTTATCTTCATTCTTTGGCATCTGATTCAAAATCCATTTGATTTTCTCCATTGTTTTCCTCCATAAAAATAGTCTACAAACTTTTTGTTAGGTGTAATGAAAAGTTTTTTGTTGTCTTTATTATAGTGGTATAACGGCAGATTAGCAAATTCTTCTTTGGAGGTATTTGAAAAGAGACGAAGGTGCTGAAAACAAAGAGCCCCTATCTGTGGCTTTCTTCGTTACGAGAAGATATCTAGTCAAAAGTTTCTCCTTAAATATATTGATTTTGACTCCGTTGTAAAAAACACAAAAGTCGCAAAATCAATATATTTAAGGAGGAACTTTTGACCATATCGTACTCTGGCAACTCCGAGGCCACAGATAGAGGCTCCTTGTTTTCAGCACCTTCTGACTTTGGCAAAATACGGGAACGATGAATTTGTTATCTACGAAAGAGATTTGGGGGATTCGTCTGTTTATCTATTACATCTGTTTTACCTATTCCTCTTCTTTCTTTTCCAGCATATGGCTTTCGAGAAACATTTTCTCGAATTTTTGTTCTGAAAAACTTATGACCTGTTCTTCAAATCTCTGGCAGGTGATCAAGAACTGACGGCCGTCTTCAGTGAGGAAGGTTTTTCCTCCATTTCGTCCGCCTCGGCGTCTTTTTACGACAGTATAGCCTAGTTTGTCTTCTATCATATCCCAGGCTTTTCCTGGAGATAATGCCATTGTATCACAGGCTTTTCTTACATTATTCAAGTCTTCTATTAAAAAAAGTAATAATTTTAAACGGGCATTGAAGAACGGGGTTTCGTGTCCAATTCCAAAAGTAAGGATTGGATGAAGGATGGATTTATTATGTTCTTCAATCCGGCTTTGCAGTTCATCATCCTCCTGATTAAGTGATAATACTCCAATATCATCTACCTCAACAAATACTCTTCTGCCTGCATATTTTTCGATGGCTCCCCGCAGTCCGTTTTCACCATCATAGGCAAGGATATCAGGAATCATTTCATTGGAAATGAGCACTGGATGCCCAGCTTTTTTCTTATAAGAAGGTACGACGATATCATCGTGATGTTTTCGCATCTCCACGATGGTCTTCGGAATGAACATGGGAGCATTTACCGGGGTAAATACAACACTTAAGCATTTATCCTGTAAATAAGAAAGACCAGCTTTTACCGAATGAAATAGTTCTCTCTTTTCGTCCGACTCTTCTAAAATTAAAAATACTACATTAAGATTATTTAGCTGATATCTGCTCTCGTAATCATCAGCTCCTACAACTACTACTATTGGAAACAGACCTGCCTGCTGCATGGAAAGGACAATTCTTTTAATAGCTGGAATCTTTCCTGTCTTTCGCAAAGGATGTGCGCTCTCCTTACTTGCCGCTGCAATAATTCCGCCTACATTGCTAACAAACATAGTTTTCTCCCTTTTCTTTCACAAATTTACTTATCTGTAAGTATTATAAACTATAGTACCAAAAAAAGCTACATTTCTGTAGCTTTTTTAACAAATTTTTCATTAAGAAATAGGGATTATAATTAATTTACTATATTATTTCTATATTATTTCATTTTGTAAAAGAAAAAGATAGAAATACAAATTTTATCACTTATCGTCTTATCTGTTTACTGATAAGATGATATTTTATAGAGTTTTTTACTTTATGTTTACAGATGAAATCAGCATTAGCTGATTTCACGATAGCATGTTTGAAAAATAGTTTCAGCAAGATGTACAGATTGATTTTTGATTTTTCAAACACGCTATCAGAATTACTCTTCTTCTTTTGGACGATAGAAAGTATCCTCTAATGGTAATTTTGTTCTAAATTTGCCATCAAGGGCATAATAAGCTCCCTGTACAGCAGGGGCAGTAGGAATTGTTGCAATCTCGCCAATTCCCTTTGCACCATAGGCAACATCTAATAACTTCTCTTTTTCTACATAGATAGCATGAATATTTGGAATCTGTGTAGAACGGAGTAAGCCAAGTGTTCCGTAAGTTACTTGAGGAACGCAGTCTTTAAGTGGCCAGTCTTCGGTTAAAGCATAGCCCATTCCCATGAGTACGCCTCCCTCAATCTGTCCCTGAATAGAGGTTGGATTCACTACCTTTCCAGAGTCGTGTGCCGCATACACTTCGGTTACTTTTCCTTTTTTATCAAGGATAACAACATGTGTCGCAAATCCATATGCGATATGGCTCTTTGGATATGGCACATTTGCACCAAGTTTATCGGTTGGCTCATAATATTCATAGAAATAATTCTTGCCGTTTAATTTCTCTAAGTCATTATCGACTTCTTTCATTGCATCGGCAAGCTTCACTGCCGCTCCTCTTACTGCTTCACCAGTAAGAAGAGTCTGTCTTGAACCAGAAGTTGTACCGGAATCTGGTGCATTCTCTGTATTGCAAACAGCGTTGCGGATTTTTGAAAGTGGAAGTCCGGTTGCCTGTGCCACATCCTGACAAAATACAGTAGCACATCCCTGTCCGATATCAGAGGCAGCCGCATAAATCACGCAGACACCATCTTCAATCACAAGGTTGCATCTTCCTTTATCCGGAAGCCCTACGCCTACACCGGCATTCTTCATAGAACAGGCGATTCCTGCATGGTCTTTATTAGCTTCGTACACATCTTTTACAGCCTCTAATGTCTCTTTTAAGGCAGTAGAACAGTCAGCAATCTGTCCGTTTGGAAGAACCTTTCCTGGCTCAATCGCGTTACGGTATCGGATCTCCCACGGAGAGATGCCTACCTGTTCTGCAAGAAGGTTAATAATGGACTCTAACGCGAACTCACTCTGACATACTCCAAATCCACGGAACGCTCCGGCTGGCGGATTGTTCGTATAATATCCAAATCCTCGGATATCTGTATTCTGGTAACAGTATGGCCCTACGGAGTGCGTGCAGGCTCTTTCAAGAACCGGTCCACACAGGGAAGCATAAGCTCCTGTATCAAAATAAATCTCACAGTCAAGACCGGTAAAAATACCATTTTCATCACAGCCAAGAGTGAAGGTTCCTTCCATTGCATGGCGTTTCGGGTGGAAGAATAGAGACTCCTGTCTTGTGAACTTGGCCTTGACCGGACGCTGGTATTTATATGCTGCAAGTGCAGTTAAATGCTGTACGGTAACGTCTTCTTTTCCACCGAAGCCACCACCGATAAGCTGATTTTCTACTACAATCTTTTCCGGATTCCAGCCAAACATAATGGATACTTCTTTTCTTGTATCAAATGCTCCCTGATCCGTACTTAATATTTTAATTCCATCTTTATATGGGAAAGAAACCGCACATTCTGGTTCAAGAAATGCATGTTCTGTAAATGGTGTTGTAAATGAACGGGTTACTTTATAGGCTGCCTTCTCTAAAGCAGTTTTGGCATCTCCTCTTGTAACGTGACGCTGCTGGCATAAGTTTCCACTTGAATGAATCTGTGGGGCATCCTCTGCCATCGCCTCATGGACATTGCGGATCGGCTCCAGCTTTTCGTAATCTACTTTTACAAGCTTCTTTGCCTTTTCAAGGATTTCTTCAGTCTCTGCTACAACAACACAGATAGTATCCCCAATCATTCTTGTAATATCGCCTTCAGCGATCATAACATCCCAGTCCTGCTGAATATGTCCCACTTTATTATTTGGCACATCTTTTGCTGTGAGTACACCAAGCACACCTGGAAGTGCCTCTGCTTTTGACGCATCAATCTTTAACACTCTTGCACGAGGGTATTTGCTGCGTACTGCAGATAAATGTACCATACCATCCATAACAATATCGTCTGGATATTTGCCGTATCCAAGCACTTTCTTTCGCACATCGACACGGAATGCTCTCTGTCCGACACCGTACTGGTCTCCTCTTTCAAGGTCATAGTCAATCTCTGCATCTCCTCGAAGAATTGCTGCGGTAAGCTGAATTCCCTCGATAATCTTTTTATAACCGGTACAGCGGCAGATATTACCTCTTAATGCGTATTTAATTTCTTCTTCTGTTGGGTCTGGATTCTGATCAATAAGTGCTTTTCCTGCCATAACCATTCCCGGAATGCAGAAACCACACTGTACAGAACCTTTCGAACCAAATGCATAGACAAATGCATCCTGCTCTCTTTCTGTCAGTCCCTCTACCGTTACAATGTTTCTTCCCACAGATTTATCTGTCGTTAAAACGCAGGCTTTTACTGCAACCCCGTCAACAATAATCGTACAAGTTCCGCAGGCACCTTCACTACATCCATCTTTTACGGAAAATAAATGAAGGTCATCTCTAAGATAGCGAAGAAGAGACTTTTTTTCTGTTGTTGTCCGGCGCATTCCATTGACAGTAAAACAATATTCTGTTGCCATAGTTCTCCTCCTCTCTTATCTTATGGATAAAATACCATTTTTATCGTGAATAACACCCCGTGGACATTTGACGGCACACATACCACAGGCGATGCATTTTTCCTGACAAATGACAGCGTGGTTATCCACAACTTTGATTGCCTTACATGGACAGTATTTCTCACAGATTCTGCATCCAATACAGCTTACTGCACATCCCTGAATCGCTTTTGGGCCTTTGTCAAGGTTAGCACACTGTGGCTGAATGGTATTTTCTGTTGGAACTACCTGAATCAGATGCTGTGGGCAGGCTTTTGCACAAAGCCCACATCCCACACATTTTTCCTCATCAATCTTCCTCTTTCACCGATTGACACTGCGTGTAACCGACACGCTTCCACACAGCTTCCTCCACCGAGGCATCCATAAGAGCATATGTTAATACCTTCTGGATACTGTGTTAATATTTCCTGACAGTTACCTGTGACAGTAACCTGTTCAAATCCTTCTTTTCTGGTTGGTCTGCCGTTACAATGGATTACGGCAACTTTCTTTCTTCTAACAGCCATAATACTCGCCTGACTATTTCATCAGATAGGAATAATCCTTCTGAATTGTCTCGATGACCGCTGCTGCATCTGCGGAAATAGTACGGATGCCATTGATGTCCGTTTTTCCTACTTTACCATCAAGACGAAGATGGATTTTTCCGTTTTCTTCACAGTAGAATCCTTCATTTTCGCTGTTTGTGAAATCTTCTTCACTCCAGAATAATGTAAATTTATCTTTGTAAGGTCTTCCAGTGTATGGACAGAATACAGCACAGTTACCACATTCATTACACATACCATCTACATGGATAACCTGTTCCTGACATTTACCAGCAACTTTAATTGCAACGTTTGCTCTGTTTGGACATACATCTGCACATGTCTCACATACAGTAGAACATCCAAGACATCTCTTATCTGGCAGCTCTGTGAGGTCAGGACTCTGGTAGCCCTTCTTGGCGATGTATTTTGCTGAATCTTCTGCCACATTCGCTTCTGCATATTTTTCGTAGGAAATACCTGCAATGGCTGCGGCAGCTTTCGATGCATCTGCGATTGCTTCTACAACAGTAGCTGGTCCTCTTCTGGAATCACCTGCTGCGTAAACGCCTTCTACACTTGTCATCATGTTTGCATCTACAACCGGGCGGCCCTTGCGGTCAAGTTCCACACCCATATCTTCATATAATGTACCGTCGATATTTTCTCCAACAGCTGCAATTGCAGTATCTGCTGGAACATATTCTACTTTTCCTGTGTCAACTGGTGCTCTTCTTCCAGACTCATCTGCCTCACCAAGTTCCATTACAGAACATTTAAGCTGTCCATTCTCCACACCAATCGGTGCAAGAAGTTCCATGAACTGTACGCCATCCTCGATAGCTTCTCTTAATTCTTCTTCGTCTGCAGGCATATATCTCTTTGTTCTTCTGTAAACAAGACGTACATTTTCTACACCTTTTACGCGAATCGCTGCTCTTGCAACGTCCATTGCTGTGTTTCCACCACCAAGAACAACAACATTTTTACCAAGAACATCTTCAATTTTTTCATTCTTTGCATCTGCTAAGAACTCTACTGCATCAAATGCGCCGCCGTACTGAAGATGTGCGTTACCAGGTTTCCATGCACCGATGGCAACGATAACATCTGTATATCCTTCTTCTTTAAGTGCTTTAATAGAAGCAACTTCTTTACCCGTTACAAACTCTGCACCGTATGCTTTACAAAGTGCAACATCTTTCTCAATGTCTTCTCTCTTAATTCGGAAGTCTGGAATAACATTTCTTACAACACCACCGAGATTTTCAGACTTTTCAAATACAGTAACAGGGACCCCTGCTCTTGAAAGGAACATTGCTGCAGATAGACCTGCAGGACCACCACCAATAACAGCAACCTTCTTATCTGTTCTTGCTTCCGGTTTTGCAATATTCTTAAGAACTGTTTCATAGGCGGCATCCGCTGCTGCATATTTTGTCTCACGGATATGTAATGTTTCTTCGTAATAGTTACGCATACATTTATCTCCACAGTGATGTGGACAGATAGTTCCTGTGATAAATGGTAATGCATTTCTTTCTAAAATGATATCTAATGCCTTTGTTGCATCGCCCTCTGTCATTGCCTCAAGGTAAGCTGGGATATCCTGTGCAATCGGACAGCCATTACGGCAAGGAGCTGTGAAACAGTCAAACAGTGGAAGTTCTTTTTCCATATGTCTTTCTGGTAAAGGTTTTACCGGTTTCTTATATAATTCATCGCTTGTAACAGCGTCATCTAACGCTGCGATTGCTTTTGTATCTGTTCCGTGGAATCTCTCTGTACCGCATTCCATGAACTTCTCGCTAATCTGGCTTAATCTTTCATATCCACCTGGTTTTAAGATATTTGTTGCCATTGTGATTGGCCAGATACCTGCGTCAAACATTTCACGGATATTGTAGATTGTTGCTCCACCAGAATAAGAAATACGAAGCTTGCCGTCAAACTGTTCGGATAACAGTTTTGCAAGATGAATACTTAATGGGAACAGGGAGCGTCCGGACATATACATCTCTTCGCTAGGTAATTCTTTTGCAGCAACGTCAACAGGGAATGTGTTTGTCAGTTTTACACCAAACTCTAATCCCTTTTCTTTTGTTAATGCCATTAATCTTTCTAACATTGGAATCGCATCATCCCACTGTAAGTCTTCTACAAAATGATGGTCATCAAATGCAACATAATCAAATCCAAGCTCGTCTAATCTCTTTCTTGCATATTCATATCCAAGAAGAGTTGGGTTACATTTGATAAATGTATGAAGATGTTTCTCTGTAATAAGATAAGTAGCAATTCTTTCGATTTCATCCGGAGGGCAGCCATGAAGAGTAGATTCTGTGATGGAACTGGAAATGTTAGAGCTGATAGACTTAATATAGTCTGCATCTACATTTTCAAAAGAATCTACATTCTCTAATGCCCAGTTGATACACTCTTTAAATACTTCTGTATCTTTTGCCTCGATCATATCATCAATGAATGTATTTACCTTTTCGGACTTAATTCCTTCTAAGTCATATCCAACAGACATGTTAAATACGAATCCGTCTGAATCGCCAAGTCCTAATTCTTTGGCAAGAATCTTACATACAACCCATGCTTTTACATACTCAGCGTATGCCTGTGAAACATATAACTCCGTAGACCATTCACAGTTATAGCACTCATCTCCTGCTGTAATACATGGTTTTGCAACGCAGGCAGAAAGTTCTGCACCATCCATTACCTGTACAGTCTTTAATTCAAAGAATCTGGAACCAGCTACATAAGAAGCAATGATGTTTTGTGCTAACTGTGTATTTGGACCTGCTGCTGGTCCGAATGGAGATTCAATCTTTTCCTCATAAATAGGAAGTGCCTGTCCGCTTGTATAATGTACAAGCTTATCAATACCAAAAATACTTCCTTTCTTTTTGTATTCGCTTAATGCCCAGTTCATAAGATGTCCAATAGACATCGGTCTCATAATATCGCTCATAGTACTCTCCTCTTTATTATCATTTTATTTTAGTAAGTTCTGTGATTTAATTCCCCCCAGAGCTTCTTACTCTGTTCCATTGTCCACGCATTGATTGCATCTTCATCAATGTTTACAAATTCACGGTCTTTATAAAGTACTTTTCCGTTAATTACAGTTGTTCTACAGTTTTTACCCATCATTCCGAAAATCATATGCCCATCAATGTTTTCGTCTGAAAATGGAGTAAATGGTTTGTAATCCATAACAATAACGTCTGCTGCTGCACCCTCTTTTAAAATACCCAGAGGCTGATTGAAGTATTTCTCTGCGATGATACGGTTGTTCTCGAACTGCATCTTCACATCTTCACACCATGCAACATTAGGCATTGCCTGCTGATGTCTCTGGATAATTAAAAATACCTTCATGCTCTCTAACATATCATGCGTATACGCATCCGTTCCCATACCAACAGTGATACCCTTTTCCATCATCTTAAGAACTGGTGCACATCCTACAGCATTACCCATATTAGATTCTGGATTGTTTACAACCATAGTTCCTGTCTCTTTGATGATATCCATCTCGGCAGGACTTACATGGATACAATGTCCTAACATGGTCTTTTCTCCAAGTAATCCGTTATATAACAGTCTGTTTACTGGACGGCATCCGTAGTTGCGAATACTATCGTATACATCATTCATTCCCTCTGCAACGTGAATATGGAAACCTGTCATTCCATCATTTGCTTCTACCATTTTTTCGAAGGTCTTATCAGAAATTGTAAATAAGGCATGTCCACCAAACATAGCTTTTACCATATCATCATCTGCTTCTTTTGCCCATTTTGCAAAATCAGCGTTCTCTTTGATACTCTGTAAAGTTTTCTCCTCGCCATCTCTTTCAGAAACCTCATAGCAAAGACAGGAACGGATACCTAATTCTTTTACAACATCTTTAATGGCAAATAAGGAACCTGAAATTTCACCAAAACTTGCATGATGATCAAAAATAGTAGTCACACCATTTCTGATACAGTCTAGAACAGTTGCATATGCACAGGCTTTTGTTCCATCTAAAGTAAGATGTCTGTCAATTGCCCACCATGTTCCATCTAATACTTCAAGGAAGTTTGTTGGATTGTTGCCAGCAATAGATAAGCCTCTTGCAAGACCAGAGTAGATATGTGTGTGCGCATTGATAAGACCTGGCATGATCACGCCGCCCTTTGCATCTACAAATTCCGCTTCCGGATACTTTGCTTTCATTTCTGTCAAAGATCCTACTTCTTTTATCTTTTCTCCAGAAATAACAACCGCTCCATCTTCTAAATACGGATTTTCCTGATCGCGTGTAATTACTCTTCCATTTCCTATTAATAACATTTAGCTGTCCTCCTAAATTTTTTTTAGATTAGAAATTGAATTTATTTTTTTTAACTGATATAATGAAATATACTATTTAAATTCTTTTGATTTTGTCTGCTTTATCCTGTGATAACGGACTTAAATAGTTATAAAATATTCCATTTAGAAAGGTTTTATTGATTATGAAAAAATCTCTTATTGAATTTTACACAAGGCTTGCTCATGGTCTGGCTGTACAGTTCGGCTCTAACTGTGAAGTTGTTGTACATGACCTGCAGGGAAAAGACATAGAACACTCCATCATCGCCATTGAGAATGGCCACGTAACTGGACGAAGAATCGGTGATGGACCTTCTCAGATTGTTCTGGAATCTCTTCATAATAGTGAGCAAAACTTAAAACAGGAAGATAAGCTCGCTTATCTCACAAAGACAAAAAACGGGAAAATTCTAAAATCAAGTACGATTTTTATTCGTGATGACTCCGATAAAATTATTGGAATTTTCGGAATCAATTACGACATTTCCTTAATGCTTGCTATGGAAAAAGAGCTTTCTTCCTTCACTGGTACTATTGAAGAA
>OHAG01002079.1_pt1 | contig 11722 bp, 12 predicted proteins | sample 1577081 | NCBI WGS metagenome assembly OHAG01 (sample SAMEA3541513, study PRJEB24748) | human gut metagenome | biome: human gut; feature: human-associated habitat; material: faeces | place: China | collected 2012
AATTATTTATACTCCCCTCAAAAGACCGATGGCTCCCCCATCGGTCTTTTATTTTTGCATATATCAAATTTTCAAAAAATCAACGAGTCTTTCCGCTCTCTCACCTTCTGGAATCCTTCACCAGCTTTAAGATCAGACACAGGATCAACAGCGGAATAAATATCGGTGCCAGAATACTGATGATTCCTCCAATTACAGCCACAACTAATACGATAACACCAATGATTCCAAGAAGAAGCACCAGTTTCTTCCACCATGTATCAAGTCCGAAGACATGCACTCCTCTGTGTCCTGATTCCTCGTCATAGCCCTGTTCATACGTCCGGCTTCTCTGTCTTTCCGGCTCATAGCTGTCATATGTTTCCCCCGTATTTCCCTTGATTTCTTCCGAGGTAATGATATTCTTCGCAATTGCCCATGGATCCCCCAGTTCTTCGATCACATCAGACTCTCTGCGTCCTTTTCGCACTTCTTCCGTAATATAATCGTTGTAATAATTCACATTCTCCTGTATTACACTTCCCGAAAGGTCATTGACAAGTGCTTTTTTTAATTTATCTAAAAATCCCCGTTTTGTCATGATTGCCCTCCTTACAGGATTTTACATACTTTGGTATAAAAAACCCTGAACTTAGAATATCACAATCATGTGTCCATTCCAAGTCCAGGGTTCTTAAATTTTTCTAATGTATTTCTAAAATAATTTCTTCGTCTAACGAATGACCTGCTCTTTTTTGTTTATACTTCAAATATCAGATCTCCGTAAGAAGGCATCGGCCATGCTTCTTTATCAACAATCATTTCCAGTTTATCAACCGGTGCACGGAGCGCTTCCATAGCAGGTACTACATCGGAGTGATAAAATCTTGCCTGATCTTCTCCCTCTTCCATAGCTGCTGCCTGATCTGTTACAACCTTCAGTGCTTCCAACGCTTTCTTAGACTCTGCTAATAATCCGGATACTTCTGTCAGAAGTTCTGCCTGAACAGATGCATCTGCGCCGGCTTCTTTTACTGCAACTACTGTATCTGCAAGTTCTTTCGTATATTTAATAATTGCAGGAATAATCTGTTTGCTTGCCATATCGATCATAGTACGTGCTTCAATATTGATTGCCTTTGCATAGCTTTCAAATTTGATCTCTGCACGGGATTCCAGCTCAGCTTTTGTAAATACTTTGAATTTTTCAAACATATTGATAGCCTTGTCTGTAGTCAGGGCAGGTATTGCTTCTACCATAGATCTGATATTTGGAAGTCCACGTCTTTCAGCTTCCTCTACCCATGCATCTGAGTATCCATTACCGTCGAATACCACTCTCTGATGCTCTGTCGCATATTTCTTGATCAGGTCATGAACTGCTTCATCAAAGTTATCTGCTTTTTCAAGGACATCACAAGCCTCTGAGAATGCTTCTGCAACGATTGTATTCAGTACTACGTTTGGTCCTGCGATTGAATCACGGGAACCTACCATACGGAATTCGAATTTGTTACCTGTAAATGCAAATGGTGATGTTCTGTTACGGTCTGTTGCATCTTTTGCAAGATCCGGAAGTGTGTCAACTCCTGTCTGAAGTTTTCCACCTTTCAGACTGTGTGTAGCTTCTCCTGTACTGATCAGCTGTTCCAGCACATCCTCTAACTGTTCTCCAAGGAATACAGAAATGATTGCCGGTGGTGCCTCATTGGCTCCAAGTCTGTGATCATTTCCCGGGTCTGCAGCAGATTCACGAAGAAGATCTGCATGTGTATCTACAGCTTTCAGGATACATGTAAGTACCAGTAAGAACTGAATATTTTCATGAGGAGTTTTTCCTGGCTCTAACAGATTCTTTCCGTCGTCTGTTGTAAGAGACCAGTTATCATGTTTACCAGAACCATTGACTCCTGCAAATGGTTTCTCATGAAGTAAGCACTTCATACCATGCTGGCATGCAACTCTCTTCAGAGTCTGCATTACGATATGGTTATGATCCAGTGCTACGTTACACTCTGCATAGATTGGTGCAAGTTCATGCTGAGCAGGTGCAACTTCGTTGTGCTGTGTCTTAGATGTTACACCAACTTTCCAGAGTTCTTCGTTAACATCTTTCATGAATCCTGCGATTCTCTGGCGGATGGTTCCGAAGTAGTGGTCATCTAATTCCTGTCCTTTTGGAGGCATTGCTCCGAACAGTGTACGTCCTGTATAGATCAAGTCTTTTCTCTGTAAGAATTTATCTGCATCTACAAGGAAATATTCCTGCTCTGGTCCTACAGAAGGAGTTACTTTCTTAGATGTTGTATTTCCAAACAATCTTAACAGTCTCAGCGACTGCTCATTGATTGCCTGCATAGAACGAAGAAGTGGAGTTTTCTGATCAAGTGCCTCTCCTTTGTATGAACAGAATGCTGTCGGGATACAAAGTGTTGCGCCTGCTGCATCATGTCTTACGAATGCTGGTGATGTACAATCCCATGCTGTATATCCTCTTGCTTCGAATGTTGCACGAAGTCCGCCTGATGGGAATGAAGATGCATCCGGCTCACCTTTGATCAGTTCTTTTCCTGAAAAGCTCATCAGTACTTTTCCATTTGGAAGTGGTGCTGAAATAAATGAATCATGCTTTTCAGCAGTTACACCTGTCAGAGGCTGAAACCAGTGAGTATAATGTGTAGCCCCTTTCTCAATTGCCCATTCTTTCATCTCATGTGCAATTACATCTGCTGTAGCAAGGTCTAATTCCTTACCTTCTTCAATTGTTTTCTTCAGATCCTTATAGACTTTCTTTGGAAGACGTTCCTGCATTACAGTATCATTGAATACGTCTTCGCCAAATATCTTGGCTACATTAATTGCTTCACTCATGTCTCCTCGTTTCCTTTCTCATTGTTATTTATAGTATAAGTTTCACACTATGGTATACATAAAATCTGTTGTATGTACTTTCTGTGCATACCATGATATGAAAAAAGGCACTCCAACTTCCGTTGGAACGCCTTTGTTCTTCCTATGCCAGTTAGTATAACTCAACCAGTCAAAAAAGGCAAGTGAAAATTTTTAATTATTCAGCTTTTCCTACTGAACCAAATAATTCCATCTTCTCTTTAACTGTTGCCTGGATAGCTTCAGCACCTGGTTTCAGGAGTTTACGAGGATCGTATCCTTTTCCTTCCAGATCTTTTCCTGCTTCAATATATTTACGTGTAGCATCAGCGAATGACAGCTGGCACTCTGTATTAACATTAATCTTAGCAACTCCGAGACTGATTGCTTTCTTAATCATATCGTCCGGAATTCCTGTACCACCGTGAAGAACTAATGGCATTTTTCCTGTCAGCTGCTGAACAGCATCCAGAGTCTCAAAGCTTAATCCTTCCCAGTTAGCCGGGTATTTTCCATGAATATTACCGATACCAGCTGCAAGCATGTCAACACCGAGATCAGCAATCATCTTACACTCGTTAGGATCAGCACATTCACCTCTACCGATAACTCCGTCTTCTTCTCCACCGATAGATCCTACTTCGGCTTCGATAGACATTCCTTTTTCTCTGCAGATAGCAATCAGTTCTTTTGTCTTTGCCACATTCTCTTCGATTGGATATTTAGATCCATCGAACATGATTGAAGAGAATCCTGCATCGATACATTTTTTACATCCTTCGTATGTTCCGTGGTCAAGGTGTAATGCTACAGGAACTGTGATGTTAAGTTCTTCCATCATAGCTTTAACCATAGCTGCTACCGTCTTGAATCCTGTCATGTATTTTCCAGCCCCCTCAGATACACCTAAGATAACTGGTGACTTTAACTCTTCTGCTGTAAGGAGAATAGATTTTGTCCACTCTAAGTTGTTGATGTTAAACTGTCCTACTGCGTAATGACCTTCTACTGCCTTATCGAGCATTTCTTTTGCTGATACTAACATATGTTATTCCTCCAATTCTTGATGCCATAAGTATTACTACTTTCACTATGACAAATTTGTTTCACTTGCATTATATATCATAACTTCTAAAAAAACAAGAAACTTATCCGACCAATTATGAAAACGGCAAGATATATCAAGATAACAATGTATCCTGCCCTGTCTTCTTTTTTATATGTCAACGGATACATTCTTGAAGTTTCTGTGCTTCCGGTATATCCCCGCGCTTCCATCGCCATAGCCAGATCCGATGATCTCCTGACCGTCATCAGAAACAGCGGAAACAATAACGTCATAACCCCTTTACATTTTTCGACAACATTTCCCTCTTCAAACCTTGCACCTCTTGCCGCCTGTGCATCCATCAACACATTTAACTCTTCCAGCATAATCGGGATAAAACGGAATGCTATCATCACGATCACTGCCATCTCATGTACTGGGACTCCAATCTTCCCCAATCCCGAGAAAGCCTTCTCCAGACCATCTGCCAGTTCTTTCGGCGTTGAAGTGTAAGAAAGCAGAGACGCACCTGTGATCATCAAAGCTATCCTTGCTGTCATCTGCACTGCTTTCCATATTCCCTGTTTTGTTATGGTAAATATCCAGACAGATGCGACCGCATCTCCCGGTGTATACAGCATACGGAACAGAAAAGTAAAGCAAAGCAGAACAAGAATTCCTCTTAATCCTTTTAACAAATATCCCACTGGAACTCTTGCAAGCCTATAAAGAACCAGCATTACAATCAGACATCCGAGATACCACCAGACATTTTTTACAAGAAATAAAGAAATAATATAAACCAGAACTCCCATCAGTTTTGTTCTCGGATCCATCCGGTGAATCACAGATTCCGAATCATAATATCTTCCAATCGTAATATCCCGAATCATCTTTCCTTCTCTCCTTTAAATATTCTCACCAGCATCTCTTCAGCATCCGCTACATTGATTGCCGGCCTCGGCAAAGGCAGACCTTCCTGTATCAGCGAATATGTCAAATGCGTAATCTGCGGGATTCCTATATGCATTTCTTCTAACTCTTCCACTCTTCCATATACTTCTTCCGGAGTGCCATCCATTGCGATCTTTCCTTCATGCATCACCCATACCCGATTAGCAAATTGAGCTACATCTTCCATATGGTGCGAAACCAATACAATTGCATTATTTCGTTCTTTCCTTATCCTGCACAACAACTCGAATATTTCATTTTTTGTTTCAGGATCAAGTCCTGCTGCCGGTTCGTCTAACACCAATATCTCCGGCTGCATCGCCAGTACTCCCGCAATCGCAACGCATCGTTTCTGACCTCCCGAAAGTTCCATCAAATGATAATACTCTTTTGAGATTCCGACAAGCTCCAGACTTTCTACTGCAGACTTTTCAGCCTCTTCTTCACTCATTCCAAGATTCAGCGGCCCATACATAACATCTTTCAGAATCGTCCTGCCAAATAATTGCTGCTCCGGATACTGAAATACAAGACCAACTTCTTTTCTTAATTTTGAAATCGGATATTTTTTACTATATATATTTTCCCCATTGAAAAAGATCTCTCCCGATTCCGCCTTCAGCAGACCATTCAGATGCTTGATCAATGTTGTCTTTCCCGACCCGGATGTACCAATCAGTCCTATAAAATCATGTTCTCTAATCTCAAATGAGACATCTTTCAAAACATCTATCTTCCCTTTTGCCGAATCTGAATAAGAAAATGTGATATGTTTACCTTGCAGCATCCTTTTTGCCTCCACATTTACTTCTGTATAATTTCACGATTTTTTCGATCATTTCCTGTTCCTGTAAAACCGGACCCTCTAATCCAATTTGCTGTTTTTCTAATCTCATTCCCAACTCTACAACCGGCGGAATATCCATTTTTGCCTTTTTTAACAATTCGTAATCCGCAAATATTTTCTTCGGAATGTCATCCCCGATGATTTTCCCATCCTTCATCAATACAATACGGTCTGCATCTACTACTTCATCCGTGTGATGCGTAATCAGAATAATCGTCATTCCTTCTTTTCGATTCAATTCTTTCACGATATTTATTACTTCTTTTCTTGAATCCGGATCAAGCATAGCTGTCGGTTCATCTAACACCAGACATGCCGGAAGTCCTGCCAGCGCATCGGCCGTTGCCAGTCTCTGTTTTTGTCCGCCGGATAATCTGGAAGGTGACGCCTTTCTCCGATCCCACAGCTTCACTTTTCGCAAAACAGTTTCTACAATTTTTCTTATTTTTTCCGGTTCTATATTTTTGTTTTCCGGACCAAATGCAACATCTTCTTCTACACTCGTCCCAATGATCTGGTTATCCGGATTCTGAAATACCATGCCAACCTGACTTCTGATTTCCCAGAGCCTTTCTTTTGCATGTGTATCTTTCCCGTCAATCCATACCGTTCCTTCATTCGGAAGCAGCAGTACATTTAAATGCTTTGCCAATGTAGACTTTCCGGAACCATTCGGTCCTAAAATTGCCACAAACTGACCAGACGGAATATCTAATGATATTCCGTCCAATACTGTCTTCTCACTTTTTGTATTTTCATCTTTCCATATCGTATACTTATGTACCAGATTTTCAATCTTTATCATATGAGATTTATGCCTCTTTCTTAAAATTATCCATGAATCTCATCGGCATTGCCTTAATGAGCAGGCATCCAATAATACATGTTCCGATCTTATCGATTAAGTTTGATGCAACATTTCTAAGGAATGAAGCCTGGAAAATTGTTTTTCCGCCCTGTACCAGTGACATTACCAACATATCAGATACAGATCCATTCAGACCACCATATACATAGATTCCGATTGGTGTTCCAATTGCCGGGCAAATAAAGCTAAGCGCAATACCTGTAATCACTGCAGGTACAATTCCAAATTTCCATTTTTTTGCCACAAGACCTACGATCAGACCGACTGCCATATTTACCAGACAGAATGGGATATCTGACACACTGTAGATCAGCCCCGTAATAATATTACTCAATGCTCCTACAATGATTCCCGGTACCGGACCAAGAATTGCTGCGGAAAGCACAGTTCCCAGTGTATCCAGATATAACGGGATTCCCAGTGCCGATGTGATAATTCCAAGCACGATGTTCATTGCTACTGCAACACCGCAAAAAGTTGTTACATAGACTTTTCTGTTTTTCATTTTGTTCTCCTCTTTTCTCTCTAACCTTTAGTTGTTCAGCAGTTGCACTGCTTCTTTCATCGTCACAATAGGAATTTCCATATTTCTTTTTTGAAGTTCTTTTTCCAGTACTTCCATATACACACCCGGATTTTCTGTCATTTTCAGAGATTTCTGAATGTCCTGTATTCTTTTTTCATCCGTACCAATCTCACCTTTCCATTCTCCTTCACAGGTCAGATGATATCCACAGTTCGGACTGCCCTCTACAGAAACAATCCCCAGAACATGGAATTTTTCCACATGTTGTGCGTATTCCTGCAACTGAAGCAGAACCGGTTCAAGAATTTTACGGCATTGTTCCATGTAAAATGGATGTTGAAACTGGTTCTTCACATGTCCCCATCTCTGAGATCCATACATAATAAATTCCGGACAAGGCAGTTGAAGCAGCTGTACATCTTTTTTCAAAATAAGCTGCATCAGTTCTTCACGGATTTTATATTCTTCAGCCAGCTCAGCTTCATCCTGTTCTACTTTTGCCGCATTATTCAAAATACAATGAGATACTATCAAAAGATTTTTCATAATTCCTATTCCTTTCTGACTGCTTCAATAGTAGCATTTATTGTCTGCTTGTTGAAATTGTTTTTCTTTATATAAAGGGTATATTATAGATTTCATCTATAATATTAACAAATAAATTTTATTAGATTTGCTTCGAGTATTTTAGTGATATACCGAGAACTTATCCTCAGCCTTTTCTCTTACATACTTAGATTAAAAAGAAAAAAAGATCTACAGAACATTCTGCAGATCTTCATCAGTGACTCCGAGGGGAATCGAACCCCTGATTCCAGCGTGAGAGGCTAGCGTCTTGACCGCTTGACCACGGAGCCATTTGTTTGGTACTTGCCTAGTATAGCAAGGATTTTGCAAAAAGGCAAGTACTTTTTTTAATTTTTTTAAATTTTTTGGATTTTTCTACAATTCATGGATTTTTAGTCTTCTTCATGCGTTCCCGGAACCATGATCTGAAGCTCTTTATTCAAGTTCTCAATCACAACCTCATCATGTTCACCGCCGAATTCCCCATCCAGTGTCCACGGAATCTCCTTAATCGATTCAAACATGATCCGTCCGCTCTTGAACGTATACATATATTTGGAATCCATCTGCTGAATCATCAGTGCAGCAATGATCTCCTGTAATTCGATCGGATTCTTTGGTGTCTTGATCAATGTTACTTCAAACACGCCATCATCAAACCCCACCTGTTTTCCGACCAGATTACGGAATCCGCCGACTGATCTGGAATTCGTAACCATACCATATACGAATTCATCTTCGATCACTTCATCATCATGTGTTACTTTCACTTTGTAAGAAGGAATGTTGAACAGACGCTTCGCCCCTTCCAGAACATACGCCAAATGTCCCAATACATTTTTCATTGACTGTTTGGTCTGATACGATACATCCGTAAAAAGTCCAAATGCCGCAATATACACAAAAATATCATCATTAAATCTTCCTGCGTCGCAGGAAAATACCTCTCCATTCACAGCATTATCTGCCGCTTCCAGCAAACCTCTCGGGATGTGAAGACTGCTTGCGAAGTCATTCGTTGTTCCGGTCGGGATATAGCCGATCGGATCCCTCTTATCCCTGTCTCGCTTCATCATACCGGTCACAACTTCATCAAGCGTTCCGTCTCCTCCGCTGCACACGACCAGATCATATTCGTTTGAGTCATATTTTTTAATCTTTTTATAGGCATCACGGTATGCCTGCGTCGGATATGCTACAACCTCATATCCCGCTTTCACAAAGATATCAATAACATCTGCAAGTTTCGGTTTTAAAAGTTCTTTTCCTGCATGTGGATTATAGATAAAAAGCAAACGCTTCATAAACATGCCTCCTCCTTATCTTTCTTAATAACGAAGAGGCTATTGCAACTCCCATCACAACGGCCCCTTTATTTTACATATCGTTTCTATATTATTCTCCCGTATTACTTCTGTGCTCCAAGAAATGTTGCCACACCACTTACGGCTGCATCTTCATCCTGGCCATCTGCTATGATCGTAACATCCTCACCTTTCTGAAGTTTCAGGCTCATCATCCCCATAATACTTTTTGCGTTAATCTTTTTGCTTCCCATCAGAATGTATACCTGGCTCGCGTACTGGCTTGCTTCCTGTACAAGATGAGCCACCGGACGGTCTTCCATGTCCATATTGTTTTGAATGGTAACAGGCTTTCTAATCATAACGACTTGCTCCTCCTTGCTGTTCCCTTAACCCTTGTGCTATTTCACTTAACTTCCTGAGTCGATGATTAACCCCTGATTTACCAAGCGGGCTTGCCATCAGTTGACCCAGTTCTTTCAAAGCTGCTTCCGGATACGCCAGACGCGTAAGGGCAACGTCTCTTAATCCCTCCGGCAGCTTATCAAAACCGATCTGATCTCTGATATATGTAATATCCTCCATCTGCCTTACTGCAGCAGATACGGTTTTATTAATATTAGCCGTCTCACAATTTACTTTACGGTTCACTGAATTGCGCATCTCTTTCACAATACGTACATTCTCCAGTTCCATCAGAGCCACATGTGCTTCCATCACATTCAGTATATCTACAATCTGTGACCCTTCTTTCAGATATACCACATATGTTCTTTTACGCTGAACAATCTTGGCATCCACGCCAAAACTGTTCATCATCTCTTTCAGATGTTCTGCCTGATTCTCATCATTGCAGACAATTTCAAAATGATAGGACTTACTTGGATCACTCATAGACCCCGATGCAATAAATGCCCCTCTTATATATGCCCTTTTACAGCAGACTGCCTGCACGATCGTATCACGTATCGCCAGCAATTCTTCACCTTTTGCGTAAATATAATAGCTGTAGTTATCCTTTCCCGTATTTCTGCGGACTACGACATCAGTTTTTATATTAAACGTTTTTACCAATAATGTAAAGCATTTTCTCGCAACTCCAAGATTTTCCGTATGCACCTTAAGGCAGCATACGCCTCCGTGTCCCACCTTAAATTCTCCCGCCATGTGAACAATTGCCGATAATTCCGCAATATCACAATGTCTCGCACGGGCATAATGCTCTAACAATTCTTCTTTAACTTTTCCAGAAAATGACATCTGATCTTCTACCTCGCTTTGGTAATAGCATCCTTTCCTATATCTCGGTGTTCTATCCGGATACCATAATTATCATTCTTCTGAAGCGCCTCGTACAGCTCATTCGCGAGCGTAACCGAGCGGTGTTTTCCTCCCGTACATCCGATGCCGATCACAAGCTGTGTCTTTCCTTCCTGTACATAATTAGGAATCAGAAATTCTATCATATCCGTCAATTTTGCAAGGAACTCCCTTGCTTTGTCATTATTCATAACATATTCTCTGACTTCTCTGTCATTACCACTCTTTGGACGAAGTTCATCTATGTAATAAGGATTAGGAAGAAATCTTACATCAAATACCAGATCTGCATCTGCCGGGATTCCATATTTGAACCCAAACGACAGCACAGATATATACAGATTCTTATATTCCTTATTTTCCACAAAAATCTTCGACAGCTCTGCACGCAGTTCTCTGGTCAGCATATGACTGCTGTCAATCAGATAATCTGCCCGTTCTCTTAAGAACTTCAGGCGTTTTCTCTCTTCCCTGATTCCTTCTTCCACCCTGCCGCCTTTTCCGGACAACGGATGAAAACGTCTCGTTTCTTTATATCTTTTGATCAGAACATCATCACGGGATTCCAGATAAAGGATCTCAAATCTGGTTCCTGACTGGTCCAGATCTTTTAAAATCTTTTCAAGTTCAGAAAAATTCTGTCCGCTTCGAATGTCAACTCCAAGTGCCGCTTTATTAATCTCTGTGCCCGGAACACTTAACAGCTCCGCCATCTTCGGTATCAACGGCACCGGCAGATTATCTACACAGAAATATCCCATATCTTCCAGCATCTTAAGTGCTGTACTTTTTCCAGCTCCGGACATTCCGGTAACAATCACACATCTCATCTTAGAATTCTCCCAGTCTCTTTACTTCCGGCTGAAGCCGTACTCCAAACTCTTCATATACCTTATCAGACACCTGGTTCATCAGATTCATCACATCTGATGCTGTAGCCTGATCTTTATTGATCACAAATCCACAATGCTTTTCAGACACCTGTGCTCCTCCTACCTGGAAACCACGAAGCCCTGCATCCTGGATCAGTTTTCCTGCAAAATACCCTTCCGGACGCTTGAATGTACTTCCTGCACTTGGATACTCCAGTGGCTGCTTTGTCACACGTCTTTCCTTCAGATCATCCATCACTGCCTGGATCTTTTCTTTCTCGCCTTTTTGAAGTTCGAGCACTGCCTCTAATACGATATATCCTTTTTTCGCGATCACACTGGTACGGTATCCCAGTTCCAGTTCTTCTTTGGCAAGCGTCTTCACTTCTCCTTTACCTGTCAGTACTGTTACAGACTTAAGGACGTCTTTCATCTCTCCACCGTATGCTCCTGCATTCATTACACAGGCTCCGCCGAGCGTTCCTGGAATTCCTGCCGCGAATTCAAATCCGGTAAGTTCTGCATCCAACGCTCTCTTTGCGATCATC